>Ga0126338_10002287_pt1 | contig 13085 bp, 10 predicted proteins | sample OrbCmetagenome_2_FD_92529 | JGI IMG/M metagenome (GOLD analysis project Ga0126338, IMG submission 92529) | Coral microbial communities from Petempiche,Puerto Morelos, Mexico - Orbicella C C metagenome | ecosystem: Host-associated > Invertebrates > Cnidaria > Coral | place: Petempiche,Puerto... | reverse complement strand
TGCTTAACATGATAATAATATTTTTGAGACGTTCACTTGCACTCACTACTCTTCGAAAAAATAAAGCGATGGTCTCTCGCGGGATTTGAAATAAAAACTTACAGTGATATTGCAAATAAAACAATATCGTCTGGAGTCTGTTGTAAATCAGTACACATTCCCCTGAATGGCAATTGATAAATAAACTTATCTAAGCACACCACATCATAGCAAAGTGAAACAGTCATTTTGTTATCTTAGATACGACGTCATCGACTTTTTGCGCTGAGTGCTGTAGTGAAAGGGTTAGCTTTGGAAAATCAATGGCATTTTAATAGACCAACTTATTGGCAGAACACGGGTGTGACATAAGGAAATTTGTTAACGTAAATTTTTTTTATACGACCGTTTCAGTGAAGAAAAATCTTCCAGAGAACAGAAAAACCACACTAGAGTAGTTTTCTTGAAATAGGTATATGGCACACGCAACGAAAATGCCAAGACAAGAGCATGTCGTTAATTTAGCCGGCATTGTTTGTCGACATTTATATACCTGCCACTTCTAGATGTCAAACCACAACATAAGAAACTGAGCAATGTGTTCATAGCTTGGCATTCGATATAAATAAAACGCTACATGGATTTTTTAAGGAAAGCTATGAGTGGTGTGTCGCGGGAGCAAAACTGGGCGTAAACAACTTGTGGTAGAAACTTACCCGGTGAGCACTGAGAGAAGATCTTTCGCTTGCCGCGTCACAGACTTAACTAAGATTATGGAAATTAATACAATACTTATAATATTATGAAATCAGCTGTCAACAGAAAATCTATTATAATTTTAATTTTTCTTTTAAGACAATCTTAAAGTCCTCTGGCGAAAATTAAAGCGAGAATGTCATTTCAAAATAAAAAGCATAAAATTCTAGCTTTTCATTTCTTAAGTGCCAAAAGCGTTTTAAACTGTTGAATGCACTAAAAATACAACCTTATTCGCATTTAAGTAATACAAAGAAAATGACGTCTGCTAGATTAATTTTCACCGTTTTAAATTTGCCAATTTGGACTAAAATATTATATTCATCTTAACCCATTGTAATCAGTCTAAAGGAAGTTAAAAGCAGTGGATATATGTATACATGTTTTGAATTAGTATAGTGTGTTTGTGGCATTAAAACCTCGAATATTTGCCAAACACGCTCAAACCCCTGATAGCCTTCGGTCATGTAACTTTGGGTAGACGTTTACACAAGCAATGTAGAGTTGTTTATTTTTATTTTTTGACATTACCTGCAGGACATGAAACTCTTACATAGAAAATTGATTTCTCACTTCCCGAATTCTCGCCGCGATAGGTAAACAAATACAGTTTACAATCTGAATACTCATACATCTCCTTGTTTGTTCGCTAAGGGTTGGACAATATTTGTGAACCAGACAGGAGGTTAGCGCAATTTTCCTGAGCAAGAATTTTTCCCAATTTGGGATTGCACAAATTTTGTTGGACTTGTTCCATATATGTTTTTTTTCTTTGTGGCTTAATTTGCACGAACATTTACCCTGTTTTTAATTTGCTGAGCAATATTTTTGGGGGTATTTACGTAGCCCCCTATCTCAAGACTTTGATGGTCTATCGATTAGAAGTTTTTAAATGACGTTTATGGTCATCACAAAGCAAACAAACAAAAAATAATCTTTTCATGGGAAATACAAATGTTCTTACTAACTGGCGGCCTACAAATGGTTAAAAAGGAACGGTAACCTGAGTAGCTTGGGCGGTTTTTAAGCAACTTGAGCGCGCTAAAAAAGCGGCCGCGTTAAGGAGCGGCGAAGCCGCGAGGTGCCTAGGAGAGAGACAACAAGGAGGGAGGTTAGGAGAGAGACAACACCTTCGCCGCTTTGTACGCTCGCGCTCAAATTGCTTAAAAAATTGCTTAAACCGCCAAGGTACGCAGGCTAAAGAAACGGCAGAAGTTTAATTTTTTTGCCGTTCGCATTTTGCCGTAAATTAAAAGTCATTCTTAGCTTCTCTAAAAACTCCTATTTGTGCTTAAGGCCCAAACAGGTTGTAACATCGGACGCAGTATTCATGTAACCCTAGCGCTTTATCGCGCGATTTGGCCGCACGTTGTAAAATTTCGCGCGCGAAATTCACGGTACTGAGCCAAGCTACAAGATGCGATGTTTTCAAATACGTGACAAAAATTGAGATACTAGCCTGGATGAGTGCCTAAGAGGATTAAAACGTTACAGTTTTGAGATTTTACTTTGAAAAGTGAAGCGAAACAGATCATCATGTTTGCGTTTGGTTTAGATATAAAAAAGCTATAGTCCCGGCGATGATGGACTCACGTTGAAACTGTCGCGCGCAATGTTGTGCAAGTAAAACAAGGGTGTAAACACAACTTAAGCCTTCATTGCTCTTTTTTCAGCAGAAAAACACAGGCAAATCCCTCAGCTTGTAGCCCTGCAGAAAATGCAGGTATTTTAGCCAGGTAGGACGCGGAGCGCGGTACAAGAGCAGGAAATACGAGACACGCGCTTATGGTCGTTTGCCCCGCTAAAACACAGTCTTTTTAACCCTCTCCAAAAACTGCTCTTTGCTGTTTTTTGGATTGTACCTTCGTTTTAAACTAACGAAAAGTAGGTATCGGTGATGAGAAGAGTTTTGATGTTGTATCTTTTATGTATCGGTTATATGTCACTGCAAGAGTTTATAACATTATGGAGGTTGCAGAACTTTTTGCTCGCCTCTGCTGTTATATTCGAGAGGTGACTGTCTGCGACAATTTAGCCGCTCTGTATTCTTCGGAATTGGATCCTTTTTATAACTTAAGCGTGCGAAAAACATCTGATATATGGTGCTAGCTTGTTCCTTGATCAGTAAATTTAAACAAAGTGTGTCCTGTTTACAATATAAGGATTTTTTTTATTTTTAAGTGCGTGGTAGTTTGCTCTTGCGACAGGTTTATTTTTCGATTTTTCGTGGAAAAGAAAAAAAATACCGTGATTTTGACAAGAACTTAACTTGCTAAAAAAAAGAAACACTCGGTCGAAATCTTTGTGATCTCCGATGTTCAAAGCGGTATAGATGAAAAGTTATCGTAAACAACCGATCGCCACAACGCAAACAATCAACAAACTGAATTGTTCTTTGCAAAAACCGATTCGAAACAATAGTCGGGCTTTTAAAACGTTGTCTTTGAATAATGTTTTTCAGTGCGGCGGGCTTTTAAAAGCAAACAAATAAAAGCGCGGTAAATTCAAAACGGCAAATAAGAGAAAACAACAGGCTGGTCTGAGTGGAAATCATTTTCCATCATTGCGTCGAACAGCAGGCATCGAGCAAGGGCTAAGAACATGAGCGAAATGGAAAATTGTTATCTTTGGAAGAAAGAAAGTTACATGGGCTGTGAAGATGCATTACTGACCGTGAAAACGCCAGAGCGTGAGACGAAAGAAAACTGCCAGCCTTCCCCCGATTCAAGCTATTCCCCTCAAAGACCTGTTGCTGAGCAAAACTCTCCACGTGGAATGTATCAAGCTGATGTCAAAGGTATGTTTTTTTTTAATTGTACTTTTCGTTGTCGATTTTACTTCATTTCTAGTGGGTGGTTTCTTCAGTTGTTTTTCGGCCTTGGTCTTTATTTTCACGTTCACCTGTCAGTTTATTTAACTTCAAATTTATCTATAGCTAATTGTTTGTAAATTCGTTTCGGACTGACTAACCGGTCACGTTTTACTCCTTCTTTCCTTGATTTCCTCGAGCTCGTTTGAATGAATTAGTTTTCCTGACATTTAAAAATGACGAACAGAAAAATCAATAGAGGTTGTGATATTTCGCAAATATGTAAAGTGTGAGGTTAACAAGCTGAATGTTGCACGAGAGTTTCGTTCGCAAGGCTCGGGGAGAACCATCCTTGAATCGATTATTTGAAGCATGCTTTGTACCTTGTCCTTCCAATCTTAGCATAACATTCAACAGTACCTTTCCACTTGTTATACTTCTCTGTCTAGCGGCTACATTTGTAACTTCAAAAGATAAATAACTGTGTCATGAGACTTCGGTCCTATAATGTTTCCAAAATGCACCTATCAAAATTTAGTAATACAGTTTGGGATCGAGTTAGAAACAGCAGCAAATTTAGAAGTTTGACAAGAAACTGCAACAACTTTTGACAACTGTCATCTGATTGTTCATATAAAAGAAACTTTTACTTCTTAAAATAACCAAAGTTTACTCTTTATGATAAAACTGCTTAGAAAGCGACCATACTGTCAAAAGTCTTAACTCGCGCGCGAGACTCTTGGGTGAACACGCGTGACATTGTCGTGCGCAAATCGCTCACTGTTTTGCGTTAAATTCTCAGACTGAACTCTTTTGTGTTTTTCATTGTCTAGATGTGGCTGGCCAAGGTCCCTCTCAGTCACGATCCAGCAAGAGCCGTTCGTCATTCTCGGTGGAGCAGGTTTTACAATTAGAGCGAGCGTTTGAGCGACAGAAATATCTCGGCTCCAGAGACAGACAAAGACTTGCAGAGGAGTTACAAATGACAGAAACACAGGTGAGCAAACTTTTCAGTTCATGCCCATTTCTAGGCTTATGTAGGCAGCATTTCATTCTTCTTTCGCTAGAAAAACGAATTTAAAAAAGTCAATCATTGAAACTACATGGATCAGTCTACGCTAGAGGTCGCCAGAAGGTTGAATTTTTTCTTGTTGAGCCGGGGAAGGATTAATCGAATTCTAGATGAAGCGCGTCCTTTGATTGGCTAAGGGATTCCAAATTAAAGAATGTCAGAGAGTTGTTCTTTTAATTGACGGAGAAGGCAGAAAACCAGTCAAAAGTTGTTCGTACTGATGTTCATTTTTTGATTGGCTGAAAGAGCGTGGAAAACCAACACAAACATGTAAAACTTTTACATGGGCCGTTTGTTTTGCTTCTCTGATAGGCTGAAAAGCCTGAAAAGCTTGACGTGCGGTTGTTTACTTTTGATTGGCTAAGAGCTTTAGTAAACTAACGGATAGATGTCAAAGAGTTGTTCACGCGACTTTTGACACAGAATGATTCCAAACGTGAATCGTGAAACTGAAATTAAAACTTTGAGGCCCTAGTAGGGGTTTTTGGGAAACGGGATAACATTTTACGTTCTGATTTCCGACAACACAGGTGAAGACTTGGTTCCAAAACAGACGAATGAAACAAAAGAGAAAGCGATCAGAAGACACTGAACGGAGAGCCAAACTCTCCTTCCTTAACAGCCTCGCTTACACTATGCATCACGGTTACCATGGTTACCAGCCCGACTATGAGCACCGCCCACCAACTTATGCTGACACACCTCTTGTACTTAGATCTGAACTTCCTTCAAAGTACGCATGCCCACCAGCCTCGCCTTGGAGTAATCTACCCTTCTATCCTCCGCTGCCGCCATTTTGGGGAAGGTACCCGGGACCATATTGAACACCACCAGGAGACCCCACTCACTTTGGTTCATTGTGTTTCGTTGTTTCGCATAAAGAAAGTCGTATGTAAACGGTGATATTTCATTGTCCAGACCTTGGTGTGCTTTGAATCGGTCGCTAACGAATTTTAAGTGGGTTTTCGTACCATTCGTAAATAATAATGCGTTTGCTTCGTTTTTGCCTAGCTTAAACATTAACAGAACATTTGAGTAATACGTTTTTGACGATTAAGAGCAGTAATTTAACATTAGCAGCCGGTATTAGCAATAACTTAAGTTGTGGTGGGTGTTTTTTCTTCAAGGAGGCTAGGTAAAGCTTTTTGGGATGATTCCGCAAACCTATTTCGTTCGAAGAGAAAGAAGTGTAAAAATAAAGCATTACAAAGCGTGGCACACATTGGAAGCATTATTGGGCAAGACTGAAAGACTCTTCCTTCTGTTTAGGTCATTTTGGGTGAAGGAATCAACTTTTCATTGATATGAAAATTTTTACATTGATATGAAAAGTCTGTATAGTAGTTAACTATCGCTAAAACCTCTTGACCTGGTCTTTTCCGAACTTGCTGTAGAAAGCTGTTACGACATTTAGTTCAATCTTAAATTAGAGATCCAGTGGATTGTTCAGCTAGTTAGGATGGCAAATGTTAATACTGTACGCATGCTTTTTAAGCGATGAAAAATTTCAATGTACTCACTTAGGGCGCTGTTCCCTGCTTAACATTGTGCATTTTGTGCTGTTAACACTTTAGTAAATGCGCTTTTTGGTGAAAAGGCATTAGTCAAATAATAGTAGAATATGAGAATGAAAGTATTTGCTTATTAAGTAGATGCGAACTTTAAGTACTGTTGTATTACAGGAAATTATCTATTGGTCGTTACGCAAATTATCCAACGCATGGGTTGCACTTTTCCACCCGGGGAAACAAGGATTCCTGCTTGTCCATAACGTCCGAGTCCGCAGTATTTCTGCTTCAAAAAGGTTACTTAACAATGTTACGTTTTCTGAGGACGACAATCTGACACGACAACTTTCGGCTGGCTTCCGATTTCGTATTAAGGATAATCGGAAAGCCTTCGGACATTTCACGAGGATTTACCGACGAGTTGTTCCTTCCGCGATTTCTTTTATTCTGTGAATAAACATTTCTTACCTCACGTAAACTTGAGTTCGTGTTTTTGTGTGTAATTCTTATTACAGAATGAACTTGTACATCAACATTATGTCTCATCAGGCCAGTAGGCACCGAAAAGGTACATGCAAGTCAACGATTGTTTTGAAATAAGACTCATTTCGTAGCACAGGCAAAAAGCGCCTCTCACCTCTTCAATGTAATATTACAAAACACAACGTATCAGCTTAATTCCATAATAGTCCGTACATCTAACTAGTGGAAATCTTGAAGAAACAAGCCTTGATCTCAACTACAAACAGAACTTTGAGCTCAGAAGCCACATTTTGTCGACGAAAACCTGTAGGCGGTTGCTTAGCTCGTCTCCAGGTGCTCTCAGACGATTATGGCAACCATTTTGATGTTTTCGCCATCTTGAACGGCGGAATGACCTTGGGACGAGGTTGAGAGGTTAAAGATAATCAAGAGTTCTACGGCAAGAACTGAATATTTGGAGACAAGGGTTTACAAGCGTGGTTTAACAGCAAAGATTTTAACTCTTCTCGAACACGTTGATATATATTTAATTTAAATTCCCTAACTATCCTCGACAAATGTGACAAGGATTTGATGAAATATGGACCCCATACAGCCGTTACTTCGGGCGTCACACAACTCTTGTACCCTCCAGAAGCGTTGCGTGACAGTCACGAAGGAGAGCATCATGTCATGGCTTATATCAATTTTTCTTTGATTATGAATGTTTCAATATTCTACATGTTACACTTCTTTAGTACACTTGTTTTTAGTTTATATACGAAAAATATCTCTAATTTCCCGGACAACAACCGTACAGACCTGTAATTTTTTGCACACTTTTACGGATGATCCTAAAGTAACGCCCAATCTTCTTTCTATTAAGGGTCTTTAGAATCCTCAACACCTTAGAGCGGCAAGAAAATCATAATAATTTTCGATTTGGGAGACTAAATAACTTGGTAAGGTAACATGTGAAACGCACGCAGCATGACTAACGTGCGCACGTGACTCTTGACAACTCATCACGCGATAAGCGCGCGGCATAAACAACGCGAGTAAATGACACGTGCCATCACATCCGGTGAAATTCAGCGAAGCATGTCGCGCACGTGGCTGTTCAAGTGCGTCACTCCCGGTCAGTATCTCTGTAGCAGATTATCCTCAGGGGTGGGGCTGTGCCGGGGGGTGGTGTGTTCACTGCTAGGGGGAGAAGTAAGGTTTTTGCAGCAGTAGTAGTGGAGTATTTCCCCGGTCGGGTAGTATGCAAAGGCACTAGAGAAAAAAAAGACACAAATAAAGCTAATAAGTAAATGCGTATCGGTATAGACCGTATTTTCTCTTCCTTGGAGGTAATAAGATTAGGAAAGAACTGGATGGATTATGAGCGCGAACAACTGCGCTGAACTTTCGGAACTTTCCAGCAGCGAATTGAAGAGAATTTTCTGGAATTTCAGCAAAAGAAGACACAACCAGGAGGTATACCCAAATTTTTGAAAACTTCTTAATGCGAATTTCCCATTTGCCAAATATTTCCGACAACTTTCCCGGAGAGTTTTCGTACTATTGCCCCGCCCCCCCCTTTTCTAAAGTTCTCGAAATGTTCTTTCAATGGAAAACTCCATAAATACCGGGGGGGAGGACTCCCATGTCACAGGGACGGGGGTGCTCGTCGTACCTTTTAGGGGTTAAAAATGCCGGTTTTGGTGCCTCTGAGGGTGTTCAGCCTAAAAAGCTCCACAGCAGGAGCTTCTGCGGTATTTTTTAGGGTATTGAGCCGGAAAAAATGTGACGTGAGGTAATATGTTGTTTTAGAATTGGTACCTCTTAGGTCTGAAAAAAACTGACCTGTTTCCAATCTTCTTATGACACTCTCGGCACGCTCTCTCATCAGTCAAAATGATTTTATGGCCTTGATAATGCATACGCTGTTCTTGAACCTGTCAGTCAAATAGTCTTGTTAGCACAGAGTGTTAAAGTAACCACAAGTCTGCTAAAGGGTGGGGTTCTTTAAAGAGAGGCATCTGCTTAAAGGAACTCAGTCACGGTATTTTGAGTTATTTTGGCCTCGTACAAAAAACACCTTTAAATTGAAGGAAACCTGAAAATAGCAGTTTAATAAGATAGAAGAATACCAACGAGATAATAATAAACCATAAAGGAACAAGGATGGTTAAGGGTGGAGAAGATTAGCACGGATTACAAACGATGAACTTGAAAAATTAACAAATTGACGTCAGTTTTTCATGTGTCTGTCCTGTAATTGATCATGAATTTGGTCATAACATTGTCTAAGTAGCTGTGGATCCCCGAGGCTCTCGCTCGTTGACGCATCGCATAAATTTTAAATTCATGTGTCTGTCCACTTTTTGACGATAACTGCAGAAACTCTCGCGCGCTCATTGGCTAATTTTCATTGTCAATAAGTCATTGTCAGGACAGACGCATGAAAAACTGACGTCAATTTGTTAAATTGACAATGACAATTAACCAATGAGCGCGCGAGAATTTGCCAAGTTATTGTAAAATGTCCAACTAAGAAAGAAGTACACTTAATGGGGTATCCACTTTTAAACAAAAGGTTTGCGTTTAAGTGAGGTATCTCAGAAAGAGAAGCGTCAGATTAAAAGCCGTTTGCCTTTCTAGGGGGAGAGCAGAGATTTGTCTGTATTGTCCCTACCTGTAAATGCTCCGCGAACAAAAGACTCTTCAGCACTTGACAATTTTTCCTTTTCTTTTCCTTATCTTCCAGAACGTTGAGCAAAAATGTGTAAACCTCTCGCACTTCAATTGAAGAAGGCAGCAATTCAAGGGCCTTAAAAACAAGACACAGACCCAATAATAAGTACAAGATTATAAACTGTTTGTGTATTTTCGACTTCCTCGAGCCCAGGCGCTCGCTGGGATTTTTCGCCGAGCGTCAAAGATGAAGGGCGCAAAGGGAGCAAAAGATCAACGGACGTGTTCGTAAAAATATTGAAGATCCGATACCAGGATTCATTGTAAAAGAGGTAAAAAACGTTCTCTGGTAAAATTGTTTAAAATTGTGAGCTTTCAACAGCCAGTCTGCTGTCTTCGACGGACAAAAATGAAATGATGAAATAGACCTAAGAATTTTGGACATAACAAGCGAATAGCATATATTAATTAGAATACGTGTGAAAGAATGTGAGAATGCTAAAAGTGTAAAATTAGCGTTTGTTTAAAAGAATGTTATATTGTCCCGGCAGAAAGCACGAATTGTTGTCAGCCTCGACAGTTTTCGCTGTGTGCCAGTCATGTTGTATCACGTCATGTCACGCAATGTTACGTTATGTTCCACATTCCATAATGAACTGCTCTACTTACCTTAGCAGTACTGATCTTCTGTCGATGCTCTTGAAGTACGTTGAGTGCCACCGCAATGTTCGGCTTCATGTTCTCCTTGCCGCCTACCTCCGTTGGCTCCAGGTACATGCGCAGTAGGGATACGTACACCTGTCATTCAAACGTTATAGTTGTCAAGGCAACTACAATGCATGATCCAAGGTCCGTTTGACGCTTTGCTTGCAAATGTTTGGGGTTTGATGACGCCTCCTTCACGCCCCCTCCCTTCTTATTACATCCCTGCCCCTTGCAAGCGTAAAGATATATCTATCTACCCTCTTCGCCGCACGGGATATTGCAGTGAATACCAAACAGTTGTATTTTCAACATAACCAGAAAACTGGGACGTGGAGGTAATTAATCAGAAGCCCAACCCTCCATTCCCCCACCCCTCCCTAAACCGGCAGTCTCTACCCACCTCTATCAAGCTTCTCTTCTATTTAGCGTCCAATAACAGGTTTGCACGATATCGTAATTTGACTACAACTACCAGAACTCCTTTCGTTTTTTCCTTATTATTTAAATTTTGAAGTTCTAGAGAGGTTTTCGTAACAATTGCCCTAATTAGGATAAGAAACAGACAAAGTGAAGGATTCCGGTATTTGTAGTCAAACGACGCCATCACGTAAATCGCCTATTCCCAACAAATGAACTCGTAACAACAATAAGCCAACCGAGGTACTAAATGAGACATCAACGAAGAGTTGGATAAACAAACTTCTACACGTACTTGACACAACTGTGCTTGTACAGTTCAACTATGAAGGGATATAAATGACTGTTTTGAAAGCCAGAAGGAAAGCACAGGATTCTACCCAAGCTATGCTATAGCATGTACCTTCACATTGTACTTACATCTTTGCTTCCCTCCCTTCCTTCACTATAGTTTCGTTGACAATACCTGCACAATGAGATTGTTACAGTTCACATTAAAAGATAACCAACCCAGTCTTGTGAAGGTGAATTAATCAACATGACACGAGCGTGGGACAAAGAAAAATTCTAAGTCTCCGACAGGAATCGAACCCATGACCTCCCGAACACCGGGCGAACGCTCTATCCACTGAGCTACGAGAACTCATGGAGGGCAAGGCCATTTAACTGAGTTCATATATGACAGGTGTCCTGCATACTGCTAGGATTCCTGTCGGGGACTCGGAATTTTTCTTTGTCCCATGCTCGTGTCATGTTGATTAATTCACCTTCACATTTCATTACCGAGCTTAAAATTCACCATCTTTATTAACTTATCACAACCCAATCTTGTTTGCAAACCCAAAAATCAACTCTTAAAAGTAAGGGGTAATTGAACGCCTCTACAACGATCAGTCTGGAGCAAAACTAGCCCTTTCATGATCAGATATTTTAATAAGAGTAAAATCTATCGATCGGTCCTGGCCGTTAAGGAAGCTTCAACTATATTCTTTAATTAAGGCAAAAACCTTAGCGTTCAAAGAGGTTTTCTCTCTGTCCCAGTGTTCCAAAAACATGTGTTTGAATACTACTGAAATGAACAAAATTACGCAAGCTCTTATATTCAAAACCTAAACTAAGGGTTGCTTTTTATGCTACTGTCTAACATAATTACGACGGAATCCGACTATAAACCGGAGAGTTGTCGAGAGTTCGTGTTGTACCGTGAGGTTGCGCTACCTGTGGAGTATACTGAATAAAAAAACAGTCCACCTACTCTTCTGCAAGTTTGGCGTCGTGAAGAACATGGATATAAATGGCGAGAGCTTCCTCGTGTCTTCCTACTCTCCCCAGCAAAAGGGCTCGTTCATGATAGAAAGCTGCAAGAGACAAGGATACCATCATAAGTCGCAGCTTCTAAATAAAACCAAAGACTTCACGTCACCTATGAGTTTCATTCCCTTAGCCCCCGTCCACATTACGCCGAAGGAATTTGAAAACGCAGCCTTATTTCTCCGGATGGGCCTTCCGTCCACACTAGTCTGTCACGAAAACGGAGCTTTTCGGAAACGCTCTTCAAACCAGAGGAATTTGAAAACCTCGGTTTTGCGTTTTAGTGCGCACAGAAAACATTTTGAAAACGAAGCTTTTCGAAAACGATGAGGTTACGAGAATCATGTGATTTTTCAGTCCGAGTTTTACTCAAACACAAATCCAAAATGACCGGTGATTGTTGCGTCTTCAAATTCCTCCGGCGTAGTGTGGACGGAAAATATTTGATGCGTCTTCAGAGTGAAACCTCCGTTTTCAAATTCCTCCTGTGTAGTGTGGACGAGGCCTTAAACTTTGAAATAATTTACAGTCCAATGTGCACGAAGTTTGTAATGATAGAAGTTACAAATAGTACGGTAACAGAAAGAAATCTGACGAGGAACAATCAGTAAATTCTCCTACATAATCTGCGTACATTGCTAAGAGTTCAGACAATGATTCAAAAACAGAAAATTTCACACCAATTCAGGCTCTGAACTTCTATTTACATTCGGTAACGATAGTTTTAACGGGAACGGTAAACGCGCTAACGTTGGACGGCCGCGTCAATTTTGGCGGGAACTGCCTTGTCTGGTGTGTCCTCTGTCTAGACGAAAAATGCTCGGGTTTTTTATTATTCTTTTGTTTTGTTCTGTTAGTTTTTACATAAAAATGAGCTTAAATTAAACACAAAGACGTAAAAGATACATGACTTACACTCTGGAAAGTGTGTCAGCAGATGCTGTGCTTGATAATATTTAGAAGTCTCCAACAGGAACAGTAATCTTCCTCTTAACTCGCCCAGTTCACCAGGTTCACTTCCGGGAGGAAATGGCTCGTCACCTAACAACCAATCAAAATCAAAATTTTCCTTGCTGTTTTATACAATTCCTATGATTCGCTTTGGGAGAATTTGGGTTCTTGTCTAGATAAAGATTGTGACAATACCTCTGCTATTTTGCAGGAACAAGCGCAAACAAAAAAAAAAAAAAAAAAAAAAAAAAAAAAAAAAAAAAAAAAAAAACTTTCAATAAAAAAACTAAATATTTATTATAAAATAAACAAATAAAAAAAAAAAATTTTTTAAAAAAAAATTTGTAAATTGTATATAGGTAGTTTTTTTTTTTTTTTTATTTTTTTTTTTTTTTTTTTTTTTTTTTTGTTTTCGCTTTTTCCTTCTAAATAGCAG
>Ga0126338_10002286_pt1 | contig 13087 bp, 9 predicted proteins | sample OrbCmetagenome_2_FD_92529 | JGI IMG/M metagenome (GOLD analysis project Ga0126338, IMG submission 92529) | Coral microbial communities from Petempiche,Puerto Morelos, Mexico - Orbicella C C metagenome | ecosystem: Host-associated > Invertebrates > Cnidaria > Coral | place: Petempiche,Puerto... | reverse complement strand
TAAATTACATGACTTGTGTGACTACTTTGCTAGCCCTTTACTCGTGGAAAACACCAATCAAATTTAATCATGTCTTTAAAGAAAGAAAGCTGTTGTTAATAGTGTTATTATCATGTGGTTCATATCGTTCATGACCATACATATCCCGAAGAAAGTTCTAGATTAGGACCATTACGTCATTGGAGATTTGTCAACGGCTACCACTGATGGTGCAATAACACAGTTTGTGTTGATCAAGTGATGTGATGTCTACAGTAAGAAAAGAAATTGAAATGTGCACTACATTCCGACGGTAGTGCTAAGCAAAGAGTTTAATTTGAAAAGCACGGTTATAAGATCTAAAAGATCTTCTTGTTATATTTTTGTTATCTGTATTTTTGTCAGATTTATGTTGCATCAGGGCTGTATTTAAACTAACTATGCTAAATTGGATGCCCCTAAATAAATATTAATTCAAATATTAAATAATAACAGAAACAAGACATAAAATAAATTAAATGATTAACTAATTATTATAAATAATTTGTGCTTCTCAAATATAAGACAAATAAATAAATAAATAAATAGGGAAGGAGGAGGTAGCTCGACCCAGGTAAACGAAAGGAAATGATAGATGTTGCATTATAATAGTGAGAGTTTTCACTGTAGCTACTGTGGCATGGACCAAAGCTAAAAAAGTTTTTATTTCACCCTAAAAAACATACACCAGGGATGTAGTACACATAATCATAGCTTCTGTAAGGGCTGGCTATTCGGTAATCTCACCAGGTGAGCTCAATGAGAGCTTATCACCATCAGAAATTTCACTGGAGACAAAGACTTGGGTTAATAAACAAGGTGCACAGGCAAGAAAACCTGGCCGAGCTTTTTGATAAGCCTGCTTAGTCTTTTTTTTTTTGTTAGCCAAGTCCATGGACATAAATTTGTACAATGTAATTACCATAATCCCAGACAATCTACAGGTAATAGAGAAGATAAAACTATGACCTCAGAAGATTAGCATCTTACAGTCTAAAATTTTGTGTTATAAAAATTATCACACAGAAAACATGATTACGCAAACATAACCTAGACTAAACAATCCACATCCACAGAACAAAATACCATCTACCTCAACTGCTGAGGGTGGCAAAGGACTTATGCTTGACACATGGTAAGGGCAAAACGCAGTGCATGAGCCATGAAAGGCAACTTAATGACATGTAATTTGCCAATTTATGTTTAAAGACCACTGTTAAAAGCAGCTAAATATGGCACACGAATTTTAATAAAATTTTGCGTAAAACTGGATCCCAACCTCCCTTGCTAACCTCAACTGCAATGTGACTTAATGCACTGACATTATGTTCACAACTAGAAAGAGATGTTAAAAGGGATAAGTCCACATTGAAAGCAATTTCTAAGCTTTTGACAATTCAAAGGTGAGGACCAAAAAATTAGATTAGATTCATGTAGCCCCAGAATCAAATTAGGGCTTATACAACATGTAGATCTTAATGTACAGCCAGTCAGTAAGGAGAACTAGCATCTTGAGATTGGTGCAAGTCAACATCAAAATTCTCCTTACATATTTTGTGCATGTTGGGAGAATTCAGTCTAAAGCAAACCTTTTTGACAAAGAAACCACCTACAGGTACATTGTTTAATTTTGGTCCCATTTGCTTACAAGGCAGTGGACCTTTTAACTGGTGTTATGCTTTTCCATTTTTTTACCCATTCAAACAAAAAATAACCCTCACCACTCGATTTTCACCATGCCTAATTCAGTAAATATATATATCCGAAGTTTCGTGAGAATCTGCTACAAACTCTTGAAAATATGGGACCCCAAAACGTGCCAATTATTACAAACACACACAACCCTTAAAATGCCAACAACAAAATGATGCTTTCCAAACGAAAGATCAACAGCAATCTTTCTGTTGTGTCAAGATCTTTCTTGCATTAAAAGCCCAACCAAAACTAGCAGTTAATATTACAATCAGTGCTAAGTAAGGCACAATTGACTTAGTAGAAAACATTCCTATACCCAATGTATCACCAGTCTTGCACTCCACAGGCAGTGACTGAAAACTGATTTTTGCTAATAAATTTCCTATCAGAGCTGAGTACATTGTTACACAGAGGAGGACAGACGAAAAGGAGCCTGGCTTTTTGGCAATATACCATAAAGAAACATTCCTGGTGATGTTAGTTGCCTTGAACTTTGCATTAAATAAAATTTCAGGTGAAAATAATAGATCACCAAAATGAGCATCTTAGCAATTTCAAAAGCTCAGCTCAGTTCTTTTATACAGCATAGACAAGGAAAAGCAACATGCAACTATAATAACATATGGCCTTCTTACCCGTGAATATTGTTTACTCATCGTTGACTCTGACAAAACCATATCCTGGTCACCCATAAGGAAATCAGAAACACTGTGAAAAGTAAAAGAAACACTTGGTGATACACGTACATACTATACTGTTTTATATTCAATCATACCACCACACTGAGAATAATTATCAGATTTGTAAATACAGTTGTACATAGTATTTTCCAGTGACAAGGGAATTAAAGTATTACATTTATGTGAAGAAAATGTTTTGCTCTATTTTTGAAATTTATTTCATTTCATGGCACAAGCTTTTCTTCAGTTGTGTTGCATTGATCTCAAGCCTAAATTTGGAATACAAGGGCAGTGAAACTGACATAACATCCATTTAGGCTTGACATCGACACAACAAAACTGAATATAGACTATGCCATAAAATAAATAAATTTCAAAACTAGAGCATAATATTTTCTTCACATAAATGGCAATCTCTAATACCCTTGAACTGGAAAATACTACAGCAGTAGACGTCTAACAAAGAAAAAGGTCATGGAAACTTAATCAGTAGGTAAGCACCTGAACAACTGCAAAGAGTTCTCTGAAACTTCCTCAATTCTGCCTAGAACTCCATGGAAACTCAAATACATAGATCAATTAAATATCAACGATATATGTATTATGTTTTCTGAGTCTTCAGTGAGGTAAAATACATAGTTTTCAGCCAATCAGCACAATCATGTTCAATAGGGACATGACAAAAAAATGATGGTACAAACAGGAAGTATTATTTTCTTAGCAACAGTCGAGTTGATTTCAGGTGGTATGTTACATTTACTCTCAAAAAGGTGTAATGAATATTCAATGAATGGATCACTGAGTAAACAGTCATAATTTATAACTGCAACGTGTATTGCATTTTTATATAGCAAAACTTGCAATTACAGTGTATATTTTTGATATGTACACAAATTGTGTCACTTAACACAAAAATATAAAAGTCCCTTTTCCTAAATGGCTGCCAATTTTAAATTCTTTTGTGTGTATTTAGATAAGTCTCACTAACCTTGTTTACAGGTAAAAATTATTGTGAATTATCAACTTAAAGACAAGGTTAGTGAGGCTAATTTTAATACTTAAAAAATAATTTATACTTGACAGTCATTTATAGAAAGGGTTTACATTTCCAGAGGCTCTTACATGTAGTATAAAATGTAGACAGTAATAATTAGAACCCAGCATGGACAAATTCATTAAATTTGTTGGTGGGTGACACTACCAATCTTGTTCCAGGCTCTCTCCTCTCTGCCTCCCTTGTCATTGAGAGAAAGACCCTGGTTGCGACTGGTCACGTGACCACCTGTGACACAAACTTTTCCACCCGGGTAGGGTAGAGTCAACGAAGAATTTTTGTCAATCTCAACTGAAGCGGACGAAAGGCGATCACCGGTAATTGCTATATTAAACCACACACAGGCAAAATACAACCTTGAAATTCTGCAGTCCTATTCTAAGCTTCACACAGGTCAAACAAAATATATCTGTATATATCTAGTGTATTGACGTAACACTCTGATTTCAATTCCAGCTGGTTGATTTACTAAGAAGTAAAAATGTTTCACTGTTTCATGTTGCCTGAAGTAACCTCATGGAACATTGTTCACTATATAAAACAATGTTTTATTTACCATTTTGAAAAATATAATTCTTGACTTTGCCAAGGAACCGTGTTTAAACATCTGTCTAAATATAAACTTAAATAAACCAGTGATAAACCTGATGCAGACAAAATATAAGCGCAGGTTTATGTCAACAAAGCATGCATTGCTGTAAATCAAATGCAAGTCAGAATTCTATGCTAATCGGCCATGTGACAGAAATACTTTCAACATCCAAAATACTGCACAAAGAAGAAAATAAATTACCTCCAAATTCAAAGATTCAAACACTAAACTACTTGTTTCACTTTGATTTGGTACGTGACATTTAACATGTGCCAACTGTCGAAAAGTTTGTGCTCCATTCGGCTTCCAAATTTCTTTGTGAATGAAAGTCTGCTATATATTTTCAGCAAAAGTCGACTTTGAACCCTGATAAAGGAGGTAGTTTTTAACTACTGCCAGAGGAGTTGAAACCCACCCAAATTGACACAAAGTTTATCACAGCAACAATTAAAGCACTCTACCACCCCTCCCAACCAACAGATTTTTTTATCACCCAGATTCTGGGTGGTCACGTGACCAGCTGCAACCAGGGTCTTTCTCTCAACGACAAAGGAAGCAGAGGAGAGAGAGTCTGGGAAGGGTTGGGGTACTGCCATATATGTAATTATATGGGTATGTGACTCTGTGAAGGGTATAGTTTTCAGGCAGTTTAGTCTGGGATGGGGTATAGAAATCAGTTTCGGTCCACAATAGGATATAATTTACCGGAAAAGTGACCAGTGTATAAATAAGTTAGTCTAGAACATGGCTCCTCACCCCTGGTTCATAATAGAAATCAAAACTTGAAAGTAACTTTGTTAGACATTGGTTTAGTTCACATATGTTGTACTACTAACAGTGTATGATAGTGATAAAGTTCCTGCATGGAAACTACATGTAGCTAGTCTGAGATGGGGTACAGGTTTTTGTTGCCTAGTCTAGAATAGGGTTGCAAAATCAACCTGATCATGGTTTAGTATAAAGGAAGGGTTTCAGTGTCCAAGCAGCACACCCCTACCCAATGATTTACAGAGTACCCACCCTGGGTTTCTCACTGATGAAAGGGGACACCTAACTGGAGAAGCACAATGCACAAAAAATGGGAAGGTAAGAGAGATGACATAAATTTTCCTGGTTGAAAGTGGAGCCATGCTAATGTTGGGAATTATTCTGAATAAAGTTGTCTCATGCTTCAGAAAAAGAGGAAAGTTCTCAGTATTTTCAAGCCAGAACAAGTGGCTACTCTGCTCAAGAAAGGTGGAAATTTTAGCAATGCCACTGCATGTAAGGGACAGGATTGGCAGCACTGCAACCATCATAAAGATGCAATGCATTCAAGTAACCCTTCATACGACAAGTGCAGACTGTGTACAGCCTTTTCATTGAGTTTGACATTACAGAAATCTACGTATTTGACTGAGAACCCTAAAGAGTTAAATTACAGTTTACTTTACCTGCTACTAAAAGCCAAGGCAAGCTGGTCAATAGATTCATAGAATTCATCAGGTGCTTTACTTGTATCTTCATAATTGTGACTTTTGACCTTGCTTATCAATGTCCCAGCTGATGCGAGAATGTCTGTTGAGTGCAAAGGTTGGTATTTATTGAGGACTCCCTTAAGAACAGACAGCACCTCACCAAGACGTTCATGTGCTTTCACTTCTGGCGGATCATCATCGGGGTTATCTGAAACAAAATAAGGTAAACTTAAGGTAGAGTCCGCACATGCACCAAGTGGCCCTTCAGGCTGGTGCTTAACTAGGGTTACAGTAGCATGAAGTGACCAGGAATATTTCTACTCCCACTTGGATAGGATGCCAGTCCATCACTGGGTTACCCCCAGTATTAAGTTTGCCGGTACCCATTTATACACCTGGGTGGAGAGAGACACTGTGGGAGTAAACTGCCTTGCCCAAGAAGACAACACAATGACCCTGGCCAGCCCTTGAATCCAAACCACTTAATCCGGAGGCGAGCACATTAACCATGAGGCACTAACCATGAGGCCACAAAATGGGTGGAAGATAAGATCATATATAGTAGTGAGTGGGAGTGGTACCCACATTCCCCTGACGTAACTCATTGAGAAGGTGGTGTTGCCTAGTGATCAGAGCACTTGATTCGTAATCTAGTACCAGGTTATTTGCAATGAATGACTCTGGAAAAGCTGGCACACTAACTTAGAACAAACACCTCTTAACAAATGTCAACAACTACTGGCACCTTACAAACGACTTATTCAGGACATAAACAAAATCGACAAACAGTCCTCGAACAGACCAACTTAATTTGACTCAAAATAAGCGTAACTCATACTGACCGACTTAATTTGACTAACAGGATGGATCAAAACTTGCTAGAACCGTCCAATGACTGCTGACAAACTTTAAACACATCTTTCAGCCAATAACATCATGGCTAAACTGACCAATCACTTTCAACGGACCAGATTTATAACGTCATCGACCGACTAACACTATTCACTTGACTCTGAAGATGAATTCCCCCCAAGTTGTCGAAACGTCAGTCACCAACAACAGTTCTTTTCAGAACTACCTTCACCCAGATGATCACACAAGACGATTTATTTACTCCAAGCTAAGGACAAACAACCAAACTAAAAAGAAAGCGAAACCCTGATAAAATGGACAAGGATGCGCACACCTTACATAGTTCTTCAGTACAGTAATCAACAACATAACCAGAAGATGCCATTGTAACAAACTGATAAACTCCTGCATAACATGTTTTTTGAACACAGTGGTTTTGCTATTTTACCTGTATTTTGAATGCACGTGTCAATAACAGATACAATGGTATTAACAGATCACCGGTTCATACCAGGGTCTTTATATTGAATGCGCCGATCAGTTTTTCAGTATAAATAAAGCTTTTATTCATTATTATTATAACAGTAATAATCTGCATGTAACTTGCCAAAAGGCACAAATTATCTTGTTCATGTGAGAAGAACCACTCTCTCAAAATCATAAAAATTTAATCCTAGAAAAAAAGCAAAAAAAAATCAACCAACAACGGAAAAAAAAAAAATTTAGTGCCACATGCTTCAATATCTTTTGCCGCCTATGAGGCTATGTAAACATGATTATGAGGTCATGTTACCAAATAATAAAGAAGAAATAGAGAGTTGACACTTTGTGTTCTGATCTGATAGAGTGATGCAAACTGTTATTAAAAGTTATCTGTTGATCCAGTCTGTGTAATTACAGCTTAGGATCACTGGGGCACTTGGCTACAAAATTCACGCTACTGCTGTTTGCATAATTGCACATAAAGATATCCATGTTTCTTTAATTATAATAAAAAGTGAACACCATTCATATAGATGTGCTTTGACAGTATCTTGTGACTATGATTGCTGGAAGCTTAGCCAGGGGTTTCACGAATGTTTTCAACAAGAGAGCAAATGATTTTCACAGGCAAGTAAAACTTTTTGAACTTAACTTCTCCAGGTGGCAAAACCATCCTCACAGCTGGTCAATTTGCCTGGTGCCTGGCCCTTAACAAAACCCTCCTTAGCAGCACTTTGCCAATATATTTTCCAGGAGAATTAACATCTTTATCTCCAGACTGGCCTTATAACTAGCTGGGCGAATGATTTAAGACTACCAGAGTAGTTAAATGTAGGCTGGGTCAACTTCATTTCATACCAGCTTGCCAGCAAATCACTGCACACTACAGATATATGAAATTGCCTATTAAAATGTTTTCCTAGTGTGAGGTTAAAGTCAAAAAGAAAATCAGTTTCCTCTAGTCACTGAGTCCCTTTTATCATACTAAGGATCAATGAAATAGCCACTGAAATATGCACAAAGTACCATTACAGTCTTAGTAAGCAGTGGTCATGTATAAATATGACAGTCACTACATCATTTGAGTAAAACAGAACCAGGGCTCATGTAAATAAAACAGAAGGAGCCAGACCAGTATGGAAAACATTTGCTGCAAAAATTTAAGGTATGACTGTTAGGTTCTCTTGATGAATGTAAAGGTCACAGCACAGTTCAAGACCCTCCCTTACTAATGGAAGAACTAGAACACTATCAGATAATTTTTAGGATAAAGGCAATTGAACGTTCTTGATCTGACATACATGTTACAAGTGAGGATAAAGTTCAAACGATTTATAGATTCATTATATTCTCAATGAGATCCTAGTAAATTCGCATCAACAGTGCTCACTAAATTTCTGCAATCCAAGGTTGGCATGAGAAGCAAGTTAGTTATTGAGGCATTCACTGAAAAGTAAACAATCAAAACAAATCCTCGCGTTTGCTCTGTGAATGAGTATTGCAAATCAAATTAAATGGCATTTAGATAGACAACTCCAAAATAAACACTCCTGCACCGTACTGTCAAAGAAAAAAACAGAATATATATTTAGGAAAGAGGAACGATATAATTACAACATACCAATATCAGTAACTTAAAATAAATTCGCATAAGAACCTCGAACAATTTCGTTTACAGCTTGGAGCTGCAAAATTACTTTTTCTGTGGACATGCTGTTAAGACAAATTCAGTTTTGTCGTATTTTATGCGCGTAAATGGAAACTCGTACATTTTAGAATAATAAAACACTGTAGTGCATTTTAATACAGCATAATGAGCTTCCTAAATCTCAAAATCTGTTAAAAATGAACTCGAAAACAAGCTATGGTGGCGAAAAACAAAAGTGACAAAAACATTTGATCTCAACACACAAGAATTTAACACTTCATGAACACTGGCGTTTGTTATTGCAATTCCAGTCACTCACAATTTATGAAAAACACGAAACCGCAATGGTTACAACGTGATATAAAAAGATTCGTGACTGAGACATGCAAAAACTGGTGACTTAAACACCTAGTAAACTTTATGATGCTTGGTTTCAAATTCGACAACAGTTCTGCGATAAAAATGGCTAGCTTCCAACTCACATGACATTTGAACACGACGCAAAAATTAAGAAATTCAAAATAAAGGAAGAGGAAATCTGCAGGTCGTCACCAACCCTTACGGTTTTATTTTCGAAAGCAAAATCTCCACACAGGATTCAATAAGGTGATTAAAAGCAATCAAAGGTTTCAGCTGTCTCAAATACTCCTTAATTTTAATTAGTAAGAGATACATTACGTATTTAACTCCCTTCTGTACGACATTTGCGCTTAAATTTCACAAAATATTTCCTGGATCAGAAAGAGAACTTAATTTTAACAAAGCCACCTCAAAGATAATGCCAAATTATTTCTTCTCACAGTTTGCCCACACGCTAAACAATTCGAATAAAAGTAAGTTGACTTTATACAAGTACACAACGTACACAGGGTGCTTTGCTAAACACTTCTTACCTTCGCATTCTATAAACGTGTTTCGCAGCGAGCTCAGGGCTTCCGAAAACGTCCTGACATGGCAGGTTAAAGCAATGATATCTTCTTGAACTATCATTGGCACTTCTGCTGCTTCAGCGTAATAACTAGTGTCGCTGTTAACCGAGTTACTTCGGTCAGGGAATGTGACCGAAGAAAAGGATTCTCTGTGTGAAGTGGCAGCCACTGGCTTCACCGGCTGACTTATACTCCGAACATGTCTGTACCCGATCCGCAAATCCGGGGTTGACTGGCTCAATTGATAACCATTTTCCAGCGCTGATAGGTTTGTTTCGCCGGAATTTGACCACCGAGATAGCGACGGCGAATGAGCCGGTGAAGCACCACGCGCTGGAAAACTGCGACCTGGTTCGCTCGGACTTGGGGGAGCTTGCTTGCGAATGGATTCCTTGAGAACAACAAAAACAATAATTCATCGCCTGTTTGAAATAACCCAGATCACACCATACAAAAGCCACGAGATTTAAGTTACAAACCGGTGTTAGAGGCCGCAGAAAAGGCAAGGACTGTGCATTTGAAGTTTGCGACGTTGTTCCAGACCCTGTTTTGCCTTTCTTCTTGGTTATCGAGATGGACGGAAATATTGCCTTGGCCTTGACTGACGAGCTCATAGCTTCAGAATTCCTGTCACGCTCAATTTAACGCCTTGCATATTCTTAACATTGTACAGAGAAGCAGGCTGGGGGATGTAGAAGACCGTTTGAGGTCAAAATTTAACACTTTCATAAGTCAAAGATTCTAAGTTTTCATGTCTTCTCCATTTGTGTTTGCGAATACCATTTACGTTCAGCATATGATTGACAGCTAGCCCAGCGGCGGTGAAACCCAAGCTACGTCACGTGGTGCGAATAAATTATCGCACGACCGATTATCGGAAGTCGATAGTTTTTTTCCTTTACTAAAAATAAAACAGATGTTAAATATGTAGAAATGATTAATTTTATTTATACCCTACGATAAATTAGCAGGAAAAGTGAAATTCTCTGTATGCGATAAAACCATTTTCTCAACGTTTAAATCAGGCGGACTTTCAGTATGGACCAAATATTTATGTAAGCATGTTTATATAGTACCTGTATCAGACTTTATGACGACAACACTTTAAAATATCTTTCTATACGATTCCTGTTGGCGTAATTACTAGTCTTAAGAACAACACACCAAATCAAAAAATCGCACCAAATATGCGTTGTCAAAACATAAAATCTTCTGATAAGTGATGTCGTGACTTTGATAAGCTAAATTATTAAAAGTATTTCCTTTGTTCGGTGCGCAATATAGCAAAACGGAGCCGCACGATCGAACCTCGTCCAATATTTCGGTCAATTAGCAAATAACATTAAAATATCCATCTGTTTGTAAACAAGCTTTTTTGTATTATTTTCTTTATATATTTACGAATGATCTTCTTCCAAACAGGTATTATTCTGTTTGTAGTTGTCTAATAGAATATCGCATTCAAATTTATCGCATTAAAAAACGATTATTTGTTACTATTATGCGTGAAAAATCCATTGTTTGAAAACTTTCTTCAAACCTGGTTAGAAACTAAACTATTTTTAACGCCTGTTTTAGAAAATGATAGACAAATCCGTGAATAAAAGACGTGACAAGACGCGAAAACAAACAAACAGCGCTAACGAAACAAAGGAAGTTTTATCGCTGACTTTCGCAGCTCTCTTGATTGGTTTGACATCAAAAAACAGTGGCACTTACATTTATTTTGAAGTCTCTATTTCTCCGCTCCGAAAAAAGCGATCGGGCGGGAAATCCCGCAAGAAGGGGGCACTCGCACGAAATCCCGCCAGATATGCAAGCTAAATTTTTCCTTTTTGGGTCACTGTACCACCGTAATTATAAGTCAAACTGATTTCAGTAGATCCGTACTCAAAATAAAGTGCTCTTGCTCAGCAAACTTCCTGTTCCTGCTTACGGCATATGTACCAACACTGCAGTTCACGATGCGTTTTCTAAAAGAGTTGTTGGCAATATGCATTAGGATCATTCGTTCGAAGAATCAATCAATCGAATGATCGATCGATCGATTGCATTGATTGATTGATTGATTGATTGAGTAGTTTGTTGATTTATTTACTAGCTGTTTAATGATGGGTTACTCTTGTTTCTCAGTGCTGAAACACTAGTTATCTTCGCAATTCCCCATATGTATTTGCCACTATTGTTTATGGGATCGATTCGATGACAAAGAGCACAAGAAAGAAGAGATATATCACAGTCATTGGAACCAATACCCTTTTTCTATTAAAACTTTTTTTCCAAAGAGTCATCAACGTCTTAATTCTCCCAGGGGCAATAACATTACCTTGTCAAGTTATATCGACACCACACAAGAACTACGACTACATGAACTACAAAAAACGCACAGCAAGAAGACCTTACTTTCAGAACTAACATTAATAAAAAAAAATATGTGGAAGTCAGAAAAGAAAATTATACAATATATCGCGATAAATGAAAGAGTACGGAGTCATCCCGCTATAATCAATGAGTGCATTTCAGCTGAATACGGTGAATGGATGGCGCAGATTTCTCTTCTTTTCTTTCAACAGTAATCCTACTGCATATACAAGTAGGGAATAACAATAACCAAACCAATGTACCTCCTGATCATCTTGTTATCGACCCATTGCAGTGTTGTCTATGAAAATGCATAACATACCTTTAGCTGGCTTGTTAAACAGATTCTTTCGCCTCCTGATGCGATCAGTTACTGAGGCTGCCCAGGAATAACTTCTTTTCAGCTCAATCGTCCTCTTCAGTTTACTCACGGGTGACGCAACTTTTGATTGATTTATAAATTCACTATTCACCGTCAAACTGTGAACGTTGCTCGCGGCAGAATGCTCTTCATTCAACATGTTACTTTTGACGCAGAATTTACCCCAACTTCCACTGAGGCGTTCACGTGAAAGCCAGTTCGACTTATTGTACGTCACAACTGTTTATTTTCCGCAGGGCTTGGCTTTAGACACAACTTCCAGTAAAATAATAACCTCCACACCCGCTCCACACATCTGAAACACTGCTTGATCTGTTATAGCGGTATGTCAGCCCGCCCCATGGGGATAATAATCTTATAATACTTCCTTTTGAAATACACAAGGGGTTGGTGTTTTTGCGTTTGGTTTGAAAATAACACAAATTTTAAATGTTTGAAGAAATAAGTCGAGTGAATTGAAAGTTTCATTCAGCAGACATTTGAACTATTTCCATTTCAGTAAAAAAAAAAACCTTTTTTTTCCCGGCACATCATTGTTACAAGTCCATAAGTCCACAAGTCTACAAGTCCACAAGGGCAGTTATGGCTGCCAACTAAAAAATAATCGGCTAAATAAACAAACTCATCCAACAGTGATCAAGATGTCTCAGTTTGGAGCCAAAACAAAAACCGTGATAACAAGAAGTTACATTTCATGTCCTGTTTTCATTCCCGTCAGATAAGCCTGTCTTGGAAAACGAAAGAAGCTTTATGCAAATGAGGTTGAGTGGAGATCAGAGGAGAGACAAGGAGACAAGAAGGAGAGACAAGGAGACAAGAGTTCATGACTCCACTTCAAAGGAGATCACGGCACGTAAATTCAGATGCGTACAAAATTCCCCGCTCAAAGACGGACTACCACATGTACTCGTTTTTCCCGAGAACGATACGAGAGTG
>Ga0126338_10002285_pt1 | contig 13087 bp, 7 predicted proteins | sample OrbCmetagenome_2_FD_92529 | JGI IMG/M metagenome (GOLD analysis project Ga0126338, IMG submission 92529) | Coral microbial communities from Petempiche,Puerto Morelos, Mexico - Orbicella C C metagenome | ecosystem: Host-associated > Invertebrates > Cnidaria > Coral | place: Petempiche,Puerto... | reverse complement strand
GGTCTAAAACTGACGCCAAATAGGTAAGCGCACGTGATCACATTCCTTCACGTTCCTACACACTCTAATTTATCCCGTACGATTTGCATAAGATCATCGCAAGTCGTCACCTCATTTTCGTCCTTCGTTATCACTTCACATCGATCTTCGGGAAAAGAAATGTTATAAAAAACTTTTATCTGTATTAGGTTGCACTACTAAGTAACAATCAGAACGAAAGATTGACGACTGATCATGAGAAGAAGCGCGTGGGAAAAACTCAGGCTGGAAGAACTGAGTCACGGACCGCGCGAAGGAATGTGCTCACGTGCGTTTGACTTTGCATTTGACGGCTTCAGGCCACATGACCCAAAACGTTCTCGTTTGTCGCTAGCAGCAACTGTTTCACGCGTCTCCGAAAAAACACTCTACCTGTTTCGGTAGTAAGCATTTCCCTTGGCTGAATTCAGGACGTTACAAATCGATATTTTCGATACTCGATAAAACTCGAAAAAATCGATACAAATCGATTATTTTTGATATTAATTGACTGATTATTATCGGTGTGATTATCGATTTCGATCAATTATTTAAATCAAGTTCTATTTCTGTAGATTTTTATCAATTTTTATCAATTTGTATCGAAAGAGTTCATCACTCCTCCTCACATCTGCCAGCTTGGATTTGACAGCCGCAAAGCTCCTGAAAAGGAGTTAAAAGATCGTAGTAGTTGGAGATAAACTTAAGAGGCAAATAAGTAAGTTAATATACTTAACATCACACCTGTAAGACCAAATAGCTCACTGATGATCCTAAATAGCGCTCTGAATAACTTAAGTGCTTTAGTTTAGAATTCCGAAGATTCTTGCGCTACAACTGTGTGGTCGGTGCTACAGGTTTCCTTCAGGTTTTGTACTGCCCTTTGTCGAACTTTGGACCTTGCTCCATATCTTTCGTCCATATATGTGCTGATATATGCTGTCGAACAGTGTCAAATGACACTGGATTATGAAAGGTGATCAGGAAGAGAAGGTCACGGTAGGATACAGTTGTTATTTTCGTTTGATTTCGAAGCTGCTTTTTTTATCGTGAGGTTTGTTAAGCTTACATTGAATTGGTTCTACATGTACTCTAGTAATCGATCAAAATCGATAATCTGATCCCAAATTGTGTGATGATCAATATTTATCGATCGTTTTAACTAATTGATTGATCAGTATTGAATAATATCGAGAAATATCGATATATTGATTAGTTTTTCGATCATCGATTTTGATCGATTTGTAACGTCCTGTTGAATTATATTCTCTAAGAGTATGTGTTGAGCATTTATAAACATCTGACACCAACAACTACTTGCACCTTACAAATGACGTATTCGTGACTTTAACAAACCAACAAAACAAATGCTCAAACAGGGCCAGCACCAAGTTAACTTGCAGTCATTTGTGATGGTTTGAAACCGCCAACAACAGCTGACTAACTTCAAACTCTGACTTTCAATCAGAAGGGAAGATGGCATTGTGACACAGTTATTATGCATCAGTCAATTCCAGCAGTGCCCATCCCCCAGACCCCGGCTAACCTCCAGGCATTAGCATTTTTTTAATAAAATGGGCAACTTCCCCAGGGTGGGGACACATAATCTGGCTAAATGCCCTGGGGTGCAGAAGAAGCTAGGGTGAGGGCAAATGCCCCATCCCTGGGATCGTTGTCTTCCAACACCTCTGCAGTTTTTTATTAATCAGTGAATCAAACGTTCCACTTTTCAGTATTTTAATGCAACAGTAAGACTTCAAGGACAACAGTACATGTTAGTTGATTCTGATTATGTTTATTTCTATATATTTTGTTTTTAACAGTTTGCTAGAGGATAGCGTCGACAATAGCATTGTCTCATCATTTAAAGTTGTTAACCTAAAGTATTTTAAAGTGCACTCCAGGTTGACTTTCATGAATTTAGAAAATGCTAGGCTAGTTTTGAATGCGAAATAGTCATGTTCACGTTGATTGTTTCTGATCTCTCGATATGTGATAAACAAAATATAGTTCAAGTTGTTGCTTTTATTTATATGCCTACAAGTAATGAAGAAATATCTTAAATTGAGAAAAGATACGTTTAAAAACATCCACAAGTTTGTTTAGTCCCTGATGGACTAGCCAATCTTCAACAAATGCCTCATCTTTGCAGATGAATTCCTCCATGGCACTTTCAAAAACATGTGTGTCAAAACCCGGGGGTCGCCCCGGGGTATGCAAATGCCCAGCCCCCGGGCCGTGATAAAATTGCAAATGCCCTGATGGCCTCTCTAGCTCAAAATGTTGGAGAAAACCCACGACATGTAGCTTGGAATAATAATAATACAGAGTTTGAAGGAGGGCGGCAAAATATGATGGGCTTCTCATGCATGAAGGTTGTTTTTGAACACACTCCTTACCTGCATAACAGAAAAAAATATGACTATTGTACCCAGCATTCAGGTGTATCACTCACAAGAAAGCCAGCAAGCCAGCAAAGAAACACCATAAAGAAATACCGTAGATCCGATCTGATTTGTTGCCTTGCTGTGATGAAACTGGCCCGTTCTGTCTTCACGTATAAAAAATAGTTTTAGCCCGCACCATTTGTTACATGTATCATGCCAAACATACCAATGAAATATATACAAATAAGTTCTGCTCACAGTCACAGATTTGTTTACGTGGTTGGATAAATGGCTCTATTAAAATCTAGTTCCTCCAAATTGCACAGTACACCTAATTCTGCTATGAATTTGGAATTGTCTCAGGGTTAATAATTACGTCATCCCCATTTGAGCGGACAGCCCGGGTTGTCATATTTGGGAATTACTTGTAATAAGTCAACTAATAAGTCTTCTCTTCAATACTAGGATAAACAGCAGATAAGTTTCTTTGTAATACATTTCTCTGTGAAGTGTTCTGATTGGCCATTTGCAATCGCCACGCTAAAAGTTCTTGACTTCCAATTCCTGAAGGTTTTGGGGTCTGTCTGACTGTCACTGCGGCTTTGCAAGATCTTTGTGCAATTTGTGACATTTACACTTTTTTCTGGAGACCTTGAATCTGTTTTACGTTACCCACGGCAGCAGTGTTTGCTTTCTAACATTATTTAAGCTAACCAAAAGCCTAGACCACCAATCTTTCCTTTTTTTGCCAGATTTTATGGTCTAGAAGACAACAAGCTCATGCAAAACCTTATACTGGACTATAATTCTTGTCTGAGTCATGTGGGGGGTCTCTGGTGATGTCATCTATTTTTAGAAACTGGGCTGCCAATTGGACTGGCTGAAACTGTCTGCCAATTTGAATAAAAGGTCAGCAGCAGAAATTATTGCATAAAATCAGTTAAATATCCTTACCAATTGTTCAAAAACATTTTCTACCTGCATTCACAACTATTAATTTGCACCGAACACTTACGTAAACTTGTAAAAAGATGCTGTACATCCTTTGTTCAGAAGTGAATAACTCGTCACGTGACTTTTCAATTGAGACCTACTTGGGATCATTTTTGTGTGGCTTACACGAACCGTAAACCACTCAAGATCATGATCCAAGGTATTTATTCTGGGTGGGATTTGTCACGGTGAACAGAGTGCTTGTCACATGGTTTACTAGAGAGCCTGGGTATGAGCTTGTTGAACACCTTGAACCTTGAAGTCGTTGTTGAATATGTTGTTTTTTGCCTATCGGCTTTTGCCCACATGTAGATGAAAGCTGGGAGAGGTATTTATGACTGCGGTCATGTATCTGTTACAACAGCAAGGTCAGCGAGGTTAAAGAATTGATACAAGAGGCCCGGGAAGATGATCATGTTTAGCAGCTCACAGCTTTTTTTCTTGGCTAGAGAATTTGATGGTTTTCCACACGCTTTCTCTCTTCATGAAGTCCATGGTGAACTTAAGTTCTTGTTATGTTTTGGCCTCATTGTTTCTGTATTGTTTGATTTTGTACATGTATACACATTGAAATCCTGGCTGTGATCGGAAATTTCAAACCAGTCATTTAATTTGTATTTGAAAATACTTCAAGCACAAAATTTGAATTGCCTTATCTTTTAATTTTGTTTTCGTTCACACTTCATTTCTTTTGTATTCCATGCAGGTCAGCCAGAGTGAAAATTTCTTCACAGATGGTACAGTATGCAAGTCAACCTCCATGTACGATCGCGTAAATATACAAGCTACCCTGAAATATTTTAGTGATGGATGGACAAATTAAGTCTAAGAGACTATGAAGATCTACTTTTTGCGAGAGAGATATACAGTGTACGGTACAATCAGGTCAAAAATAAGCCATGTCAAACACGCATGTTGGCTGGTGATGTAGAGTTTATTTTTGCTTCTAGAAATGAGAGATTTAAACAAATTGAATTGAAAATTAGAAATAATAATTATTATGAATAAGAGAAATTATGCTTGAAACTTGTCAACATAAGTATGTTTTGTAATCATTGCAAAAATCTATTAGAAGATATTTGCAGTCCTTTTGAATATTACTGCATAGCTAGTGAGATTAGCACAAACAATTACCAAGATATATAGAAACAAAATACCGTGATTTGTGTTTCGAAGAAACAAAATTATTGTTATTTTACTTGCATACACCACAATATGTAGTACCCTTATTATTGTATTGCATCAAGCTGGGGGGCTACTCTCTATAGTTGACTAAATTAAAAGGTGCACGTTTTTTCAGGCTGGAGGTATCATAAAACTTAAAAAGCAGGGATAATAATTTAATAATTATTTCATTAATTTATCCAATCAACCTACAAACTTCACAACTCAATTCCACTTGGTTACATATACAAAATCATGACTGAATCTATGAGGCCACTATGGGAGATGCTGAGCTTTTTAGTTCCTAAAATCCTCACTTTCAAAGCGAGGCTATTTTTGCAAGCTTTGTTGTCAAAATGAGACTTCCAGACAATGATTGGCCAATAGCCCTCATCTTGAAAATGAGGATTTCAGGAGCTCTGAAATGGTCTATTGTATGCTAGTTATTTTGTTTTATTGATTGACAAGAACAATATGGAAAACTATCCAACTGTAATCATGTATTAGCTCTAGAAACACAATAGAACTTATTCATATATGGCTGCCAAGTTAACATTCTGTTGTATGCATTTAAATTAGCCCAATTAACCTTGTTTTAAAATTCTTTTGTATGCATTTAAATTAGCCCAATTAACCTCGTTTGAGAATGAATTGTCAACTCAAAAATGAGGTTAGTTGGGCTAATTTTAAAACTTGCAAAAGAACTTCCAATTGGCAGCTATTTATGATATCGGGTCTATAAGAGACCAGATACTAATAATTTGTCAGCTTTCCATCGAAGCTGCTCAATTTTGTGAGCCACACATATACGCATGGCAGACCTTTTTTAAAGCTCACCATCTTCTTAGTCCATCTCAATGGCTTCTACACCCACTTCAACGCAATTACTATCGAAACATTTCACATGAACATCATGCTGTAATAACATCCACACTTGTACTGGCTTTTCTGGAATTGAATAACTTGTCATGTGACTTTTCAATTGACACCAACTTGGTATCATTTTAAAGCTTACTGTCTTACTAGTCCATCCTCGACAGCTTCTACACCCATCTCAGTACAATAATATTGAAAAAGCTCACACGATAACTTCTGCTTATATGTTGTTAAAACAATAGTCACCTTTAGGACTACCAGTCTTACCTGAGCAAAGGTCTTGTTAAATAGTTCAGTATAACAACACCATAAAACGCTCAATCTTATGTACCAACAACACATTTCAAAGACACACCTGAAACATGTATCTAAAGGAAATAACGTTGTGAACCTCATGTTTGTGTCATTACTCTTCACTATTGTGGATTGTATAAAAAGATGTCAAGCAAGTGTATGCACCGTGACTCAAGAGCGAATGATGATGGTAATTGCTAGTCTTTATTTCATGATGTTTGCTTCCTTTCTGGCCTGGAGCACAATTCATGTATACAAACTACGATCCCTTTTGATTGACGATCATTATTATTGTGCTTCGTTAACCAATGGGTTCGTCTGTGCTTGGTTACAGATGCACAAGAAAGGAAACGCTTGTCGCGCCGATGCGAATGTGACAGCAGAAGGTGAGAAAATGGACGCAAACATTTTCAAGTTCAAAGAGGTATTACACTGTAGAAAAACTAACTTCGCACTTGTTTATGGTTTTCAAAGTCCAAATTTGTTGTGATTGCCAAGCATCTGTAATGATAGCAGGTATTTTTCTTTGTAGAACATGAGGCAGAGAGAGAAGGCAGAAGGGAGGAATCAGAAGAAGAGGGAGGAAGAGAGGTATCAGTGATGGGAAGAGTTTTCTGTGGAGGGTCACAATAAATGACTTGTCATCCATATGTGGATGTTAAGCAAGATGAAAATAAAACCCACACAAGTGGTAAAAATCTATCCCTCCTGCTGTTTAAAGCTCAGATTGGATTCCAGGATAACTGATCTTTTGTTGTTTCATCACAGGAATGAGGATGTTGGACTAGATAGAGAGCATCACAAGACAGGGTGGACCTGGAGAGACCTGGAGAACAACAACAGGCCAGACCTGAATGAGATGCCTAAAGAGTTAAGCTGCTAAGACAAGATAACAAGATGGTTTATGGTATCATTATGATGTTTGCATATTTAAGAAATATACTGATTAGTAAGAAGTACATTGCTTAATGGCATGAACTGTTTCAGGGCTTGAAGTAGCTTCCCAGCTGCTGCCGGTCAAGTTGTCCGGTCAAATCTATTTCAGCTCAGACAAGAACCGATTTTGGCTGGTCAAATATAGACTGCGAGCAGTCTCTCTTTTCAAGAGTTTATTGTAGTCAGAGGTGGTCTGGTCGTATCTTTCTTTTGCTTTCTGTTTTCCTTTCACAAATGCGAAAAATGTAGAACTTAAGTGCTCAATTTAGAACTAGCCCTGAACTGAATTTTTCTTGAAGGGTAAATGACCAGACAAAATGTCCGTTCATCTAACGATTTGAACAGACAAAACCAATTTTTGACCGGACATTGTCCATTGACCGGCCATTATTTCAAACCCTGCTATTTGCAGGGTTAACATTTTGATGAGTTTATAATTTTTCTTTGAAAAACCTGCAGAATACTAAAATCTAAAACAAATGTAATCAAACAACAATTATTGTTCTTCTGATCACATGACAAACAGGTAAAAAATTGGTCTAACCCTGTATTGTTAACTTAATACATTCATGTATTTTCTTTTCTTTTTTACGTATGTTCTAATTTTGTTATATCTAGTAGTTACTTTTATTCTCAGAAATTATAGGGACTTTAATATATAGATTTAGCCAAGGCTAAAAGCGAAGCTCTGGGCTGGGTTGTTCAAAGCCCGATTAAGCTAACCCAGGTTAAGCAAGAATTTTGATTTGAGTTTTGTAACTTTGCGGTGAGATTTTCTGTTTTTATTGTTTGGCCTTCTGTTTTGAGTTTGAATAATCTCAAAATACATAAAACATAAGCAGTGAAAAAACATTTGTATACAAGAAATATTTATACTTTGGTTAACTTTTAATCCTTGATCAGCGTTAGCCGCCTTCTGAACAACCCGGTCATGATCATTAAATCTGTTACATCGTAAGTGTTCCGTAATTGTGTTTGTCGATCGATTGCCTCTTTTGTTCGGGTTCTAACATCGTTAAATTCATGTTTGCCACAAATTTCATGGTGGTCCGTCTAGGGTTAAGTCCACGGGTAGTCCATTCAAGTAGTCTACGGACCAGGTCCGTCGGGGTAGTCCCAGGCCTCGGGGTCAGCAAAATGTGCCATTACACGGTCAGTATGAATATGGACTGCGGACTGCGGACTACGGACTCGGGTACAAAACGTGGACTAAGCATTACAGACTCGGTATAAAACATGGATTCATGTATAAAACGTGGACTGTGGACTAAATGCGGCCTACCGACTGCAACCGTTTTTTTACTGACCGGTCGTAACTAATATTACATAATGCATGTATATGAGAACAAACCCTCTCGTGTGTACGTGCTTTGCGATCAGTTCATTTGTTTTCACTCCTGCTGGAGGGAGGCCAGTTTCATGTCTACCTAACAGCTCAGTCACAGAATGCTGTTCCTAGGATTTTTGCTTTTTTAAAGTACCAAACCTACCAAAACTCGAATGCACTCTTAAATGTACGATTACCACTAGTTTTCATTGTAGCAGAAATGCTCGATCAGAGTGTCTGACCAGGCTAAGCTTTTACCTGTCAAAACCTCAAATTTACCGGACAATTGTCCGATGACCGACTGTTATTTGCAGGCTTGACAGTGATATGTTTTTGATAAGCATTAATTTTGTTTTAGTAATTGCCAAAGGTTCATTACTTTCAAAAATTTTGGACGTTTAATTTTGGAGTGCTTTGCCAGAAGATAGCTTAGTTAAATTTTTGCCTACAAAACTTGAGTCAGACTAGAAAATTTATGGAATTGATCTGCATTACATATATGTTCTCATAAAAGAAACAAAATTTTCCTTTCAGGTGATAAAAAGAACAAGCAAATCCTAATTCAAGTTCTTGCTTCATCATGCATGTGATGGCGCTGTCGAAGAAGAAAGTATGTACTTTGTACTGTACTGTAAATATTTTGGATGCTTAAAATTCCAGGCACTTACAAATTTCAGACGGTTATATTTTTGGACATTTTTTTGTCCGAAATTAACGTTGTCGGAAATTTTTTCCAAGTAATGTATATGCAAACTATTTAAATTTTATGTTGTCATAATAAGGAGAGTAATGAGCAGAGAACAGTCTTAGTTTCATTGAGATGTCCCCCAGTTCAGAGCATTTTAAGTTTCTCATTTCAAGCTTATTTATTCCTGGGTCAATATTATTCCTTGGAATGATTCAGAATTTCTTGCCTCTGGCTTCAGAGTTAATGTCTGGTTCAAAATCGTTTATCCCAACAAGAAACATCGTCGCCTACAGTCCTCAAGGCTAACATTCTGCTGCAAAGTCCCTGATTGATTGCTTAAGGAATTAGTTTGTTTTGGTGGGGTAGAAATGTTTGGGTAATCCTTTAGGAGGTTGTGAAATTCTTAAAACTCTGAAGCAAAATTTTAAGAGAAGAGAATTATTTACGCATTGTTTTTATGCAAGTTAAGCAAAAGTCATGTACAAAATACTTACCAGTTACATATCGGATTTGCAGGCAAGTTGTTAGAGACATAGATCACAGGATCAAGGACCGTGGACCCAGGACAGAGGACCCAGGACTCAGAACAGAGGATCAAGGAGCAAGGATACGACTGAGGACTGACAACTGGGGATCAAGGACAGTGGATGAAAGCAAACCTTGAATGACAAACTTTCATAAGTTGAGCTATAGATATATTAAGGTATATGAGATATTACCGGCAGCAGAGATGACACAGTGCACCTTGCCCCGATGGTTTTTCTCCGGGTACTCCGGTTTCCCTCACTCCTGAAAAACCAATATTTCTAAATTCCAATTTAACAAAATTGGTGACACATTGCTGTGGGCCAACTGAGATGAAAAATTCTTTGATTACTCAAGGTAAACATTTGTAATACCAATTTAGTACTCTCTGTTTATTTCGTAGTTACACGTGCACATTTGGTTTCGCAGTCAGCGACACCTCTGGGGCTAAAGTGGACCAAAAAGTGTCAAAGCCCTGGGGATAGTATTTACCTATAATGATACTGACCAATTACAGAAAAATTTTTATGATAAACTAAAAGACATTCGAACACAAATACGGTTATGGAATTGCCGAGGTCTCTCACTATTTGGCAAAGTTACCGTCATTAAATCACTTCTACTTCCCAAAATGCTATATGTGTTCTCAGTTCTAATAACTCCAGAAGAATTTATAAAACAATTAAATACTATTATTTATAGTTTTTTAATGGAAAGGGACAGATAAAATAGCTAGACTGGCAGCTGTAAATGACTTGAAATACGGGGGCTTGAACTTAACAGATCTTGAAACGTATGTTAAGTCGTCAAGATTAGCTTGGCTTGGTAGAATTTTTCAGAAGGCTCGTCCCCATGGAAAGCTTATATTACTTATTTGCTTGAGGATTTTGGCGGGGTTTTTCTATTTAGTTGTAATTACGATGTGAAAGAATGTAAAATTAATTCCACTTTTTATAGAGAACTTCTCTAATGGTGGGCTGACTTAAGAATTGCCTTTTCAACAAAGCCATATATATCTTACAATATAATTTGGAACAACAAAGATATTAAGATAGATAATAAAACAATATATTATTCAAATTATGTTTAAGCAGGTATCCTGCTTATTAACCACTTGCAATTCAACTCGAATAATATAGAATCTTATAATAGTGCTAAAAATAAAGGTTTGAAGCATACAAATTTTCTGGTCTGGTCAGGAATTCGTACTGCTATTCCTGCCCACCTGAAGGATTTGGATGTGACCGAAAGTGAACTAGAGAGCTGTTTGGAATTTCAATGTGGGGAGAAAAAATTTAATCCTAGTGTATGTAAAAATAAACACTTTTATGAATTGCTTGTTCCGGGTGAGGCACGAGTCTCAAGGGACTTTACTAAACTGAAAGAGGACTTTGGTTTAGCAGATTCAGCTGTTACTAAAGCGTTCATAAAAGTGAAGACTGTCTCATCCGAAATGTTTAGTAGAAGCTTCCAATTCAAGTTTTAAATAATATCACTTTCACTAATTCTCGTCTAGCCAAAATAGGTTATGCTCAAGACGATTCTTGCACATCTTGTAGAGTTAGCTCAGAAACTGTTAATCATTTATTTTATGAGTGTTTTCATACTAACCAGTTTTGGAAAGATTTCAAACATTTTTGGTTTGCACTTTCTGGTAAATAGGTTGAATTTTCCTTGCGGGATGTTTCTATAGGCCAATTAGATGAAGTAAGTGACTTACTAAATTACTTTTTAATTGTTGCAAAATGGCATATCTGGACGGGTCGTAAACGAAGTCTCAGCCCAAATATTACTGTTTTTAAAGAAATGATTAATATGAAATATAAGACTGAAAAGTATATAGCCTTATAAAACAACACGCAAAGGAAATTTCAGGCCAGATGGAAATTATTTATTGTTAGTAAATTATGATTTCTTATACTATACAGCTCAAATAATTATATTATCATCAACGTTTTGTAATTATGTTATTGACACTTAATAATAGCGCTGTACTTTGTATTTAATAATGGAAATAAAAATGTGGAAAAAAAAACCCAGTACACCTTTTTAAAAAAAAAAAGTGTCACGCAATCGCTTTTCAGTGATCATCTTCGAAGAAGAATTGAATTACCGATAGTTGCCAAACAAAACAGGCAAGAAAAGTAAACAAATGACTAGACAAGAAAAACACGCTTTACTTTTTCCTGTAATAATTTGCCGATTGTTCTTCATTTGTATTAAGACACATTGCACTTGTACATGCAGGAAACTTTGACATTCTTTAATTTGTAAATTTGCTATAAGATTCTTTTTCACTTGCTCTTAAATATCATATTACGAGTTGCTATTTCATACTGTACTGAAATCTCGCGCACAAAGTGTGGAGTCTCTGAAGGCTTGAAATTCTATTAGGAACAAGTGAGGCCTTGCTGCCTTCTTAAAAACAAAACATTTGAAGAAACTTGCAGAAATCTCCTGGTAAGTTATACAATGACGTGTTACAGCATGTAATGATAGTCACATCGCAATAAGCAGGGCGCCACAAGGGAAAAGGAGAGGGGGAAGGCCCAAGACAACATGGAGATGGACAGTAGAAAGGGAAAGAGGCAGGGTGGAGCTCATGGGAGGAAATAAGAAAAATAGCAGCACACCGAGAAAAGTTGCCCGAAGGACCTTTGTAAAGGCCCTATGTGCCACGAGGCACGAGGAGGATAGGTAACAGGTAACAGGCTGCAGCATGATATCACGTATAAGATGAAAAAAACAAAAACAGTTTTAAACCAGTCTGCATTTTTGTACCTACTCCATCTGTGCCAACTCTCCTGGATTATTCAGGAGTCTCCTGGATACAGACCCAATCTCACAGTCTCCCATACAGGTCACCAAATCTCCCGGACAAATCATATAAAGGAAAGTGCATAAAATACATTTTTCTGACATATTTCGGGTTTTTTGGGAAAATTCTTTTTAATATTTGACGTATTCATGTGGTTGAATTAGCAGCAATCTGCTCCGACGAATTTATTTCAAAGCAATTGATTTTAAAACTGGCAATCTTCAGGATTCAAATTTTTTTGGTTGGCATCTCTCCTGGTCTGCATTTTGTACCCGGCGTCCAGTCTGCAGTCTGAAGTCTTTAGTCTACATTTTGTATTGACCGACTTCTGAGGATAAAATTAAAATTACCTAGACAAGGGTTGTAGGTTCTTCTGACGGGATGTGATTTGGTAAATAGTACGGTGTATATGTTCAGAAGTCTCACTTGATCCATCTGGGTTTTAAATTTGCCGCCATTTCACAAACTCGCTAGCTTTTCGAACAAACTAACTTAGAACAGCAAATTACAACAGGAAGCGATACAAGAAATATAACGTGAAGCTCCTCTGTAAGATATGCCCGAACTAACACTAAATTTGCTCCAGTCAAATCGATAAGACAACCTACCTATGTATAAACAATATGCATGCAATATGGCGGCTTCGGCGACAGCTTCTCGATATTCCTACACTCCATTCTTTTACTGTGATGTAAAATAAAGAAAAAGCCACCAAATTAAAACATTCCTTACATATGTTAATACATTATCCATAAAATGGGATAAGAAAGCTCATTTCCTTACCAAGAAGTTGAGAATCGAAGTCAAATATCCTTCTCTAAGTCAGCGCGTCGAAAAAATCCTCAAGTTGAACGATCGACAGGCATTGTGGGTTATTTCTCTTTTGCCCTTCCTGGGGCACAGGGTGGGGGCACAGGGAAGGGGTACAGGGAGGGGGCACAGGGAGGGGGCACAGGGAGGGGCACAGGGAGGGGGCACAGAGAGGGGGCACAGGCAGGGGCACAGGCAGGGGCACAGGCAGGGGCACAGGCAGGGGCACAGGCAGGGGCACAGGCAGGGGC
>Ga0126338_10002284_pt1 | contig 13093 bp, 6 predicted proteins | sample OrbCmetagenome_2_FD_92529 | JGI IMG/M metagenome (GOLD analysis project Ga0126338, IMG submission 92529) | Coral microbial communities from Petempiche,Puerto Morelos, Mexico - Orbicella C C metagenome | ecosystem: Host-associated > Invertebrates > Cnidaria > Coral | place: Petempiche,Puerto... | reverse complement strand
TGACACAAGACAATTCATTATTGATCTCAAGAATAAAATGAAGACAAACAAGTTTAAGGTCAAGAATAACCGAAGGAAAAGAAACAACTCAAGATCGTAAGTCATGGAATGTTCTTATAATGTCGACCACCTCTGTCCTCAGACAGCTGTCCTCTCCTGTTCTCATCAAAGTACAATATAAGGAAGACCTTTTAGTAGTCTAGCAGTGCGACAGGCCACCGATTATTAATTCCCATTTCGCTGGCATGAAGAAGCTAAAACAGTATTATGACTCCTCCTGGATAAGATGCTAGTACATCAAATGCTTGTACCCTCTCCTCATTTTATCAGGTTTTCCAGCAAACAGTTCATGTACTGCATGCTTGTTTACTTGGCTGTTTATTATCGCATGGAGAAAGGCACTGTGAGAGTGAAGTGTCGTACCCCTGGACTTCAATATAAAGGTGTTTCAGCTAGTTTCATTGTTGTTGTACGGAAAAACTTGTTTTACTTTCTACCTCACTAAAGATCCATCTGAAAACTTTTTTACTGTTTGTTTTGTAGGCTGTCAGTCAAACGGTCAAGTCTGAAAGAAAAGATTTCAATTTCTCAGAATGAGGCAAAAGCAGAGGCAATTCTTCGACAACACCCTGAACTGGCTTTCCTCATTACGGTAAAGCAGCCTTCAAAAAGGGGATAGGGAAAGGGAATGAAACTTGGAATGTCAATACATACATACATACTTTATTTGATCAGTAGGTGGTCTATATTTAGACAGACAGACAGTCACAATAGTCTTCACATCATTAAACAGACACTGTTAGCTTTTATAAGGTGTCTCTTTTTATGTGCCCCATCTGACTAGTTACAGAATTTTTGAGGGTAACAACCTAAAGAATTTTGCAGGTTAAATCCTCAAAATTTTTATGTGTGCTTAAATTAGATTTTTCTTAAGCTGTGCTAATGTTAATGGCTTTCAAAATTGATGTTATTTTAAATATGAGAATACCAACTCTGCTGTCTAGCTTGGTCATAGACAAGCAAACATGGTGTCAAAGTATCACTGTTCTCTGATCTAAATTGTAAGTGCTAGACTTTAAAATGTGACGTTTTGATTTACATCATTAGAAGGACAAGAAGACGACTGATGAACCAAATCAAGTGGATTTAAGTGCAGAACAGAATGATTTTATACCCAAAGAAGAATCTCCTTCACCAATGAGAACACAGACAGAGGATGAAAAAATACAACATACTGACACGCAAATGACAGAAATCACAGTGTCAAAGAATTATGAAAGAACTTCCCAGGTTGAGGAAAAAAGCACCGCAAAAATAGTCGGTGTAAAAGTGATAGGACAAGAAGGTAATGAAAAGGAGAATAGACCTCTGGCAAATACAACAAGTGATATATTAAAAGGTGAAAAACCTAGGGAGCCTGTGACAAGGGAAATTGCTTCAGCACCTTTCCAAGGTACCACATCAACAAACATTCAATATAAGAGCAAGACTGAAACAAGAGAGCAAGTGTCACAAGAGAAGAAAACCCCCAGGCTATCAGAAAAGATTGAACCTCCATCATGCCCACCTCCTCGATCACCAACGGCGGGTCGTCGGCAACTACCAGCCGATCCAAGGGGACAGCAAACAACAAAAGAGAATAGCACAATAAAAACTAGTAGTCACAGTAGTCAAGAAGTTACTGTAACAAAAGAGCAAAGGACTCCTGCAACTAAGCCTTTGTCTGAACTTAGCTCCAACTCAAATGCAACTACACAGTCTGTTACAGCAGCACCTAAATCAACAAAGACACGTGTTGCACCTCCAGTGCCACAATCTTCAGGAAGCACAAGTGGCAGGAGTCAGGTGCCATCATCTGATACTTCAGGTTACCCAGAGTCATTTTCCAATCGGAAATCGAGAGATTCACGGGAACTAACAGAAACTGCTCTGCAACAATTGGGTAAGTTAACTTTTAACTGAGATGTTTCTACTATGTAGTATGAATTCATGTTCATACAGAATGTATTTAACATTGTGTACTGCCTTCTTCATGATTATGATTGTACATGTTACTGACAAGATGAGGGCAGTGATGTATGCTGTACTGTTAGTAACTTGAGAAATTTGGAGGGAGCAACATAACCTGCAAATAGGCTCCCAGCAAGGGCAGGAAAAAATTTTCCAGCGAACCAGTGCAAAAAAAAGAATTTGGCAAGCGAAACAAGAATTGTCTTGGGAGGAAGCGAAGGTAGGGAGGCCTGTGGACATTCTATTGATGCTGCCTTTCCAGGATACCAGAATCTGGTATCATTATCTGATTGGATAAATCACTGATTGTTGACAGCTTTTCTGATAAATAGTTGACAGATCTTAACAACAGCTTGTCGATTTGCATAATTTTTGCTGAGACTGGAGTAAAGTCTTAACTTCTTGACTGATTTGTAACAGGCTAATCACCAAGGGTGGACTGGGGCATCAAAAACAAAGTATACAGGTTCCCTACCCTGCCCCACTTGCTTTGCTCGTGAAATTCTTTCTTTCTTTTTTTAAGGTAGGAGGCTCATTGGGAGCATGTTCGCGGGCTAGGGGCAACACAGCATCATGTCACCAACTGGAAATATAGTACTGCACTTGTAAACTCTACCCTCAATTCCATGGTTATCAAGTGATCAAATCATTTGAACTCTTCAAAAAGTTGTCATTAAGATGTCAAAAATTAAAGGGAACTTTGTTTAGTGACACCAATCTAATACGACACCCATCAGTTTAACAATAATTGAAGGCTTTTGTGCAAAAGGGCGTATGTAGCATTTTCGAGAAATAACGTATGCAAAAAAAACTCAGTTTTCCGAGCGGCATCTTTTGGAGGGAATCCTTCCAAGGTGGATGTTGACGTGGCGCAAACTTAAACGGTTACTTTTAGCAGCTTCGACAGCACGTTTTTTTTTAAATAGATGTTTTGATTTTTGAAGAAGTAGAGAAATAGACCGGAAAAAAAAATTGACTGACCTCGTATTGAACCGGCGTCACGACAAAACAAACTTGCATCCGGCCAGTTCAGCGCCTTATTTGCTTACGCTAACGAAGCAACAGTAAGAGAATGGCGTAATTATGTGAATAATAAAACTAGCGGCAAATACCATGCTTTGGTGACTTCATCATTTAGCAAAACAAAGGTTTCTTTTGTTTTTCGCTCAACAAAAGATCTCCAAAAGATACCCTTGGAAAACTGAGTTTTTTGCATACGTTATTTCTCAAAAACGAAGCGCAAATCAACAAAAACAATTACGCAATGATGCTTTTCATGTCAAAATAAGTCAGTCTGCCAAGAATTAGCTCGATCCTACAAAAAATAAAAATTGGCCCAAAATGCTACATACGCCCTTTTTGCACGAAAGCCTTCAATTAGAATAATCATTGTATAAAATAAGCAACTTTTTAGTAGTTGTGCTATAAAGGAATTGTATTGTGATTAGTAATAGAGACTAGTCTAGCCATGAATTTACGTGGAAAGCAAGTTACCTACAATTCATGACAAAAGTCCTTGGCACGCCTGGATCAGATAGCACAAAAATTTGTTGACAGGGTATTTTCTGGGACAATACCTAATGATATCACTAGAATAGGGAACCCCCTTCCTCCTGACAATGTTGTAAATGAGCAATGACAAATTCATCACGATAAACAACACTGAATTGGAGGAAGGGGACAAACTGATAAATTTCCCTGAGAGATGTTGCAAAAGTGGGAAGGTGTGCCAAGACTTTTGTTGGGGATTGTAGCAATGTTGGCACAAGGTCAGCCATTCCAGAAAGATAGCCATTTAAATTGGTGCCATATTTTGCCTGTATTGGTATTAATTTAGTAATCGACTTATTGGAGTACAATGCAGATGAGGAATTTTGAGCATGAAACCAATTTGACATTACAAGCACTATTACTCTGAATTATACTGCACATGGTGTAATGGGCACCCACTGGATTGAGGGCCAATTATGTGAAAAATAGGCTGTGGAGAACCAATCATACTCGGGAATTTTGTGATAGATATGATAAATAATACACTACTGTCTACATAAAGAGAATTTCTTGAACATTAAAATGAGATCATTATTTTCTTAACCACAGCAAAAGACTTCAAGGAATCCAAAGTTGTTTCACCGTCAGATGTCAAACTGTCTTCACAAGCTGTAACTGCTAAGTACACTCCAAAGCCAACATCACCACCATCAACACAGCATAATGATACAGCTGCAACACTTGATGTTTCAAGTGAAACTGCTCCAACCATGAAATCACCTGTTACAAACAATGTAAGCAATAGCACAGTGCAAGAACCAAGAAAAAAATTTAAGCAACCCACTGATGCTGAGGAGGTTGGTCGGCACAAGAAATCGTGCTGTGTTCTGATGTGATTAGAAGGTACTCTGTACCTACTTAACTTGATGTTCAGCATCATAAGATGATGCAAGTTTGCAGAGTCATTTTAGAGAAAAGCACACTAAGTTGGAGCTTCAAGATTTCAGAAATGTTTAGGAACTAGATGGACACTTTGCAGAGCAGTTTGAACATTCTTAGCTGTGAGAAACAAAGATTTACCTCTTGGTGAGTAAAGTCTATTGGTTCAGGTGTGATGTGATCTAGTTCAGCAAAATGACAGGGCCAGGACACAAGAGAAGTGAAAATTACAAATGATGTTCACCTTTATCTACGGAAGGTCCACAGTGGGAGCCAAGATTAAGACTACAGTATACATTTTTCTGAGAGCTTTTTGTTAACTACTGACAGTAGCTATGATTATATAGAGACTTTGAAACCAATGCAGGAACTGTGAAACTATCTACATGTCCTGATGAGATGCAAGTCAGTAGGAAAAGGATCTAGAAATTTAAATCCTGACATTGTGGAGCTGTAGCATTCTAAATGGTGATAAGACTTTGTCATGGTCACACTTTTTTAGGAACCTAGTTTAGTGTAAGCAATAGCGATGTTGAAAATTATGTCACTCTACAAATGTTTGATGACATAGAGACATTAATTTACAGATACAGTTAAACTGGAGTGTGGAAGGCAGAAGGAGGCTGATATAGAAATATGTGAATTGTCATTAAGAAGTAGCTCAAATTTCCTCAAGTTTAATAATTTTTAACATACTATTAGGTTTTTGGAGGCTGTTCAGCATCTGAAAGGACTGGGATTTTACCATTCAGCAGTCAATATTGCATTGTTGTTAATAATTAAAAATAATGTTTCGAACAATTTTTACAAGCATTTTCTTCTCACTTTCTGTTTATTTTTTACTCCTGCTTTCACCGATGTTTCTTTTTTATATTAATATAATGTTATTGCAGCGATAGAGTTAATTTATGAGTGCAGTTCAACAGTTTCTTTTATAAGTGTTTGTAATATAAACGAAACAGAGAGAAAGAAAAAAAGAATATGATTAAAAATGTGCATGGTTGGAAGTTACTTCACAATTTTTTTTTTCAGACTGTTGTTAATCTTCAATGTGAAAGATTCATTATTTTAATGATCCTGGGATTTAAATTTTATTTTAAAAGTGAGCAGCTCATAAAAATGGAGAGATTGATTACATCAAGAAAAGCTTCCATTGATGTTGTAAAAATGTATGGAAATTCTAGACCAAGGAAAGAACCTTCTTGTTTACCATAAATTAAACTGGATTCCAGTCAACAGAGCCCCTGGGGGAGTGGAAATTGGTTCCAAAAATTGAGAGGTTCAAAACAGACAAGGTTATCTGTTTAACATATTCTAACTCTTTTGCAAAGGGAACAAAAGCTGCTTTGAATAATCAAGAGGGGGGAGGGGGGGTCCTGCATTTTTGTTCAAAACAGTGTTAAATTGCTATCAAGAACCTTCATTGATATGCAAAATAGACCATTATTTTGAGGAACTTCCATTAATGAAAATATGACTCTGGTTACAACTTTCCAATTGCATAATCCTCTGCTGATGGTGTCACTTTAACCTACCAAATGCCCTGTAAGTAACAGTGAAGCTCCATCATCTCCAACAGGAAATAGAGTCTATGGTACTCTGATGTTTCTCTAAGTTCTCAGGAATGTAGCCTATTAAGTTTGTAGACAAACTCTAACTGCATTGACCGAGGAATAATCAAAATGTTTCTGAAAGGAATTATTGTTTAAAATAACTTAGATTTGATCTTAACAAAGGCAAGCTACAGGTGTGGACCTGAAACAAATTTATCTTAAGAAAATACTTGTTTTAGGTTTCTTATATATACTAATCCAAAAAAAAAAAAACATGCAAAGTTTTCATGTTTTATGTGCAAAGCACAAAGCCCTTTTAGGTAAATATTTTCAAGCCTTAACTTATTTGATATTTTATTTCAGGAAAATAGTTGTATATGTTTTAACAAGGTGGGCACACGGAAAATAAAATCATGATTACAGAGAGAAGTATGGTTGACGTCGTTAGTTTAATAGTTCCACAAGAATGTGAGAGAAATAAATAGGAAAGTTTTTTTATGTACAAGCTAAAAGTTATTATTCTGAAAAAAAAACCTAAGGTTTTCAGAGATAAAGATAGAAGTGGTACTCAAGAATAAAAGAGAGAGATGGTGCAAAAAAATATTATTATTCAGGTCATAAATTTACTGACCCGAATAAAGAAAAAAAACAAGTTGGCTTAAGAACTGAAAAGTTTTCAAAAAATTAACAATTACTGGGGTATTACAATATTTTGGGTAAATAAGATGACAGCTGGTATTATGGTAGGTGTATATTACAGTGTCCTAAGAGGGATATTATTTACAAAAATTAAAGATTTTAACAGCTTTCTTTTGTCCTTGAGTACCACTCTGGGAGCTGCAGTCTTTGGATGTGAAGCAACATGACTGTATCTGTAAAAATAGATGAAGTTTTCATCCTTTGAACCCAAATAATCAGCAACTAAAATCTGGCAGGCCTATTGGAAGGGAGAGAGAGAGCATGGCCGACCTGGACCGTCTGAGAATCCATCAAGTTTAATTGGGGCTTGAAAGGGAAGGGAGAGTACCATTTATGTTTCCCTTGAAAGCTAGCAAATACTGTACCTGAATTTGCCAGGATTTGCAATGGAGAAAATGCACTCTTGTAAGACAGTTTAACAGTCATGTCTTTGGTTGTAAAGAAGCAGGTGGCTGGAAAGGCGGGCTTAGTAAACTTCTTGTTCCAGAAAGGAAGCACTTAATAGAAGACTAACTAAAGGTACTTAAAATTTCTTCTTGAAATGCATGCCAATGATTATGAAGAATCCACCTGGATTTAAAGGACTAAAATGTTACACAAGAGCACATTTTTTAACAATAAGTTTGTAATAAAATTAGCTCAAATAAAAAATTTATCATGGTTGACACTAGGGCTTGTTATCTTTTGTAAAATTGTCACTTCCTCATCTGAATAATTATATAACTCCGATCAGTTTATTGAGTTACTATATAATTATTCAGTTAGTTACCAGTATAAGAGAACGAAAAACCTCTGAGTCCCTAACAGGACTGGCCTCCTATGCAGACACTGTTTGGGCTTGTCATGCAATCTATCCTGAGGAGTGTGTGACAAGCCACAAGAATGTCTGTGCAGGAGGCCACATGTACTTGTAACTGGAGTTGAAGAAGTCTTGTGGTGAGCTACGTCATTTACTAGCCAGGTTAATTATTATGTGGTATGCATCCTGCACACTGTTCAGATCAGTAGGAATGTGCATAATAATCCACATAAACTAAGCTGAACATTTACCATCTCTATATTTATCACAATAACCTTCTTTTATTATTACAAATACCACAAAAATTGCTATCTAACAATTGGGCTTACTTATGGTACATTGAAAAAACATGAAAAAATTTCTTCAATATGATTTTACATTGTGTAATTGTATTTAAACTTGTGAACATGTTGATTTTTACCTAGCAATGTCATTATGTATGGTTACCTTTTATTTTAATTAGGAAAGAGAAAGCATTTTCCATGTTTCTTTTGAGTTGTGGAAACATGAGTGAAAGTTTGGGAAAACAAAAGATATGGCCCTATTTAACTATTTGTATCATGGCCGAGTTATTGGACAGTTTCACTGGGAAACAAACTTGTGGCTCTCATTTTAGGCCAGAGGTTAAAACTAATAATTTTTTGTTAGATTTTGGCCCACTGTGTTGAATGAATAACATACCACAATCAGAAAACTGAACTGAACTTTAGGCATACATTGAAAGATGAAAATTTGGAGACAGAGACCAGGCATTTCTATCAGCAAATAAAATAATTCACAACTTGTCAGAACAAACTTTAATTTACTGAACAAAAAAATTCAGCTGTACAGTTTAGCTAAGTATATATAATTGAACTAAAATTTAACCATTAAACTATCGATTCCTACTGAATAACTGTTTCAAGATATGGCTACAACTCTGATCCTTGGAATCTTGGAACACACTGGCTGCTCTATTTCAGTTTAAATTTTATTTTACCTATAGATGGTAACCAATACTGTTAAGTGAAAAAAGAACAAGTCAGAAAATAAATATTTGAAAAGCAGTATATGTGTGTATAAGAAATGCATACAAGTCATGTAAAATGTAGTCAGCTAACCAGCTGTAACACTAATAGAAAGGGAAAGTTTTCTTTGCAACTGTCCCTACCATTCCTGTTGTTTCAATCTTGAGATATATACTGACAACTTATCAACCAAGAATGAGATCTTTACAGGAAAATCTCAGACCAAGACCTTGCTGTATTGACCGAGCGATAGTAAGGTCAATAAGGCAAGGTTGAGGTCTGAGATTTTCCCGAAAAGACTGAGCATTCGAGGTTGATAAGTTGTTTATTATATGACTTTTTGCTTTGTTTTTGCAAGCCTGTAATCAGCCCATGGGCATTATGGAAGAATAATGCCCTACAAGTAGCCAATCAGAGCGCATGTTATATCTGCTACAAGAACAAGCCATATAACAATAGGGAGCTTAAGCAAACCACGACGACGACGGCAACGAGAACGTCACTAAACAAAAGGTTTAACGAACAAAACAATAGCTGTGCACATGTGTTATAAATCTTTGTACATTTCATTGCCGTCCTCTGCAAAACAACAACATGAAATGACCAAGTTCTGCGTCATCTACGGACCATGGACAACAACGGCTAATTTTTCATTTTTCCATTTGGAATTGAACGCCATTGTTGCATATTTAGCTCAAGCACGTTTTTAGAGCCATTGGCATACCGAACAGATCTAAACAATCGCGAATTTCGCTTGTAAATTATAAATTCATTTTTTACTAGGCGTCGTCCTCGTCGTCGTCGTTGCTTAAGCTCCCTACTATCTAATAATGACTACCACCCTGCCTATTTTACAAAACCATTTATTTGTACATCCCTTAAATTGTCATTTACGAATATCAGCAACCAAAATTTCCCTTTCCTTTGTTGACGACTGGAGGTTTTGCGTCTTGAAAGGAACAAAAATTTTGGCAGAGTGCATGTACGCTGGTAGAGCTGTTATCTTTTTCACTAAATTTGTTGGAAATGTGTTTTTAGACAACAAAAATGCCTACAGGTGCAATAAATGCTTCACCTAAGGTCAGCTGTCACTTCTCCAAGTTACTTCGACTTCATCTGTTCTATACCTGCCATGTTAAAATATTAAAAAATAATTATTATATTAAGTACAGACTCTTGAAAGGAACTATAATCACAAGGATTTCACCAAACCTAAAAAATTAAAGCAAGTTTAAATCTCTCAATCCCACATGTCCCAGAGTTACGACTTGATAGTGTGCCTACAAAAGTTACAGTACTTCAGAAATTCAATGTAAGACTGGATACAAGGTTGAACTGAGGCAGATCTAAGGCGATTTGGTTGAACCCGCTAAATTAAAAAAATTGAGACATTATAACATGCTGACTTGCCCTCAGAATGCCAGAAATCCCATTTCCGAGGATCTCAATTTTAAAACATACAGGAGCAGTCCGTATCTTGAACCCCCTTCTTTAAAATCCTGCATGAGCCCCAGGTTGTACTCTGATAGATAAATTAAAGGCCCCAGAAGTAGTAGTGTTATAATTTCGCCTCTGGCATTTGCCATATAATGGACCACCTTTGAGCACACTTTACTACATCAAGTCATTATAAATCTTTGGGAATTTGGCGCTTTTCATTTTAGGGAAGCATTATAAAACAGCTCTTATTGAACTATAAAACTTTTAAACAATGGTGGCAATATTTTGATTGCAAAATCTAAGAAAGACCTTTGTACTTAGATTATTTTTTTCTCCATCAAAATAGGCCGTATTTGTATTCTCGGTATTGGACTGAACTAGCTTGCAATGGAGGCTCAGGCAGGGAAATATTATAAGAAAGAGATGAATGTCATTTGCATTTGAATGGACTCCTCACAACAGCCTCAGTTGCAGGCTAGTTCTCGTCCATAATTGAAAGGTCGCGGGCAAGAACATCCCCTAGATTTTTTGGCCATTTTTGAAAGTGTTGAAAAATAGCTGAATTTTGGCATGTGGGCTTTGTTTTACTTGAGAAAGATTGCTCTGAAGTTTTTTTTGCTGGGTTGCTCTTTGTTTTAGAGAAATACTGTGTGTAAAACAGGCACACCACTAGGAAAAACTAAGTGTTTTTGCATACGCAATATCTCGAAAACAAAACGAACTTTAGCACAAAAACTACGGGACATTGCTTAACATACCTGACCAAAACTGCATGCGAAATTTGGAGTGTTTTCAACAAAGTTCACTTTTGATGAAAATACCTAACACTCTTTTTCCACCGAGCCCTTCAGATAAACGAAGCCGGACCTTTGTTATGATAAACTGAGCCGATCCTTTGTTATAATAAACCAAGGCGAGCCTTTGTTATAAGTCAAAGTCTTGCCTCGGTTTGTTGTAACAAAGGATCGACTCGCTGTGATTGCAAGGACTTTGATTTCACTTAGAAAACAGCAAAAAGTTAATTTCACGCAATGTACATAAGCTCAATTTTGTTGAATTCAGGTCAAATGTGGTTAAAATGTTGATTTCACGTTAACGCCTGACGGCAAGGATGTTGATTTCTCTTAGAAACCAGCAAAATGTTGATTTCAGGTAGAAATAGGTTAAAATGCTGATTTCATGTTAACGCCTGATGGCAAGGATGTTGATTTCTCTTAGAGAGCAGCAAAATGTCAATTTCATGCAACTCATAAGCTCAAAAATGTTGATTTCAAGTGGAAATAGGTTAAAATGCTGATTTCATGTTAACGCCTGATGGCAAGGATGTTGATTTCTCTTAGAGAGCAGCAAAATGTCAATTTCATGCAACTCATAAGCTCAAAAATGTTGATTTCAGGTGGAAATAGGTTAAAATGTTAATTCATGTTAACACGCGATGGTAAGGATGTTGATTTCTCTTAGAAAGCAGCAAAATGTCAATTTCACGCAATGCATAATCTCAAAAACGTTGATTTCAGGTGGAAACAGGTTAACATGCTGATATCACGTTAACGCCTGATGGCAAGGACGCTGATTTCTCTTAGAAACCAGCAAAGTGTCAATCTCACGCAACGCATAAGCTCAAAAATGTTGATTTCAGGTGGAAATAGGTTAAAATGTTGAGTTACGTTAACGCCTGACAGCAAGGATGTTGATTTCTCTTAGAAAGCAGCAAAATGTCAATTTCACGCAACGCATAATCTCAAAAATGTTGATTTCAGGTCTAAATAGGTTGAAATGTTCACTGCATGTGAACGCCTGGCGGCAAGGATGTTCATTTCACAGGTTTATCAAGGCTTTATGGTGCCTCTCAACCACCAGGCAGGCATACAAGGTACATTAAAACAATGCTCAAGATATTAGTTGACAGAGCTCTAATGCAGCACATCTCTTTTTTGTTCGATGGTATTTCCTTTGACGCTCGATTGATTCACATGTTGTGTTTCACGTCACGATAACAGATTTAAACAATCTGTTCCCAGATTTCTGCTCTATATACTGTTTTCCTTTGACTTAAAGACAGCTAAGATTCTGTGGAATACACTATAAACAGTCTGCCTGTTTGCTGTTCAACAAAATAATAATAAGGTTTCTTTTGTTTTTCATTCAACAAAAGATCTCCAAAAGATGCTGCTTGGAAAACTGAGTTTTTTTGCATGCGTAATTTCTCAAAAACGAAGAGCAACCCAGCGAAAAAAAACTTCAGAACAATCTTTCTCAGGTAAAACAAAGTCCACATGCCAAAATTCAGCTATATTTGAGGACTTCAAAATGGCCAAAAAATCTAGGGGACGTTCTTGCCCATGGCATTTCAATTTACCCAGAACACGAATATGGCCTATGCCATTAAATTAACTCTTATTGTTAGTAGTGTCACAGTGTACCTCTGAGTGCATGTGGTTTTCTCAAGGGGAGTGACACATCCTGATCGGAACATCTCCCAGCCAGCTTGCGCTATCATTGCCCCATTGTCTATACAAAATCTGAGAAAAAAATGCAACAGATGTTCTCACATGTCAGTTAACAAAATTATAAATATTGAATCACTTGTTTCATACACAGCAAGTAAATGTACAACATAATCAAAGATAGTTCTACCTTTCATCGGTAGCATAAAGTTTGGCTCCCCTCTCTTTAGCCATGACACCTAAAGCATCCAACAACACAGTCAAATTATTAAAAACTGGAACACTGGATAATGCAGTTCAAGAGTTTTCATTGGCCTAGCCATTATGGTATATGAGAAATATTATACAGTACCATGCTCAAGATATAAAACATAGGCATGCAAGGCGTGCAAGAGTTATTTTTTTGTGTGAAGTGTTGGAGATAGAAGCATTCATGGTACAGTACTACTAACTCACGAACTGTTTCAAACCTCAAGGCTTATCTTGTTCATTTAACTAAAATCCTCAGCCTAACCCACAGAAAATGTCAAAGTAAATCTAGTATATGAATACTTCCTCCTCTTTTATCGAAGAATAAATATGGCCGTTCTGAACTCTATCTGGACCAAATCTTCTCACATACCAGTTACCTTGACAACAAGAAATTTGATTGGCTGTTTATAGTAGATCCAATCTGATTGGTGTGACATACATACATCTCTCACTCAC
>Ga0126338_10002283_pt1 | contig 13094 bp, 7 predicted proteins | sample OrbCmetagenome_2_FD_92529 | JGI IMG/M metagenome (GOLD analysis project Ga0126338, IMG submission 92529) | Coral microbial communities from Petempiche,Puerto Morelos, Mexico - Orbicella C C metagenome | ecosystem: Host-associated > Invertebrates > Cnidaria > Coral | place: Petempiche,Puerto... | reverse complement strand
TTAGAAAACCTGGGTTGTTTGTCTGATGTGCCAAGTCACTTCTCACAACAAGTTGCAAGGGATTCAGTTGATCATCTCTGTTACAGAACTACTAATGATGCTTCTCAATTGAATTGTTTTTTTAAAAAAAACCAAGAATGGAGTTAAGAGGATTGAGAACTCTCCAACTGTGGTAAGTATTAATTAATAATTTCCAATGATTGAACCGTAAAATTCTGCTTAAAGAAGCCCTGGGCTTACACATCTTTATGAGGGTTTTTGTGCGGCATGTAAACAGTATCGTTTTGACATAAATGCAGCTGATGCACTAGATCCCAAATCCAAAAGTGCAAACCCCCCTTTTCTCTATTTCACTGTTCTTGTGGAGTGGAGGACATGTCTATTGCACCCCTTCCCCCTCAAAATGGCCACCCCTTGACAATACCAGTTAAGCCTGTCCCAAGCAGCAGCTGGGGAGGGAAGGTTGAGCTATGTGTGTTTGTGGTGCTCCAGTATTCTCTTTACAAGAATTGACCATAGAGTTTGTTAATGTATGGTGCAAGTGATGACTCCAGAATAGGGACATAAGAAAGTCATTTTGTGACTTGATTAGAAATCCTGGTTTTTGGTCTGAAGCACTGAAGCCATTTCTACATATGGTCAAGGAATTCAAGTTGGGCATTTTGGTGACTTTTACTATTTTTGCATTTTTACAGCAACTACACATCAACATGGAAAGCAGCACTCATCCAGTCGCCCACTCACCCAGGCAAGTTTCAAGGGTGAGCATGAATTGTACATTTTGGGAGTATATGCAACTGTATTGTGTTTGTTGGCAGGTTTCTTGCTTTTGTTAAAACGTTTGTGGCCAATGATGTATGATATATTTGCTACTCTTGAACATTATTAATGATGATAAGTGTCACCACATTGTCTGAGGCCACACTATTGACACTAAGGTGTAAGCATCCTGTGTGAGGAATTTCACAGATATCCAGTCACAGTTGACTTGCAATAGCAGTGTGGTCAACTTGTGCAAATCTGATTGGATTCCAGTTAGATCAGAGAGAGAGCCAATGAGTTAACAGTGAAACAACAAGAGGAAACTCTTGCTGACTTGGTTGAATTGATTTTAACAAACTCCCATTAAGACAATACAGTCGTTTGTTATTTTTCCCAATATTGATGAGCCGTGTTATCTTGCAGGTGCAAATACATTTGCATGTAACCCTGTTTGTTTACCAACTGTTAATCAGGTAATTAACATCTTACATGTTATAAAATATTGTTCATCTAGTGGGAAACAAAATGTAGTGATGAGCCAACTTAGTAAAGGTGCAAGCTTTTGCATCTCACTAAAGAAAGACTATGTTTGAACACATTTCTAAACACCAAGAAGAGAGTTGAAAATATGATGCATAGGGGTGTATTTTTACTAAATTTGAGGTCTTTAGAAATGTGGTCTTGAAAACACATGGTTGGGTGTTTGATATATTTCCTTCATGAAAACTTTAAACTGAGAAAACGGAGAAATAAAATCGTAAAAATCTATGCTAATTAAGATCAGATATCCAAACACTGTCATGGTCATGATTTCCTTTGTTTAAACTCAATGAATTAAATGTATTGATGAGTTTGAGAATCATACTGAATCATAGATGTCACTTGACATGTTCACTGTACATCTGAAAGCCGATGATGATTTAACATATTCAGTCATAATCCACTGAGTAATTTGTGAAGACAAATTCAATCCTGAGGCTTTCACTTGACCATTTACCATTGCCACAACTTCAAGCACTGTACATGTATGGACCCATAATGACTTGTTATTGCTTTGTTTCCTCTCAGGTACATGAAGCAATCTAAAGCAACAACTTCACAAGTTGAACTTGAACATGATGAATTGTAAAAATTGAAACTTGAATGAGCTGAACAGTAATAAAAAATTATGCTCAATAGTTAAAAAGACTCTTGGAATTGTTGAATATCCATGATTTACCTGAAGTGAAAGGCAATAATAGCAACCCCTCTTATTTCTGGTTAAACTCATCAACAATAGTTAAGTATGGGGAAGCTGCCTGTAAGGAGGGTGGAGCCACGCCCTACGAGGTGAACATGCGTTGTAACCATGACATCCCTGTGAGCGGCACCCACCAGGCACCATCGCACTGATATCAGTGAAACTAAATCCTTCTCCCTGCATGCTACATGTAAGCCCTCCCTTTATGCAAAGCATTCAGAACTGAGAAGTAACGTATATGTGCAGCTGCAACATGAGCAAGATGGCTTTCCTAGTTGGTAATGTAACAAATGTATGAAGAGCAGTTTTTACCTTGGGTGTTATTTTTTATTGTCATTACAAATATTACTAACAATTAATGGTGCCAAGAAAACTTATGACCATTTAGAAGGCACAGAATAATAATGAGTCCTAACCTAGGAATAAACAAATTAAACATTTTAAAACAAGCAGAAGTCTGGAATAGCTAGTAATAATAGTGATAGATATGATATTGGAGTAAATATACAATTAAAAAAAAGAAATAAGTCTGGAATAGCTAGTAATAATAGTGATAGATATGATATGGGAGTAAAATTAATATAGAAGTAAAAACAAGAAATAATTTGAATAGCTTATAACAATAGTGATAAGATATGCAATGAATAATTTCATTTACGAATATTAAATGCAGCTAAAATGATGTGGGCCATCCTAACCGTTATAATTTATATTGTGTACCTGACATGTTCTCAAAAATACAGTATTAACTCTCACCAAAGCGAGAAAAGGATAGTGTATGTAAATGATGGTGCCCTTGCCCCAATTAGGCAATCTTGAGGGAAAACAATTGTGTTATGCTTGGAAAAACATCCTGGAAGTGAAATGTTTGAAAAGTTTTTTTGGAAATCTCTAGACGTATGCTCAGAATCCTTTCAGTGGTAAAATAGTTTGAAGGCTACAACTTCAAAACTAAGAACATTATGTTGCGATTTATAAGCTAAGAAAGCTGCAAGTATTCAGTATAACAAATGTCCATTAGACAAGTTCAAGAGTCTGACTAAAATAGTGCTTGTAGCATAATTCTACCTGTAACGCAATCACACGATCAAATAAACAACAACTATATACAATATCTTGAGTAACCTTTGTTTGCCGGAAATAGCTACAGCTGTAAGCCACATCGAGGGGGGGGGCAACCGAAGGCGCACCTTGAAACGATGTGGCCCACGGGGTGGGTGGGTGGGTAAACAACTAAGCTAGAATGCTGTCTGAATAGAACTGATGAGCTATCACATGATCAAGCATTAATGTCCATGAGCTAGTTAATGATAAACCTACATGTACGTCATAAATTATACCGCTGTTGGTAAACTCCAATACCATACAATTTGTGTTAAAGAATTACAGTGGGATTTTATGTATTGACTGCAATAAAGAGCAATGAAGCTCTATTTTTGCAAAGACCATTGGGTTTGAACACCCTTTGCAACTGCTTTATTGCTGCCAGTCACTTTTTCAGTGATTGTTGATCGAAGGTTGAGGGCACGAGATAGGTTTCCTGCTGGCTGAAGTGTCACTTTTCTTTGCTTCATTCTGGGATTTTGTAACCAGGTGTCCTTTGACCAACTGCTTTTGTTGTGTCACGGTCAACTTTCTATCGAAAGATTTATTTCACCAACTTGAACTTCATTGCCTCTGGCTGCTGCCTACTGAGCCATATCACATTGGTTCTCACTGTGGTTGAATTGGTACAAAATATTTTGCCCATGGCCAATTGCAGATGAGATCTGCTACATCATGTCTGCCACAAATAGTAAGGGCTTTAACAAACTCCCTCATTGTGGGTTCCTTCTTATGATTTTTTAATTTTGCCAGCAGGCTTTCTGTAGGACTTCTCCCTGCCATATAATCAGTCTCTATCAAGTCCAAATCCTCAGAGCTGACTTGTAGAAGTTGTCCAACGCTGCGCCATGTTTTACGAGTGGGAGTTCTGAGGGCATCAAGCTTGTTTTGAATGATGAATAACATCAAGTTACCTTCATTGTCACACAGCTGTTCCATCTCAGAGATGCGACAACCTGGAAATTGTTTTGATGAGTTAATTAGCAAACTGGCTTTTTATGTATTTCTCAAACATTTCCTGTACCTTTGATTCCCCCACCTTTTCTTATCTACATCATAGGGACCTTACACAATGTACTCAATTATGGCAACAAAGTAATAACACTGACAAAAATTTAATGAGTAGTAGCAAAAGATCGTGCTGTATATATATGCGTACGTCTGATACAGTTTAAACATTTTACCTTCAGGAATGTCTGCTGGATTTGGTTTGCAAATGTCCTTGCCAGACTCCTCATACTCTTCAGTTAAGTTGTTATCTGCACAAGACAATGGAGAGACTTCAGTTGCTATGTCTGCAAAAGACACTGATAATGAATGATAACTATTTTGAAGACTGATATAAGGCCTCATAATGTGCTACTTGGCACAAAGTGGATAGGTGACAGGTAAACAAAATGAGATTTCTCTCCCCTACAGAGTACATGCATTATTGAATGTTGTAGAAAAAGTAAACAATGTTTTGTACATCTTCACTTCATTAATGGAACTCCAAAATATTGGACACCAAAATTTCATGCAGACATGGACTTCTTTACTACTGACAACAGTTGTTCAAAATTATTGTTAATGGTAATGTCATGATCAGGTTATTGCAATAAATTTTGGAGATCAACATGTATCAATGTAGCAAATATATAAATTACACTGATTTCAAAATGTAGTTTTGATTCAGAATTTGTTGATAATAAACACTGAGACTTGTGTCTAGGTCTCAAGGGAGGGAGCTAATATAACTAAAATTTACAGGTCAAGTTAACTGGTCTGCAAACTACAGCCATCGGTCCTGGGCACTGTGGTGTTTGTGAGAGAGCGTCTACCAACCATTTATACAGTTGAACCCAGTCTCTTTTAAAGACACTGTTTCACATGTGTAGACATCACTTTGTTATAACAGACAGCTTTGGGAACACTATATGGCTTGACTGATAGTGTGTATACTGAATAACTAAATAAATACCTTGAGGAGATGCACGGCCTGAATCTGTAGGTTCACAGATGGAGTTCAGTGGTATCAATTCAGGATTATCTGTACAAAAAGAATGAAAGGTCTTTTGAAAAACTAGTCACATTATCAATTAACTTCAGCACTGACAAGTTTTTTTTTTTTTCAGTACTTATTCAAATTAGTTATTGAAACATTATTATGCACTAAACATCTTTGGCTTAAAATTAAGCTTTGGCTTAAACGTTTTAAACCAAAGGTAACATAAAACAGTTCAACTTTAGTTGTCAAATTGTTTCATTCAGTGATATATTAGTAGATGTACCATGTTCAAATAGGAAGCGTCTATCAGTTTCTATTCATCATCAGTTTATTCTCACCTGCCAGTTTTGTTTTATTGGTCCCTGAAAACCGGCAAAACTGGTTTATGCGTTTTGAGGTTATTAGGGCCAGTGCCAAGATAATGGTGATGATAATCACAACTCCTATAACAACTCTTAAATCTACAGCTCCATGTTCTTCTTGTTCCTTGTCTTTTTTTGGTGATTGGGCTGTATTTTCAGAATCATCATTTTCAGGTAACACTGCCAATTTTGTCCTCCCTCGAATTGTTGTAGGTGTACTTCCATCAACTGATAAAATTTGTGACCCAGTAAGATTTCTGCCAGGTTGATGTGGCAAAGTAGTGGCAAATTTGTCATTAACTTGACCATGGGTTTTAACAGACTTAACAATGTCATGTTTCTCAGTTATGGTACTATGATTAGGAGGGACAGCCGGTTCTGTGTCAGTTTGCTTAGTTGTCACTTTTTCAAAGGTTTCTTTACAGCGCTGATTTTGCTCAGTTTTTTCACACTGCCAATTCCTGCTCATTCCAATGTCTATGCATCCTTGACGTCTTTGGGCGTCATTGACACTGTCGCAGCAAAAATAGCATTCCTGGCAGATATCATTGTCATCAAGAAAGTAACCTTGGGGACACTTAGTTCCACATTTGCGATTTTTGTCCGGTGTGCAGTTCTGAATTACATTCTTTAAACCGCATTCATGGCAAGCCTTGCAACTTTCTATGCCATGGCTGTTGGAGTATGACACATTTGCCTGGCATAGTGTACATACTATTTTGGTGTTGTTTGGAACCCTGCCACCACACTGTGGGGTCAATCCTTGACCTTCGGGACACTCAGGACATTTTCTGCACATAGTCTTAGCTCCCGGATCAGTGGGGTCATAGAGTTCAATTTCTGATGTCTGTGAGCAACCTGTTAAGGGTTTTCCTACGGCAGATAATATCATCCATGGTAGCACTTGTAGCAGTACAAGAATTTCCTGAAAAGGAAAACAATAGCATAATTAATTATATTTATACAATAAAAAAGTAAATACATTAGTTAATTAGACCAATAAGCCCAGTAACAGATAATACATGTACATCTTCCCCTGGGGCCAGGCAAAGTCAATTGATAAATTTGTAATCAAAATCAATCAATAACAATCAATGAAAATCAATGAAGATTAATAGCAATCGATTGATCAATTGATAGCAATCAATGAAAAGCAATGAAGAAAAATGTTTTTAGACAGATTGTTATCAATTGCTGATAGTAATCAATAATGTTTGATTCATCAATAATTGGTATCGATTGTTATCGGAAATTATTTTTGCCCTTTAACAAGTTACACTCGTCTGATAAAATGATTGACAAAATTTTTCTGTAATGGTTTCATTGAGTCATTTTATCTTCAAGGCCTGCGTTTCTTTTATAAAATCATTAATCATCAACAAAATAACAAGAACAGAAACAACTAACAGAAACATTTTGGGCTTTACAACTTTCTTAGATAGTTTATGACACCGGAAGAAGCTCAGGCTAGAGTAGCAGTGTAAAACTCTCCAGTCTCATCGTAGCATCGGCATTTAGATGAAGTAGAATAAACAACAGAATCAGTGTTCTAGTGATTTCAATTATTTGTATTTTTTTCAGTCAATATATAACAATCGATATACCTGAATACAGGAATTATCGATTTTATAGCAATCAATAATTGTAAGCAAGATTATAATTAGCATAACATGATGATATTGACGTTCCCTTATTCTGAGATTCTGCTTTCCGCGAGAAGTCCTCGGTCGACTACTGATTGATTAAGGATTTGAATCTGAGACGTTACGAGTTAAATCTAGCTTATGACCTTGCAAATATACAGTCTCGGTTAAACTGTAGAGTTCGACACCCGCGGCCGCAGAAAAGTAAACATTTTAAAAAGCTACGTGTTCGAAAAGACGATAAGCCCCAAATTTACAAATTCTGTCAATCGTGTATTGTTACTCTTTTCTAGTGTTGAGCGATGATTTCGATGTTTTGACCGAACAATAACGTTTGAGGGTAAAACACGTAGATTAATCTTACCTCGGCGAGGATCTTCATGTCTTGTTCTACAGCCTGTTCTGGATACGTTTGTCTTCAACCTGTAACACACTGACCCCTGGTGGCTGTATGGAAAGCATGTTAAAAGTTAGTTTGAATACTGTAAAGCAACCAACAGAAAATACCAGATCAAATAACAGCAAAATTTCAAAAATGGCATCGACAACGTGATTGGATTTGTTATTCTGTATCAAATATACCTGAAGTACAGAGAGATGCTAACTCAGCAATTAACTCCGTAGAAACACCTAGCACCTTGTAAATTCTGCGTTCAGAGTAAATTCAACTTTGGAGCTTGCTCATTCCACTGATTTCTCGGAAGCAGGTATTCCTGTCGATTAATTCAGTATTTGAACGCAATATTCCGACGGAGTCGAGTTCAACGGCTGACGAAACTGATTGTGCAACATTTCTGCGACACTGTTATGAGGCTTTTTATTGATCACGTGGTTGTATAGACTCGGGGATTCCCCTATTTGCGTGCGTCATCCGTTGGTAACTTATTACAGGTCTAAAATATTAACGAAATTTACCAAAACATGGGAAATAATCCTTTACGCTTTCAGACTTTGACCACTAAATAATGAAATGTAGAAAGCTGTGTTGTCTCCACGAACGTAATCGAGGTGACGTCATGATGGTATGTTGCTGAATTACCTCAAAGATGGTCAAAGCAGCTTAGATCATCGTAGCTTAATAAGAAATAACGCGCAAACTACGGTGATAAACATGGCAATAAAACGCATGTTTATCACCGCAGTTTGCGTGTTATTTCCTATTGAGCTACGATGGCCAAAGAAAAAGAATATTTAGATCATCGTCTTTTGAGAAAGCTTATGCAAATTTTTCTTGACAAAGCTTATGCAAATGTTTCTTGTCAAAAACAAGACGATCCAGAATCGTCGACGAATTTTTTTGAGATAACGTAATACGCTCGACTAGGAAATTACCCTCCACCCCCTCCTAAGCAGGCGCTGTGTGGGAGACAGAATGACGAGCCTTGCAAGCGACCCGTTTTTCGAATTTCGTGAAAAATTATATGCATCCAGGATAAAAAAAAAAAAGACTATGCTTATAGAAAATCACGGATTGAGACAATAATGTTACCGAAAGGCTTTCATTCTTGGAATAGCTTTTGCTCTGTGACGGGTACCTTATTACATGCTTGTGCCAGGTGATCAAGTATTTAGCACTTAGCAAAGGAGGACATTTCACCGGCGTGCTTTGCGCGCCTAGTCGAACCATATTATCAACGCACCTCTCACGTGACCTTATCATTCCTGAGGTGGAGAGCGTTCCGAAGGCGATGGAGATTGTTGAAGGGAATTGCGCTCCTTTTTCGGACTCAGATATTCTCTTGTGTTGACTCCAATGTTAAATTGGCACTTAGCTTTGCAGTTAGCAAACTTGAGCGAGGACCCTGGTTTTCATGGGCTCGAAACAATCCCTTCGTGGTCGATTTCGATACCAAAAACTTAAATTCTCACTCTGTTGTTTGAGGAAAGGCTTACCGAAGTTTTTTCAAGTCTTGAACGTATTTCCCATTCAGCACCGTTCAACAATATTAACGCCGGCAAAGCTATTTATTCAGTTTGCCGGGCGAGCTCGCGTTCCAGGAACTCCCGAAAACGGTTGATATGGATACATTCTTACCCGTTTTCTATCTCACTTGTGTGTGATCATGAATATTACGGGACATAACGGGTAATATATCGGTCTTTTTTAACCTAAACCCAGGGTACCACCCCGGAGGTCCAGGATTCACCAGAAGGAATCTGGGAGCTATGATTCCCGGGAGGTACTCCAAGAAAAATTGGGTGGGGGTGTGCGGCCCGCTTCCCAAAATCCTTACCCTATTTATGACCAATATCTGCGATTTTGCCTTTCCTATTTATGACCTGACCCTTAAACCAATACCCAGCTGTTTCAGTCCTGCCTCACAATTAGTTTCCTAGTTCAGATCAATGTTAACTTGCCATAAACATAATTTGTGAGGGGCTTCTGTTGACGGTCTTATCGATAATGACAAAAAAGGAGCTTCTTCTTAAAAAAAAAAAAACATACTAGACTAGAGTGCAAAATCATGCCCTATTTATGACCAAAATGGCTAACAAAAACATACCCTTTCGGACCGCACATACCTATATAGCCCATATAAGGGAGTGCATTGATTTGCATAGCAAAGGACAATGAAGACAATTGACTGAAGGCAGAAGAGTGAAGGAGCTTTTTCTGAGAGGGCCATTTAACAAGTTTGCACAACCCAAACTACAGAAAATGTTTCACACCGGATTATATTCTGTTTATAAACATTTTTTTTGTCATTTCAATTTGCCAAACGATAAACAAAAGAACTCTTTATTTTATCCATGATATTATTTAAGTTATAAAAGAGCTAACACTACATTAAGCAATTAATACTAATGACTTAGTACATCTAATTACCAATAAGTAAATTACCAAAATACAGCGCGACTACTCGCCCAGGCCACTTAGAAGGAAACTAACAAATCAAAACTAAACTGAGAACAACGGACCGGTAGCTTCTCGTGACGGCAAGTAACGGTCTGTTTGACGTGAAAACATAAACACTATGGACTCCTCTCTGTTATATGCACTCTTAAAGATTCAGTCCTTGACGGCGAATTATCATAATTATAAATCTTGCTCGAAGCATTTGGCTTGATCAACATAACCGAAACCGTTGAAAAGCGTTAAAAAAATTTAGGATCGAAGCTAACCAATCAAAAATGGCTACGTTTCATGAGAGGTTCGCAACTCCTCGCACGTTTTTGATTAGATCTGTTGTTCGTATTTTTCAATGTTATTGGTGTGTCACATATACAAACCTATATTGCTTTACTCTTTTAAGGTTTCCGGTTTCTTTGATTTATAATAAACATTTACTTTGATACATAATCATACAATACAGTTCAAATAGTGTACAAACTAGTAAATATCCCAAGATTTCAGAATAATTATGTCGTCCAATACGTTAATTGTTACGAGGGTAGACTATAAAAAAGTTAGTGTCCACAATTATGATGTGTGGTACACATTTACTTTGATGCATAATCGACCATACAGGTCAAATAGTGTATAAACTAGTATATATTCCTAGATTTCAGACTATTATGTCATTCAAGACGTTGTAATGAGAGTATACAACAAATTTTAGATTGAGACAATGTAAAGTGTCCACTTGTACGTAAAATAGCGGAAGTAAATTCCATACATTTCCTTGCAGTTTCGACTCGGGATGTAGGATCAGTCTGTAATGGCAAGAAAGGTGTCCGTAATAGAGTGGACAGTGATATCAAGATAGAGTTATTGATAGACCGTGCCGTTTTTTAATTATAATCCTCTAAAGCTGTAATTAAGGGTGCAGGTCAAACTGTTGTCATACGCTATGAATTAAAAGAGCTAGCGAATGGCGCGAGTGTCGTCATATGATATTCCCTGTAAGCTATTCAAAAATATGCTTCTACAATTATTCCACGAGTTCAAAATAATTTTGTCGTTCAATACGAGAGTAGACTACAAAAATTTTAGTCTGGGACAATATAAGTGTCCACAATTCCGTAAAAGCGGGAGTCCGTTATATAGCGGGAGTGATTTTAAAACACTTCCTTGTAGTTTCGACTCGGGATGCAACTTCAGTCCCTAACAGCAAGAATGGTGTCAAGACAAGAGTTTTCAGTCTGGGCTTCATCCAGGGATTTTGTAACCAGATGCATGTGCTTTGCCCAGCTTCTTTAGTTGTGTCACCATCAACTTTTTGGAATGGATTTTAGAGGATTGAAGACTCCCTAGCTGTGGTAAGTAACTGAATAATTCTTATTTCCAATGATAACCGTAAAATTCTGCTTAAACACACAGCGAGCCTATAAAAGTCAAGAACATGGCTTTTTTGGCTCTTTTGTGTAATGGTGGAAAGCTGAAACAACAGTCGCACAACAGTAGAAGTCGTGAAAAAAAGCATTCTGTTAACACAAGGGCATCATTTACGTACAGTACCGGTCAAGGGGACTGTAGCATTACACGCACGTTAAGGGCATGTACTATACGCACCTTACACGCAAATACACTAAAATGCGTGTAATTACACGCAGTAGACGTGATATTTCGTGTAATATTACTCGCATTCGTTCAACTGCAATTCATTAAGTGCATGTAATGAGAACGAAATATTAAAAGTGCGAGTAATGAAAACAAAACATTTACCGTGTAACATTCACCGTACTGGACTGCACTGCGATACAGTTTAGTCTTTCGCCTTCTTGCCTCTGGTCATCAGTAAAAGTATTTTTTCCGTTGTAGTTCAACAAGCGGCACCAGTGGCTGGCAGGCGTGCTAGGATTTACTCAGATAACAGAACATAAACATATGCCGCTTTCAATTTTAAATTACAGCAATTAGTGTACTTTAAATCAATCCGAAGATTCATTAAAAATATTTCGTACTCCGAAGCGTTCGGAGTTTACCGGTGTTCAAGAGCTTTTTCCAACGTGTTTTTCACCTTTTCTCGAGAAACAACGAGGGCGCCAGCGACTGATTAACTGAGGCTTGACGGACATGAAATAACAGAAAAACACAGCATTTCGCTTGACATTTTCAGTTAATTTTTAAACATCAGTTATCCTTCTATAAGTTTAAAAAGCATTCGAAGATTCGTCATTAATAGTACCCAGACTGAAGCAAATGTTTTCTATCTGAAAACATAATGTTTTGATCTGATAAAAATGAAATTCGATCTGTTTCTTGATTAGCGTTGCCTAGCACGTGACCAACATATACCCAGGCGAAAATCCTGTACAATGTGAAAGTTGTTTGTTGTTACTACTTCATTTTATTGTACACGCGTATACATATACAGACATGCGACGATCTGTTCACCAGCTTAACCCACAGATGAAAATCCCAATGTTTTTCTTGAATCTAGCTTATCAGTAGTCAAATGTATTGTAATTTAAGCACAGGCAGCCCAAACTCTCTCTCTGAACCACGCAAGCAACACAATATGACATCGAATTATAAGGGTTTATATGGAATTTTCTACAAGATAAATAGTAATAATAACAATAATAATAATAACGAACATTAATATCATGAATAAGATATCCATGGAGGTAGTTAAAAGTGAAAATTCTCAATAAAAATGGCTTACCTTATTCCATACGTGGGTTATTTGCTCCTTGTGTGGTTATTTTACCGATTGAACTTGATTTAAGCGACTTTTTTGAATTCTGGTTTTCCCTTCATAAAGAGAGGACAAGAAGGGAGTTAGTTCATGGACCATTCAAATTTCACCGCTAACTAAAATAGTAAAGCTGATTGAACAATGGTGAGTTATTCCTCAAACTGGTCTATATTCAGAGGAAAGACTAATTCCAAACAGAAAGTACTATTAAGAAAACAAAGAGAAATTGAAAAATGACAAAGTGAGACTTCGCAGAATATTGACGTTAGAACGGGAGAAGGAAGGATAGCAGGGTTTGGAACGTTCTCCCCATCTCAGGCCCCCCATTTCCGACCCCCCATCTCAGACCCACCATCTCAGGCCCCCATCTCAAGCCACCATCTCAGGCCCCCCACCTCAGACCCTCCATCTCAG
>Ga0126338_10002282_pt1 | contig 13098 bp, 7 predicted proteins | sample OrbCmetagenome_2_FD_92529 | JGI IMG/M metagenome (GOLD analysis project Ga0126338, IMG submission 92529) | Coral microbial communities from Petempiche,Puerto Morelos, Mexico - Orbicella C C metagenome | ecosystem: Host-associated > Invertebrates > Cnidaria > Coral | place: Petempiche,Puerto... | reverse complement strand
TAACCATTACACGCGACGCGACAACTTCCCGGTTCCATGTGTTTTATTAACGCTCGCGAATAACCACAACGGTTAACCATTTGAAAGTCAGCGTTTTGCAACCTAACCTTCCCTGTCCTTCCCAATTGGCAGAAGGTTCAAAAATTTCTTACTTCACATTATTTGAAATGCAGGATGGAAGCAATTTGGTGGTAAAATAGTCGAGTTTAACGCTTGAAATATCGTTAACCGTTTACCGGAGACAAAAAGTTAACTACGTAACTACCTTTCTATTTCAATTGAACGGTTAACCATATAAACCTTCTCGCAAAGCTCTCTATTGCTAGTTCATAATCCCAGACAATGTTGAATGGTTTTTCGTAATTCCTGTAAAGCGAAAAAAGGTATAATTCGAATGACACGTAGCAGTTTGGAACCAAAATGTTTTACCAAAATGGTTAATCGTAAGGGTTAATCGCGGCGGTTAACCCGATGACACTTCTGAAGCCGAGAACACACCTCGCTTTATACGCATTCCAGTATTAGAGGGGAAAACAAAGAAAGACATGCATAATTTAACCGCGTTTAGGTAGCAGCAACGCTTTATTGCTGTCCACAGATAAACTCCGCGAAACTGGCGAGGACAAGGCGAAAATATCCACTTGCTCGGTACCTACTGTTTCAACCGAATTTGCATCATTTCTGTTTCGCGCGAATCAACCAGCCCTCTAAAGACGTAGACAAGGTCATATTTTTCAGTCCAGGAAATAGAAACATCCTTTTTAAACACAACATCTTGTGCAAAGTTGGATTGTACGGGCACGCAAGTGGGCCGTTTGCCCCTCGAGAGGCAACAGAAGGTCATGCCACGGACTCACCAATCGTCTACCGTAGAAGGTCATTTAGAAAGATGACTTTACGTTTCTTAGTGCCTACCCAGGTAAAACTTGCCATTGTACGCTCTTTTCTTTCTAGTAGCGCTCGTTAGCTGTACCCGCGAGACGGTACAACTCCCCTATTCTCCAGCCTTTGTTAGAGCGAGTGTTGTAACATTCTTTAAATTCTTCTTTCAGACAATCCCGGACAAAAGAGTTGGGACACGGAGCAAGTTCTCCCCTCCCCCCACTTTCAATGTTGATAATCAGGTGATTTTTTCCCTTTTTGTTGGAGGAAACGCGATATTTTCTAACATTGATTAGGGGGGAAGGGGGATACGTGATACAGCTCAAGTGTCCCAACTACTTTTGGCCAGGTTTGTAGGTCAACAGCAACAACAAGCTTTATTTCCCCTTGGACTAACAGAAACATTTTACAAGGTTGTATATTAATACAGTTAGGGGCCTGGCTACCTGAAATATCTAGAGAGTTAAAAAGGGCAGGGAGGCAGGCAGCCAGCCAGCCAGGCCTACAGATGTATTAATGCAAATTTAGGTCGGTACACACACATACACACGCATGCAACACAGAACACATAGTTAAATTAAAACAGAGGTCAGTTAAATTATTACCAGTATGGCATTACTATTGCAAGGATTAGGGTGGATTCGTATGTTTCTTGGCAAATTCTCTCCTGAATCTAAGTGCAACGAAAACCAGCATCCAGCTAAGCTACACTTGACTATTGCGAAAGTTTACTTTATTTGGTAGTCTGCCAAAAGGCTGATTTAAATTCGTTGATTTTACAGACGATTTCTTTACGGGGCTGTGCTGGACAAGGGTCGTTCTCCTATACCAAGCGGAAAGGCAAACAAACAGTCGTCAACTGTACCAGGTACGTTCCTCTTGTTTCATTGGCTGCATGTTCGTGGACCCCCGTATACCTACATCCCCACATGGCCATCTTATAGGAGTATTCTCACTGCAGTTTGAGTTACTTTGGCCACGAACAAAATCACCTTTAAATTGAATGAAACTCGAAAATAGTAATTTACTAAGATACCAAAACTCCAAAGAGATAATAATAAACCATAAAGGAACAAGGATGGTTAAGGATGGAAAAGATTGACACGCATTGCAAACGACAACGTTGAAAAATTTAGGCTAAACTTTCCAAGATGCGCAAACCTTGAAGTAGCTCCCTTAATCTCAATTTACCCAAAACTCGACAGCAGCGCTAGCTGAAACTAATTCAATCTCATTTTGCTACAAATGTGTTAATGAATACTTTCTCCATATATGCGTCTGTCCATCTTTCTTTCTTACACTGGCAGTTCTTATTTGTTTTCTCAGTTCCTTCAAAGCCCATAATAACCCGTGCAGCTGTGAATGCAGAGGAACTGGAACAGCTCATTGAAGAGTTTTGTCTGTTCAAATCTGACACTGCATCTGAGCTCATGAGACGAAACTATGTGCGACACCAACAGGAGCAAAGGCGGAAGATGTTGGCTAAACTAGAGGACAATAGTCTACAGGCTGATAGTCAGGTTAGATCTTTATAACAATCATCGATATTACTCAATGAGGCTTGTTTATTTACAGTGACATAGACATAGACAGGTTATTTAACTTGGTCGCACACTTAGCTCTGGTAACGGTGCGTCCAATGGACTTGATAAGCAGAATCTTCAGGGCGTACCAGCTAGTTTGCAGGTGCGCCAAGAAAACAAAATAACAAAGTAAAAATGTACATTTGGGAATGAATATTAAACTATACTAAGGTTAAGATTATATAACTGCCATAAAATATCTAAAAAATGTATAAGAATATAAAAAATGCATATTAATTGTGGAGATAAAACTATGCATAAGTAAGATATGAAAAGGAAAGAAAATGTTAATTAGCACTCATGGATTTACGCTAAACACATAGACAATTAAATAAAGTTCCTTATTAGTTATTTGGTATGGTTTCAAATTTTGCCAGCCTGCCTTTTCTTGTGTATTTGTACAAAAAATTATGTCCGAAATTAACTGATATCGTTTTATTGTTGCTATTGAAGGAGCTGTTGACTGTTGACTCCAGTCTTGCTGAAAAAGAATCCCAACTCGAGGTAGCCCTGAACTTTACACTTCTTAAATATGAAAATCTGTGTTCAGCTATGCCCAAAGTTCAGAGTAGATTTAGATTTTTAAACTACAGTGGAACCCCGCCCTTCAGACACCCACTTATAACGGACAGTTTTCTTTGTCCCGACATCTAAAAAGCTCATATATTTTCTCTTAAATTAGCCCGCTTAATGCGGACACCTGGATAATGCGGACACTTCTGCATGTCCCTTTGGTGTCCGTATTAAAGGGACTCCACTATATGCGGAAAGTTTGTTTGTGTTATACAAGTCAGTTGATCCTGTCTTCTTGGATTGAGTGAGCCCCGCGTGATATCGGTAATGATGTTTTCAGGTAACACAACATAACGTTTGCTGATGACGACAAGTTCACCTCCAGAATGCTGGTACTATTTCTGATTGGACAATAAAAATCAAAAACGCTTTGGGTACTTTTGAAAGAATTTGTAAAGGTAATTGTTTCTTTGCCTGTCTTAACCTCGCCTGAAAGCCCTTTATTTCTCCCTTTAGTCCCACTTTAGGGATGTTGTAGCAGCGGTTGAAGCTTACTTGGATCCTATCTTGACTAAACTACACCCAGCCTTGAAGTAAGTAAAGCTCTTTACAAATTGGTCGTCAGTTTCTTTTATAACAACTTTTTATTTCATTTTTTATGTTTTATTTTCTGTGCTTTAATAGCACCGGCTAAGTGTTTCTGATTTGCTTTGAGTTGCGATTTGTTCATTATGTTCTTTGCGTTTGTCGCTGACCAAAGTGTTTACAGCAGCTTTTTGCAACTGACTCAAGGAAACTGTCCTATTGTCAAGTCAAAATGTAGTAATACGGTGCTAAACCAAAGCCTAAATCTGCTGAAAGCTGTATTAAGTTAGAAAATTGATTTGATAATAAAGGCGTGTTTCAACAGTTTGTGTTGTACTACGAACTGTAACGAACATGTCTGCTACTCTCAGTCCAGAGGCAGTGTCAGAATCCGTAGTTCTGTTGGGTGACGAATGGCTTCTTCAGTTACCGCTGGAGGCGCTCAAGACCTTTGCTGTTCCTCAGATCACGAGCATATCACGTGACTTCTCATTACAGTTCCACTATCACCGCGTTCACCCGGTCGAGCGTTCAGGTAAGAGATATATACACGAGTATATACAAGTCTCGAGCCCTTTTTGTGATCAAGGGGATGTAATTTTTAGAAATGCTATATTGCAAGATTCTTGTACTCATTTATCTAACAATTTACATTTAAAGGAGACTCCTGCTTGTCTTGTGATTTTCTTTTTATCTGATTTATGTGTGCCTTGTTTTGTTTCCCTTTGCTTTGTTGTCCTCTGCCTGTTTTTTTTGTTTTGTTTTTATATGATGTTTGCTTTGTTTTGCTTTCCACTGTTTTGTTTGTTTCAGTTTTTCTTGTTTGGTATTGCTCAGGTTTGGTCTCTTTTGCCAAACCATGAAGCACCTGCCAAGTGTTCAATGATGAGTGGAAACACTTCTTCAACCCCCCTTAATATTATCAACTTTCAGGCTATTTAGTTTATAGCACCTTGTAGTGAAAGCCATCATCGGGTAAGGGGAAAGACTGGTTTATGGATTTTATGCTGTTAATCTTGTTAGGGCATAAACAAGAGCGTTAATTCACTGTTGAACGAAGCAATCTCATCATCGAATGTTCACTTATGATTCGCTTACTAATGGACTCTTTATCTTTAAAGAAAGTACAATTAAGGTTGCTGGAAAAGCAGGAAAGAAACAAGACAAAGCCAAATCAGATAAACCATCCACAGCAAAATCAGGACAAAAGAGTGAAAAAAAGGTGAGAATTAAGTACAAAGTAAAAAGAGCAACAACCGACACTGGGCATGTTAGTTTACTGGTTTGTTTTACTATTTAGCTCTTTTTGTGTGTTTACTTGATGGGTAATTTATTTGTTTGTTTGTGGGCATAGACTATTTGTTTATTTATTAGTTTTTTTGATGCATCACTTCAGGGTGGTAAAGAAATAGGAAGTGGAGTTCCCAAAGAAGGTCCTGTAGTGGACTTCAACGGAATAAGATGTATCCTTTGTTACGAACTGGTCGTCAGTTATTTTTACGTTAAGAATGTGACACGAGTAGCAGTATCACATATCAGCTTCTCCAAGATGAGCAATACCACCTCGACAAACCGACGAGACGTGTCAGAACCAATGCATACATGGAGCGGTTAATAAAAGATGAACATTAAGGCAACCTGATCCTTACGGCAATGGAATTGACTAAACAAGCTTTATCAAATAAAGCAGTAGGATATACATAAACTTGTTCGAAATTGTAGTTTTGCAAAATAGACCCTCTAGGGGGCGAGGTGTGTCCACTTTTTGTTGTTACGTTCTCTAATAATTGTTTGTTATGCTTAGGTGACCAAGCAATTTTCAAATTGGACTGCACGTGAAGTAGTGTCATGCGGAATACGTAACAAGACCACGTGCTCGTCAAACAGTTCCTTTGCTTCTGACTGGTTGAAAAAAGACACGGTTTCCGTGATTGTTTACCAGAGCACTGCGCGATTTTTCATTTTTTGTTAACTAAAGGCGACCGCACACTAGCCGTTTTTTTGTCGGCCGATAGAAAGCCTTCACTTGTCGGCTAGTGTGCGGTGAATTCAGAAAAGTCTGCGACAAGATCGGGTCTTGTCGGGCGATATCTGACAGTCCTAGATCTCAAAACGTCTTGTCGGTCCTTTTCGGCTAGTGTGCGGTGGACCAAGACAATTTGTCGGGGCTCGCGCGCGCCTCAACCAATTAGGAAATGTCATGAGAGTCACACCAGTGGAATAGGCGCCATCTTGATTTTGGATGACTCGGCCCTAAGCCTCAACGCGATTAGTCGCGACAAAAAATCGGCTGGTGTGCGGCAAGTTGATGGCCCGACAAAGTTTAACTTGATTTGACCCCGACAAAAAATCTGCAGTTCTACGACAAAAAATCGGCTAGTGTGCGGCAGCCTTAATTAGCGAGTTTAGACATACGCTACACAAAAGAAAAGCAACAAAATTACTATTAACATTCAAAAACCACTTACTGTGACAAATGACTTGCATGAAGGTTTAACGTTTGCAGTTAAAAGTTTGTCATAGCAATGTAACTAAGGAAGCCTGTGTGTCGTGTAACAGCACAATGAAAAACAAAAAAAACACTTGACCGTCGTTTAGACATTGTCGACCCTTATGCTGAATGTAGCGAGGAAGGTGAGTCAACTGATGATCTTAGTTTTACTACAATTCATTTATGTTTCCTTAAATCCACTATCTGTTGATCTAATTTTAAATGAAGTTCCTGTCCTTTGTCTTATTTCAGGTGATGACAACCCTTATATGGTAATGAATGACGTCATCGCTAAGTACAAGAACTTTACGGCCAAGTGGAATGGAATTATGGGAAACGATCACCTTCCGAGGTTAGTTTAAAACCATTCAGTCATTCGTTTTGCCAGCTCTATTGTCAATTCTAGGATGCTAACGCCTTTTCCTGTTTTTTTTTTTTTTTTTTAAAAGTGTCGGTGAATTTCAACATCTCATATCTGAAAGCAGTGGTTTTATCTTTTATGGCACTGAGAGATACCTGGGGTGCCTGCCACCTAATATGCTAGCATCTATGAATGTCACAGGTACACCATATGCTTGTCTAGATTGCATGCATCATTTTACTTTGAAGCTTTTAAAAGACAATTTTCTTTAAATTTGACTTGCATGAACTGGTTTTACAATCGTTGTTTTAACCAGTCAGGACAAAGATGATTTGTTCTTATCCAATGAACGGTCAGAACCGAGCTCGCGTGATATGATGCACACGACTATTCCCACGCTAGCCACCGGTAAAAGCCTGCTCTCAATTCTTCGTTGAAGTGTTCGGGCTTTTTTTTTTATTATTATTATTTTTTTTTTTTAATTTCAGTTAAGAGCCATTATTAAGAGCTAGTGCGTTGGACTTTGGATTGAGAAGCCCGGGTTTTGTGTTGTGTTGTGTTGCATTGCGTTGCGTTGCGTTGTGTTGTGTTGTGTCCTTGGGCAAGACTCTTAACCTTCACAGTGCATCTCTCCACTAAGAGTTTAAATGGGTACCGGCAAATTGTAAGAGGGACCTGACAGAATGTTAGGGCGTGACTAACAACGGAGTAGCCTCCCATCCAGTAGGAATACTTTTGCTGGTAGCTTCACGCTAAATGATATTGTCGTTTAGCTTGGTGACCCGTTTGCTTTATTGATGTTTCAGACTGCCATTTAGTTCTGTTGTTGGACTTGGTTCAGACAAGCCAGAGTTTCCTCCGTCAGGGAAAAGACGATGCCACAAAAGCGTAAGAGCTCAAACTTCTATTTTTGACTGAAATTGCTATGCTGTTTCAGTATGAATGTTCTCAGCGAAATACTGTAATCACAGTCAAATACACTCCTAGTGAAATTGCTAACAAAAATTTGAAAGCTGACGTTTAAAAGCAAGTAATAGCAACTTCTCTTTACTTTGGCCGAGGAAGAAATGTAACGAACACCAAGATTGTCACTAAAATTAGTCACTCTAACACACGACTCTTTGGTATTAAATAAACAATGAAGAAGTGGTAAATAATTGAACATATTTAAACAAGGTAACCACAGAGTTACCATTCGTACATTTTCTAACAGTGTTGGTGAGTTATGGCTTGAGCGTCCTCTGGAGACCGCCATGCTGTTATCGTTAGTAGGTGTAGCAGGGGTGGTGTCTAATCAGTGGCACTGTCAGTTGTCTGAGAACAAACACAAGCTCAACACCTGCCTCACTGGTGAGTACTGAACTCCTTTTTAACTAACTGACTCCGATTTCTCGTCTTATCGACAACAGCAAAAAGAACTTTTGTACTTTTGATGAAAAATCTTTTAAAAATCCTTTTCTTGCCTTAGGTCCTTAGCTCTTCACAGGGTGTAAAAAATAAAATTTCTCAATTAAATGAACTTTGTTTAACGTGGGCAGTTAATAACAGTCGCCAGAATGACAAACCTTTGGTCCCCAAAGCCTCGTTCGTTTTTTTTTTTACTTTTAGCTGACTTGTCTTTGCTTCATACCTGCCATATTCTGATCTAATTGAAATATTGAAATGTTGGTTTGCGGAGAGGGGAAAACCGGAGAACCTGGGAGGGGTAAGAGTAAGGGCAAGAACCAACAACAAACTCAACGTACACGCGACAACGCCCATCCAGAACTCAAACCCAGTTCAGAAGAGGTCAGGACGTGTTGTTGACTTTTAGCTGACTTGTCTTTGCTTCATACCTGCCATATACGAAAGGAAGAAAGGAATTTGATTTTATCACAGTAGAAAAGAGGGAATGATTGGTTGCCTTTTTTTCATGAATCTTCGTAGACGCACCCGAACAGTCTCCGATTCGTACTGTGCAACAAGAAAATGCACGAAAATTGTTCGCCAACTTGTCCCTGTCGTCTCAGTGATTTTTTTTTTCGATGCAATTCATTTTGCTCTCCGGACTATGCAAGTCAAAACGTTTGCTGGAAACACTTGCAGGTATGGAAATAGTTTCGTTTTTATCCTAATTTAACCTCTAACACTGTCGATGACCTTACTTTCAGGCCTGCTGGAAACGAGCAAAACAGTAGGACAAGCCATCAGAGGTCTGGTACAGTTTCCTAAAGCACCTGATGATGAACCGGAAACTGACGCCGCTTCAGAACGAGGCTCAAAATCTGGACATCAAATCGAGGTAGAAGTGACTGGTGACGAGCAAACAGTCCCGGACCAGGAGGAAACTGGTGTAAAGGAAGAAGCGACCGAGCCTGCTTCATTCTCGAGACACTGGTTTAACACAGTGCTGTATGGTACACCAACGCTACTGTTGAATCCGCCGAAAGGCTCTAGCTAATAGTCCAGGATGGACATGTGACACTATATTAACATGGCAAACGGCTTCACGATGAAAGTGATCGTTGTCAGGTTCTTTGCGCGGTCGGAATTGTGTAACACAAACACCTTATCAGTGGACCGCACAGCAATTAAATTCACAAAAGTACTTTTTAAAACGACATTGTACAAAAAATGCACTTGATGTTAAGAAGAAGCCTTTTCCTTTCTTGGACAAAAGTTTCCCAAACTGACCTCAAAAATGCAAGTATGTTGTTAACTCTTACTTGGGCGTTTGCCGAAAATGGAATATTTATCCATTGACAAAGGTTTTTATACAGTATAAACTTCATTTAACTATCTTGTTCCGTCCATATTGAGTAGCATTGACGTCATTTTGTTTTTGTGAGTCTTTCGACCAATCGCGAGCCACACGCTAGTCCAGAAGCATTTTTGCATTTATGCAACTTTGTTAACTAAGTGCTTTTACGTGTAACAAGCGGGTGGCGCTACTGAAAGATACGAACTTCCATCTGGACATGTCTTCCGTGCAAATGATTACGTCAAGTTTTTCAAGTTCCATGCTGAGAGAATTTTCAGCGGACCCAGCGGCAGCCTGTACATCCAAAACGTCCTCGTAACCCAAAGTTCTAGATTATCACAGTGTAACCACGTTTAAGCAAAATATTAACGAATGATAACCGTTTTATCGTTCCGTTTTGTGGTTGAGTTAAACTTCATTTATGCGTTACTAAGATGACGATGTAAGGTTTGTGAACCTTTATTTAGTGGTTAAAAGGTCATACAATCTTTTTCACCGTGGAAAGTTTTATCCACCAGGCAGTACTATGTAAGCTTTGAACAATCAATTTTCTAGATTAGAGAAACTTTATTGCCCACCAGAAAGGTGTACTTAGCAGATGTGAGAAAAGACTCTCACAGATTCAGGTAAACAATCTCCATCCTTGTTTTGTCAAAATCTTAGAAACGCTGACCTGGTCATGGTTCTTTCCAAAGATGTTTACAGCTTCAACTTTCGACAGAAACACTGACAAATTGAACAGCCCGGATCACACTCGTAACCCGCGGGACAGCAGTGCTTCCCGTCCCCACACGGGATGGCTTGCGGTATGAGACAACATCCCAGTCCCGTAGGAGAGAACCTGGCGTTACAGCACGTGCTGTTATATGGGCACACTGTCACCACATTGCCAGACGTGTTCTTGCAGGGAACTAGATTTTTGCTTGCTATCTACTGGACAAAATATAAAAATAACCAATTATGATAACTTGAAGGGATGGAAAGTTTCGTGCTCCAAATATTAGTTTGATCCTTTCGTTTAAAGAAACCTAGGCCCGAACGGCAGAAAATGGTATTGTATACCGCTCTCAGGGAAATTGATGTTGGCAGTGGCTAGTTTCACTTCAAAGAGCTCAATACTAGAAACGAGAAGGCTATAGCATAACTAAATAATTCCATACCAGTGAATCTTGTCTCGCCCAAGAGCGAAGATCCTCGTCAATTCCTTGAGCAAGATGCAAAATCAAATCCTTTACCCTCGCACTTAAGTACTTATTTCCTGATGAAGTGTAGTGCGGGCTCGGCTGCTTGTCAGCGATACTGCAGTTCAAATAAGGCGGAACTCCGCAGACCTTGATCACCCAGGTGTACAAGTCAGCGGTAGCTACAGTTGGATATTCCTCCATCACGCCACGTGCTATGTTGTTGTACTGTATGACGCGATCATTCAGCGTAGCATTCCAAGGCACCGGCGTTGTGAGAACGTACCCAACTTTAGCCCCAGTTGATAACAGTATTGATGTTATAGTTTTTAGATTTTTAGCATAATCAACTGGTGTGGTGTATTCCTCTGACCACTTGCCGCTACATTCCACGTCGTGGAAACCAAAATTGAAAATAATAACATCATATCTTGTTGGTTCTAACATGGTGGTCTGCAGAAACAAGCGTAGGCATCGCAGACCGTATTTAGAGTCCAGGACTCCACCGTCCTCGTGATCCCAAGGAGCATGCTGGACTTGATAGCCACCACCTAACGTTTTGGCGACCCACGGAGTGTAACTAGAATACAACAGCATTTATTACCATTCACGAAACTTGATTTAATTATGTAGTCAGGGAACAACGCGGCGCTAAGAGAGTACTCTGAGATCTTCGCACGATTCTGTACTTCTGTGGAGTGGGTTCAGAGCCACCTCAACGAGTTGTTTTAAACTTTGCAAAAAGTTGCATCTTATCGTGCTTGTCACTAGTCGATAAAAAATGGGCGTCACCGAGCTCGTTTTTGAGTTAAAAGAGCTTAAAGCTAAAGCTAAGGGCGTTTTTAGCAGGTCATATTGTTGCTATGGTAACCGTTTATATAAAAAGCATGACCGCAACTTGTTAACCAATCATTGGACATTTCTGATGCCATTAGTGTAGCATCACTTGTTAAACAATGGTATTATTCATCCTTCAAAGTGTAGCTGTTAGAGAAATGCTGGAAACTTTTGCCAGCCTCCTTAATTGTTCAAGTTTCACATAGAATGGTAAAAGACTTGAGCAAACAAAATGAAGAAAGGAAAAAAATATTGGAACAGTTTTCGAAAGAGTTAAAAGTTGGGTTGGTATAGTCCATCAAAACTGCAATAAGCCTTAGTAAGCCGCCTTAAAATCTCGCTAAGATATGGGCTATGTTTCCACCTACTCGGCTTTTCGGGCAAAATAAAGAAATTTTCGAGATGAAAAAAAAGGCACTTTCAATTCAAAGCGTACTCATGTCTTAGAGCAGGTAATAAGCTTAGTAAAGCTTACCCAATACTCACGGAATCACCAATAATAAGAGATACGAGATATTTTAAGGTCTTTTATCCCCAGGACTAACAGTAACATCACGCAACGGAGATCTTGTTCATGTGGGCGACCGGAATAAGTCAATAATGGCACATCCCCATTCATTGTGTAATTAACGGTTCCACGGAATAAGAATCTCAGTAAAACCTACCCAATACTAATGGAATCACCAATAACAAGACAGTTCGTCTTTCCAGTCGTTGCTTTCAATGGCGGCCCAGGTTTGCAGATTCGTTCAGCTGGCATGTCAGCATTGCTCATCACTGGACTGACAGGAACCATGACAATCACACTCACGATGAAGGCGGACGAGAAAAATCCGATAACCCTTATGCTAAAATGGTACCCAGCAGAAAAATTCAAGAGCGGGGGAAACTGCAAAACTCGTTCCTCTTTCTGCATTTCAGGTTGTTAACACATTTTCGATAATTTCTATTGGAAAAGGGATCCATTTGACCTGTCTTGAATATTTTATAGCTGTAAAGAAAACTTCAAAGCAGTCCAACAGATATCGAAACAAAGAGGTAGTAAGCTGCGCTGCAAGGTGGTTGTTTGTTTTTCTGTCAGATTTATTTGCGTAATAACTGCTTAGCATTCCGTCTTGATTCGCTTCTTTACGCTTCCCTTAATTAACCAGAAGGCTAGGGATAATCGACCAGTAGAAAACAAACCTTTGAAGAACGTCAAGTTGAAAAAATTTAGATCACACCTCAGTTTGTCGTGCAATTCTGTCTATTTAATTATTCACATCCTTTGTTTTCTACACTAAAGAAAATTACGGCAAAGGGTGAGAAAAAAATAACTTAAACTAAATTGACGAGCAAGGGACTAGGGAATTAGGGTTGATGATTTCATTGTCAAGCGAGTTACAAAAATTAGGTTCTTGGAAAAAGACGGAAGATTTCTTAACGTTATCTTGGCAATAGGGTAGACTGAAGACCTTTTGGAAGAAATTTTTGTAAAACGTAAATGGAAAAGATGTGTGTTTTCAGTCGCTAATTTTCAGTTGGTAAATACAGCCATATTTGTTTTCCTAAATATCTATATTAAAACAAATAAACAAAACAAATTTGTCAAATTCGCAAACCGAACTTCAGGTAATGACAATGGATAATATTTTTCTACTGGTGAGGAAATCATGCGTTAAGGCACCTACCAAGGTCATATACTATGGTAATTGAACTGAGTGGAGTGCAATTTGGTCTGAAATCATACGCGTGATTTCAAAATTGAACGAGCGCGTATTTAGTATGCAAAACTATGTCATGTGACAAAAACTCATACGAGGATAACAAAGAAACAAGCAGTTCTGAAGTCAGAACGAAAACAGTGTACTTCATGCATCAAAGTTCAATTATCGTCCCCTGAATCAATGATGGAAGACCTTCCTTTTCTTCTGTGAATGAGGCTG
>Ga0126338_10002281_pt1 | contig 13104 bp, 7 predicted proteins | sample OrbCmetagenome_2_FD_92529 | JGI IMG/M metagenome (GOLD analysis project Ga0126338, IMG submission 92529) | Coral microbial communities from Petempiche,Puerto Morelos, Mexico - Orbicella C C metagenome | ecosystem: Host-associated > Invertebrates > Cnidaria > Coral | place: Petempiche,Puerto... | reverse complement strand
TTTATCTCAAGTTGCATCGCTAATGAATGATAAGGAAAAATAAAAAGCACAAACCTGCTGTCTTGTCTGTGGATGTTGATCCTACCGCATTTTGCTGTAAAGAAATGTAATAAATTATATTCCTTTCATAAACAGCTGAAAGCCTGAAGGACTCTAATAATAATAATAATAATAATAATAATAATAATAATAACGCTTGGCGTTAAACATTTCTTATTGTACTGAGCATAAATCGGCTGTGAAGGGCTTGTTTAACTGCTCACCTCGTCTTGTGTATAAAACCTGTAAATACGAAGTTGTGATGTGCCTGCGACAACCAGATTGTGTTCCACTGCAGAGAAGAACTGGCAATACACACAGTGTTCAACCCCTGTGGGCGGATGATTCTGCTTATAAATCGCATACATCTCGTTTAGCTGAAGAAGCCTTCTCCTTTGAGTATTTTAGGACAAATCATGCATATTTGCAACAATAACCGGGATAATATTATTGACAACTTTCACTCAAATTCAGCCATTTTCCCTCGCTCCTCGTGTAGCAAAACCAGGCCTGCTGCTTTGCATCCAGGCCTTTAATTTGAAGGAGCATTCCAACACAGGTCAGTGAACTGGAACTAGCGTCATTTCCATAGAAACGACTCATTCATTGTAAACAAATCAAACAAAGCAGAGTTGAGAAGTCAAGCTTCGGAACGACTTCCATAAAAGTTCCTGAAACTTCGCTGGCAATTCAAGAATTACCATGAACGTGGAATCCTGGTGCACCGTGGAACTCAATTCCAAGCAAGACTGGTTACGAGCAAACAGGAAACATGATCCAAGCGCGTTTGCAAGTGCTGTGTTTAAAGGCGACTCAAATCAACACCATGCTAGCCGGTTGGACTTCAAAAGTACTCCTCAAAAACACAGAGAAAGACGGCACTTTCCAGATAAAGGTAAAGAGATCTTTTAAGTATAGTCTTCAATGTTTTAGTAATACCTTGCCACGTAGTTGTTCGTGCTTTCCTGGCACATCTGTAGAGCTTGTATGCATGCTGAAAATATGATTTCTTTACCTTGATTAACACTGTTTAAAAGTTATAAAATCCTTTATCTCAGGGTAAACATAAGCGTTTCAACTAATGAAAATTATTAAAAAAGATGAATTGTTTACATGAAAAAGCTCAGTCTTACATACATTTTTTAAATTATTTTTTTCAGATCAAACCCAGCTGAAGTAAAGAACATAATATGGAGAAATCAGCAAACACGATAAGAGAGAAAATACTACTGGGCAAACAAACCATGGAAATTACTTTTGCAATTATTATTATTTATTTGTTACGCAAAAAATTATGCTTCACCAGAGTCATGGATCAAAAAAATTCGGAGAGGAATGTTTTGCTATCATAATGAAAATACAGATTTTGCTAACCCAAAGTTTGTTCTCATCATTTTAATTTATTCAAAGACCTTGTTACTCATTACAACACTAGAGTGGATAACCCTTGCACATGCTCGCCATGTCCAACACAGGCCTTGAAATACCAGGTTATGACACTTTTAGCTAATTCGACTCTTCTCTGTGTGTGTAAGTGAAGACTATATGATGAAAAACTTGGGATTTTAATGGCCTTTCCCACTGCCATTTCCACCGTTGTCATTCTTTACTTGCACTGTAGTGTAAGACAAAGGTTTGCTAATATTCCACACTTCTCCATGCATGCACGGCTCACATAGGTCAAAATGTTAGACGACGAAAAAACACTGACAAGTGCATAAATTGGATTTACCAGAAGTCAACTACCTGAAACTGCCCAAATTACTGGTTAATTTGAACAAATCTAAATTTTAAGTCAATTTGAATTTTTCAAAATTAACTAATAGTCATGCATTTGCTTGTTAGGGATTTTAGACTGACAACATATTAATAGACATGTTCATTTTTTTTATTAAAAATGTTAAAACAATGCAAATCCAAGAAAAACACCAAGGACTTGGGTGGAGAATAATCCATTTTAGTTTTGCTTTGTTTAAATGATTTTATCACTGATGAAATCCAGATAGGTGGTCACTGTACAAGTCAAGATGTGGTTACATATAGCAGGTCAAAAACAATAATGTAAGGTTACTTCATATAGTACTGAGTGGAAGGGCTAAAAAAGAAAATATCTGGCTTCAGGTCAGGACATAGGGATCAACCACAGCAAAGCCTGTACACCCTCACAGAGAGCCTAACATTTCCGCAGTCCGTCCAGAACTAACTTGAGTCAACAAAACAAGTACATCAGATTGCCACCTCTCCTGACCTGGATTTTGTTACACCTTGTGAAAATTTTTCAGAGAATATTTGTCTAAATTGCACATGTTCAGTGAATTATGCAAGCTTATATGACAATGGAGCATTGAGCCCTCACCAAATAGACTTGCAAATAGACACAAGTTGAAAACTTGGATCTACTTGCGACTCTGTTTGGCCTGCCTTTACATGTACTTGCGATGACTTGTGCTCACTTTGGTTGAGATCAAATTTGCATGCAATTCAATGCAAGTTTGTCACTGTTTGGCCACCCAACCCAAGTCAATGCAAGTTGAATGGCGTCCATTCACCAGCTATGATCAATCAATGAAATACAGGATATGTCTGCCTTGAAATGTTTTTGTGTGTACTTGCAAGGAAACTTGTGACTTCGTTTGGCCCCCCAATGTAAGTTTCCATGTAAGATCAACTTATAGCTACTTGGGACTACTTGCGAGTCCATTTGGGCACCCAATGCAAGTTTCCACATAAGATGAACTTGGGGCTACTTGTGACTACTTGCGTGTCCGTTTGGCCACCCAATGCAAGTTTCCACGTAAGATCAACTTCAGGCTACTTGCAAGTCCATTTGGGCACCCAACCCAAGTTTCCACATAACATCAACTTGGGGCTACTTGCGAGTCTGTTTGGGCACCCACCCAAGTTTACACATAAGATCAACTTGGGGCTACTTACGACTACTTGTGAGTCTGATTGGCCACCCAATGCAAGTTCCCATATAAGATTGACTTGGGGCTACTTGTGAGTCCATTTGGCCACCCAATGCAAGTTTCAACATAAGATCAACTTGGGGCTACTTGCAACTACTTCCGAGTCCATTTGACCAGGGCTTAAGTGTAATAGGCTGGATGGCTTCCAACTGGCTCACATCCTTGGGTCAACGTTATTGTTTTCAATAGCATTACATGATTACGGCTGTATGGTAAAAATTTTATTTACAAGGCTGTAATTCAGTCCAGTAATCAAAATGAACCTCCACATATTTGGGAGAGGAATTCAGACAACTTTTGAAAGCTTTGTGTCAAGTTCACTTTTTTCTCCTAGTAATTTTCCAAGAAAGGAATCTTTTTACCCCAGATAAAAACTAAGTTGAAAAAAATTAAACAGGAAACTCAAAAACTCATTTACAAGTTACTACCGGTAAATGTAATTATTTTTATCTCAACATGGGGAAAACTCAATTTTGTCTGACATCTGTTATGTAAAATGAGATGCACTATTTCTCCCCAGATTTCCGTGAAAATAATAAAACCATATAGAAGACATACATGTTTGTTATCTAGTCCTGCAATGAGCTTGAAATGTTTTTAATCCGTTGATCTCTTAATTACACTTCTAACATACACTGTTGACAGTGACTAATCACTAAGTTATTCAACTTGACAACCGGTCACTAAGGACAGAGGACGCCAAACAATCAAGATGGCTTAACTCAAGATTAACACGAAACGCCTGCATACTAGGTTGGCTCCTCCTTTTTTTAAAGTTAAACCTTAAGTTTTAAGTTAACAATCCACTAAGCTTTGCTGTATTGGTAAACTTATAAAAGTAAAGCTATATATATCGGAACGAATTGAACTGACACTTACAGAAACCTTAGCTTATTATTATTCTCTGGAATCGACCAAAAGATATATATTTGGTAAAAACCTTCCACTTCCATAAACGAAGATTGATATTTTCTCTTTTACCAACGATATCTGTTTATATTAGGAGTCTCATCAATCCGTCGCCATGTTTGCAGATATCGTCTTCAATGTCGCTCTACACTTTATGCCAAAGTTCGTAGTCTTTAGGGCCTCTCTCCTTATCATAAGTGTATTCCAAGGAAGCTTTCGTACAGTTTGGATAATCACCGATCGTCCCCTCTGGAGGACTTACTTTAGGCAAAAACTGCTGCTCCGCTGTAGTCGGGTAGTGAAAATAATCGAGTTTTTGGTCAAACAAAGTCCCACTTTGGTCTCTGTATTGCTGTCGGTGTTCAAATGTAATGTCGTCAATTTGAGCACGGTCTCTCTCACGATCTGGAATTCTGTTAGTGAGGTGATGCCGTGGCTTATTCAAAACAGCTTCTCTTCGCAAGCAACGAGTGCCTAACACACGATCTGGTTTATCAGAAAAGCTTGTTGGTCTGTAGGGAGAGCCAAGGGTGTTTAAATTCTTGACCAGGGTTTTTTCAGCGATGTGCGAGCGACGGTAATCTTGAAACCATTTTTCTCTGCCTTCGCCGTATCGTTGATTATCTCGGTATGCCATAAAATGCGGTGTATAATACCTGTTTGCCGGCATATTTATAGGATCGATGTAAGTTTCGCTGGTCCATGTCGAAAACCTCGGAACCTGGTGGTTTGCCATCGTGGAAGTTGTCGCTAAGTGAGTTCTGTTTTGATATTGTTGTCATTTTACCACCATCCCTCTCACGCTACATTCTTATCCCTGAGTACCTCCCCTACAGTCTCCATGATGCACAGGCTACCCACTCTCGACACACCATTGGCAAAATATTCGGCTAAATATTTTGAAATTTTCGTAATGGCTTCCGAATGGGTCGTTTCAGCCAAAATTGGCGAATTACTCGCTTCTGACAGGTTCGATAAACATTCCATCGCGGAGAGGGAACTGAGTTTATCCCAAGCATTTTGTTTGTTGTGGCAAAATCAACACACAGGTAATGTAGAAAGAAGACAGAGGCCTAACGCCATGACAGATACAGCAACAGCGGCAGTCTTGCTAGATTTGTATGTGTTGGAGAAAATTGACTTGGACAAAGAAATTAAGCACTGGATGGACAAGAAGAGACAAAGTATTATGGTAAAAGTAGGTATTTTTTGACAGGGTCTTTAAATAAGTTCTAGAGATGTACAGTAGTAGAAATCAAAGTTAACAACAGGAAGTAAGCGTATTTTAATTTAAGACTTGAGGCACAAGCTTATTTTTATCGTCAAGCTAAAAGGCTCTTTGTGATAGTCGGCAAGAAACTGAAAGAAATATGAACTAACAGTCAAAGACGTTAGAAACTAAGTAGTGAAGTTGTTTTGCGACAATTCAGTTGTTGATGAAAAATGTACAGTTTTAGGTTTAATAATTGTCCATTCAGTTTGTGTAAAAAAAATTTTCGTTATGAATCCTTGAATACTTATGTGTGGAAAATTGTTTCCCGGCCCTGAGGATCGTGTGCTATCAAGATGGATTGAAAACAAAAGTGCTGGCGAGATAAGCAAGGGTGATAAGGGACATTAGCTGTCACTCGGTGAAATGACAGGCAATGACAATCAGGCTTATGCGATAGGAGTGTTAACAAAACAGCAGGCTATCAGCAGCCTCTTTTACAGAATTTGATCAGAAAACAGCTGCTCCGATTACATGAAGTCATAGATGGGAATGATTATGGAGCCCAGCAAACATCAAAGGAGCGACAAAAGATGGCAATGCATGAGTTACATGACTGAAATGTTGCTATTGGTTAGTTCCGCTGCCAGTGGTAAACAACTATGATTGTTGAGGCCAAAAATGTGAACGAGTGTCATTCACCATTCTGCTCTATTTACTATGATGATTCAATGTCAAAAATTTTATATGATGTCACGTGGACCATTTTACGAAAGGATATAATTTATATGGTTGCGTTGTGTTTACATGGGGCACTTTCTGTTCAACAAAAAATCCCTAAAATTTTGACTTGGGGATAATTGGTGCAGAAATTCCTGGGGAGGTTTCTAGAGAAACTAGAATTGTTGAATATTTTCCAAAAAAGCGGACCATTTAACTGAAAATTCTGTAAATTCTGGCAGGAAAGTTAAATGGAATAGAAAATGCTGTTTTATTTGTCACTGGAAATTTCTGGAAATTCAAACTGGAATTTTTCATGTAATGGAAAGCACTTAGAAGTTCACAAGGCTGATTTTAGGCTCAATTACGAGCCGCTGTTCGGAAAAGGAGCCCGCGCTCCTCCCCCGAACTCACGGCTGGACTCGTGGACTTGGCATTATTAATTTCAACCAATAAGAAATCTGGCTGCCTGAATCAAGCAGGCTGCATAAATTAGCTTTCTCGCAGTAGCAAAGAAGTTGTGCGATATGAAGTACGATCACATTAGTAGGACATTTTAACCAAATACCGTCAACCGATGAAATCTTGCCTGATCTAAACCATGGTGCAATATAAAACATGCAAAATAGTCAAAAGACTTATGCGTTAGAAATCTATATTTGAATCATGTGGTGCCAGAATGTCAGATAACGAACAAAGTCAACAAAGAGAGGGATAAACGCAAACATCGATCTCAAGAAACAAAAAACTCAGTCAAAATTGATGTGTACGGTAGTCTTCTTGAAGGGAAGCAACACCAGTCTTTGACGAAGCCAGACAAAATGAGCTAAATCAAACCGAACTAACTAGCAAAACGTACACGTGGTGTCAACACCATGCACACCTTTGACATGACATTTGCTACACCATAGTCAAACAGCTCTGCTCTACTTTTTTTAAAAAAAGAAACTCTTCTATAGAACACAACATGCAATGCCCTTCCGCAACAATAATGTGAAACTAAATAGGTTGGAGGGCTAAAATTAAAAGAAGTGGCAAAAACGCCACAAATTTTACGAGCCGTAGGCATCAAGTGGGCCTGCTTATGATTGTCATCAGATGACATTTCCGACCACCTGAAGTGCTGCTAGAATTAAATTATGAGTTTATGTCACAGACATGCTTTGCCGCTCACGCTTCCAGCCATTCTCAGGAGGAACGTAGACCGGACTCGAGAAAGCTGCGGAAATCGAGCCTTGGCTGATTTAAGCAAGAGTGAGTTTGGGAGAATTGAAAAGTGCTCACTACACAAACCATCTCCTGTGGCTCTGATTACTTTCAATTTCTCCCAATCTCCTCATTATTTACATCAGCTCATCTTATATGACATTTTCTGTTTGGTAAGTTAGTATGAAATCTGAAACAAAACATAAAGATCAATCATTTTACATTGCAGGTTAAAGATGCCACATTAACAGGATCATATTTGGATCAAGCTCTATTTTCTGACATGGTAAAGCATCATCACAAAACTAATGGGAAGCCAAGAACAATAGTAGAATGGATTATACACGGTTCTTATGAAAGAGAAAACTCTGCAACGCTAGTTTTAGACAGCTTAGTTATGCGTGGAATCCTAGGAAGAGAATCAAAACTGTTTGGAAGAAGATATCCGACTGTTGATTCTGGTATGACTATTATACATTGTTTAATAAATATTTTTATACATTTACAATTTTTATTAGCAACTATGTAACACACAGATGTCTTGGAAGAAAAATGTCCATAGTGTTGTGTATGCTAGATCTACACACATCAATAGGTTGCCATGTATCGAGTGCAGCAGCTTTTTTGAGTTCTCCCAAACTTTCACGAGTGTTTCTATAACTCGATAGAAACACAGAGAACATGTTTTCTATCTCTTTTAGAAAACATTGCGACGAAAAAGAAAAACAACTTGTTTACTTTGATCATCAAAATGTAAATTCTCTTTGTACACGCCATCATTACGTCAACAGCTTGTGCTAGTTCTGTGTTTCCATTGAGTTACAGAAACACGTATTCTCAGCGCAAGTATTTTCTTAGGGCTGTTTTCTAACATTGTTTAATGTGAACTGATCAATGAATATGCCTGGGCACTTGATAGACTTCAGTTAATGTCCAGAAACAAGCTCTCAAGCCCAGTGTTGATCTCAAAATTTTTCCTGTCGAGGAGTGAATATAAAGTTAATAAATTATGTTGTAATAATTTATGCCTGCATGTGTTGCTAATTGGTGTAAATTAATTTTAGTGGAAGGACATGCATTAGCTGACTAAAAGACAGCTTGAAATTCAAAATACAAGAGAAATTCAGGAATCCCTAAAACATCAACCTTTAGAAAAACAAGAAGTTGAGTTAAACTATTTTGGCTAATCTTATGTTTGTGATTTCATTTACAATTCAGATCCACAGGGGAAGCTTATCGATGAAATACGACAAGTAGTTCTCCTTAATCAGCCTGCAGATGGCTATATTTGGACTGTTCTTAAACTTCTGTACGAAGCAGACTACTGCATGGGAAAGAAAGCTCCTGTACTTAGCAGATATTTTTCACCTGAAGAGCTGCCGGCAGCAATAGAAACCATCAAGACATTGGTTACAGTGAATATACAGGATGAATGCAGCAGTGATGCAGCAAGTGCTCAGTCGTTTGAGTTGGAAATTGTTGGATAACAATCAAGCAATTTGTAACTGTATTACAATGTTCTCCTGAGCACAAAAAAGAAAACAATATTAGATTCGTTGACAAAGTGGAATTCATGATGAGAGCTTTCAATTCCTGATGCAGCACAGTTCTATATTCAACACCAAATTATTTAATATTTAGGATATGTCGAGCTGGATAGTGCAATGGTGCTCTTTAATGTAGTCTGTTTTTGATGACCGTGCATATTCACTTCCAGACAATTATCCTAATATAAATTCAGTGAACTTCAAGAAAACTATTTCTCTGTGTAGTAAAGTTTTTGGCAGGGGATGATGTGGTCGGGCCATTAGATGCCCAAGTTTAGATGTTCTTCAGCTGAGATTCTAATGAATTATAGGATTTTTACAACTTAATATAAAATTTAACTGAAAGTTTAAAGCTTATCAGAAGGTTGTCACTTCACCCCAAGGGTTGTCACATGTTGTTAGGGATGGCAAGAGTTTTGACAAAGATAATAATATTCTGGAGTTACATCAAGGGAAATGATTATTTAACTTTAAAGCTAGAGTTCAAGAGACTGCCATCATCCAGGAATGACAGCGTATTTAATAATGTAGTGTAGTTCTATTTATATCCTGTACAGCTGCAGCACAAGTCTTTTGTATTGAAAATAAAGTGAAAAGTGCCACATACTTTTTGTTACATCTGAAGTGCCTCGCAATAATTATAGCACATTAACGATTTCTGTCAGTCAGTTTTAAAGAGTAAGCTTAAAGCAACCTCTGAGGCACTGTCTCAAGAAATCCAAATGGCGTGCAAAGAATCTTTGCTTTTTAGCTATAACGTATACCTTTGGTGTTAAAAAAAGTGCAAAATTTAAATAAATAACTCTCAAAACAGTTTTTATTTTGTCTTGATTGCACAATCCACATGCAAGCTACATCAAAAATCTTTACAGTTACATCGGTCTTCTTTTTTTGGACCTCATTTTTGGAATGGATGGGCATAGACCCTTTGCACAATCCGGTCACATGGTATGGAATTAATTACGCTGGGACGCAAGTTACCCAGTGGGACTTCCAAAACAAAGGAACTCTTACCAGTCCAGCCCAACTTTCCTTTGTTATGAAAGTCCCACTGTGTAACTTGCGTCCCAGTGTAATTAATTCTGTACCATGTGACCAGATCGTGCAAAGGGCCTATTAAAATACAGACATGAGTCACAAAACAGGAGAATGACCCAGACCAAGCAAAGACCAGTATTCAGATAATTAATATCCATTGCATAAAGACTAAAAACAATATTTCTTTATCAAGTGTAGAGACTTGTTATGTAGATATTCCTGCAGTAGTAACTAATGAAAGAGTTAGGTAGAGTTACGGTAACATTCTGTTTCATAACAAGCACTTACACAGTTTAGTTTCTTTCCTGGCCAAATTCTTGAGCGCTATTGGTTTGGCTTGCTGAAGGATAATGTGAGAATTATGAATTTGCTGGAAACACTTAAAAGTACTTTGTGAGAACTTGAAAAGTTACCTGGGATGCATATTTGCACAAGAGAGAAGATTTATAAAGTTCTATCAGCTTCACTTTATTTGTATCAAGGGGTGTTTACAGCGTCACACTTTGTCTCGCACACATAAATAAATGTTAATAGATGGATAACTGCAAACCCCTTTGGTGAAGAAAGTTTAAATAACTATAATATATACACAATGTAAGAATGTACAAGCACAAAAGAAGAAAAGTACTCAAAATAGTAGTCAGAGACAAATAATTGTCCACTTCACGGGAAACAGCCAAATTTGAGCCCTTCCATGTTTTGAAGTCACTTCTTTCCAGAATTTCCCTTGGAGCGACGGCTTGACGCAGACTTTCCACCTCCTTTATCATTTTCATGACTGACGTTAGCACGCTTGTACTTGAACTCTAATGAATCATGCATTTCATCTATTTTTTGATTGATAGTTGTTCCAGTTACGGCGACCTTCTTAGCAGTAACATTGGTAACAATGCTGGCTAACTGCTCAGTTGTTAAATTTTCAGGTGGCAAGTCAAGTTCCAAAAATTGCTCCTCAAGTTGTTGGACAGCAAGTTGCATTTCACCCTGATACTGAGCAGCTCTTTCCTGCACAGAAAAATATCATTGTTAGTGCACAGTAGATATATTTAATGGATATGCACTGGTTTTGATATGCCCATGAGTGAGTATTTTGACCAAATAAGCCTCAAATTGTGCAACAGAACAGGGTTTTTTTTTTTGTCATTTTCCTATGTTTTGCTGACAAAATGATTTCATAAGGTGAAGGCTTTTAAGTGTAGAATGTTTGCGTAGCATGAATGGTTCTACTTCATGGATGGGATTTTAATCTTCAATTAAAAAATGGGATTTACAGATCAAAGTAAGTTACCATTATAAAGATTTGATTTACTGCCCTCCTTCCAATAGGCAACTCCTTTTTAAAAAGCCTTACGTTCTGAAAATCCAAAATCTCTTTGTTACAGTTCTTAAGTTACAGTATCTGTCGTTGTACATTTAATCAATTAAGCTTTATTTTCATATGGTGTCATATCATATTTACAGGGCCCTCATTGGAGTCATGTGAGTGTGACAAAATTGCTTTGCCACAAATTATCCCGTGTTTATGTTGAAAAGAAACAAGCAACCGCTCTTTATTACGTGTTCACTCTTCAGCTACCAAAGTCATTTGGTGAACAGTCATCGGATTACAATGTAAAATTAGTTGGAGAACTTCAAAATTTGGTTAGACAAGGCCCAATGACCGCCTTTTATTTCCAGTACTGTACTGAGTGAGTCTCAGAAAATATTTCAGTTTATTTAACATCACTTTTTAACTGCATAATCTGTTATTGTGATTCACGTCAAAGGCATCTTATGAAGTGGCCCCCTGTGAACCATTATGTTCTTGAATTTAGCTGTTCCACTCAGAATTGAGTGCCACTTGTTTTAAAACATACCTGTTTGCGTTCTTGCTCCATTTGATCAATTTGTTTTATTCTCTGTTCTTCATCCCAAACACCCTTGGGTATAGCCTCTCTCATTACTGGCACAGTTCTGGGTGGTTCGACAACCAAGTGAACTTTTGTGATGTCATCACCTCTCTCTTGAGTCTGAACAAATTGATATGACTTGTAATGTTGAAAATATGTCAAGAAAACATAGTCTATTACAGACTTCAGGTTGTTGTCGCAGGAATACTGGGCACAACTGTCCAGCTTTTCTTTAAACACAGCTATGGCATCTACCAGTGGTTTGCCTTCAAAAACAAGTTTAACACAGGAATTGAATGGCATTAATGGTTCACATATTAATATACAGTAGGTTACTGGAAAGTAAAATAAGTTACTATATATCTTTCAGTTACTACACTTGCTGTGATTAGTCAATTTAGAAGGCCACCAATGAAAAATTAAAGCTGTTTTTTCTCTCCAAAAAGTCAGTACATGTAATTTTATCAAGTTTTGTGGCTAAAACTTGAAAAAAACTTAAAATTTCAACGCTCATAAGTACTGAAACATGCTAACAATTTAGCTACAACTTTGAATTGAATCATTTCAATGGTATTGACGCAAATTGGTCATCTGAAGCCATACCATGTAACTAGAACTGCCTGACTCACAGTAGAGATATACTAAATATCTTATTAACCTCATCTTCTCAGTCTGTACTGAGGTCATGGATCCTGGTTTTTTTCCTGTTTGATTTTCTCCTTTAGTTCAAAGGAGAAAAATGTAGCTTACAATCTGGACCTCAAACTCAGTGTGTGTTGCATAAATGGGTTATTAACCAAGTCTGAGATGAGATGCATGTTGCCTATTTTTTGTACTTTCGTGCTCCAAGACACAGTCAAGGTCCATGAACACACAAAAAAAGTAAAGAAAGATGCCAAAATCAAACAACATTACTCAACAAGCTTGGTCAGTGAAAGATTTATTATACTGCATGAAGAACATTATTTTCTTGCAGGATACTACAAGGTATAGAGATCCCCTCATTTCATTTTACCCATGTGGGTAGCCTGCAAAGCTAGCCATAAGATATTTAAATAAGTACTAAGCTATGATGGGGTCAAGACAGTATCCTATGGCTATATTCTTGAAATATATTTTCTTTTTATGTTTTTAAGGCTCCTTGACTAGCTGAATATGCCTTTAACATAATTAGAGATATTAATTGACGTGACGTTCATTATTCCATGACTATTTATAATAATATTTTCAGAAAGGAATGGGGTTTGGCTTTGTCTGATCATTTTCAACAGTCTCAGCCTATTGTCTGATAGTTAAAATTTAGTCTAAGATCCTTTTCTTTTCTGGAAAGCAGTGTCTTTTTTTTACTGACTATTTGTAATAATATTTTAAGAAAGGAATGGGGTTTGGCTTTGTCTGATTATTTTCTACAGCCTCAGCCTATTGTCTGATAGTTAAAAGTCAGTCTAAGATCCTTTTCTTTTCTGGAAAGCAGTGTCTTTTTTTACTGCAAACAAACTAATGAGTCAGCAGATAATGAAGATTTCAAGTTCAAAATCTCAGAAGTTTTAGAACTTCAATTGAAAGGAACTGTCCCT
>Ga0126338_10002280_pt1 | contig 13107 bp, 4 predicted proteins | sample OrbCmetagenome_2_FD_92529 | JGI IMG/M metagenome (GOLD analysis project Ga0126338, IMG submission 92529) | Coral microbial communities from Petempiche,Puerto Morelos, Mexico - Orbicella C C metagenome | ecosystem: Host-associated > Invertebrates > Cnidaria > Coral | place: Petempiche,Puerto... | reverse complement strand
TGCGCGTGCAGCTATAGGGAAAGCGTCAAATTGATGTGATTGACCTGTTGATTAAGGTCAGGCTTTTCCCACTTGATGTACATGACTCCTTAAGCTTAACTTGGTACTTGGTAGGTGCAGAGTCTAAGATCTTGAAGCAGTCTAAGTTACATGAGGTACGGTACGACTCTGAAGCCTGCAAGTGCTTATAAACGTGAGAAGATCTGTCCGATGACAAGTGCTCGTGCACGCGCGTGGAGAAATGTCGGCTTGTTTCGCCAACGTAACAAGCATAACAGCTTGCATAAGAAAATTTGTACACGATGCGCGTACAGAGCCTGTCAGGGAGAGGATCTTTCTAGCGTATTGTTTTCCAACGCAATGTAACGTATGATTTGTAACAGACACGTTTTAAATCACTGTCAACTTTCATAACCGTTACACTGACGATGACGGATGTACCGTCGAAACATGTTTGTGAAAATTAAAAAAGTCGTATTATTTTTGAAAATTTCTACATTTTTGCTGCTGTCTCGACCACAATTATTTAGGTAAGTTAGTTGGCGTTTAGCCTTCTCAAAACTGTTTATTCGTCTCTGTAGAGGTCGAAACAAATCTTTACAGGATTTTGAAGAAACTTAGCTTCAATTAAAAAGTCTATATATGTTTGCCGTCGAAGTTTATCAAGGATAGGTTTCTAAATTCTTTCGAGTTACTTCGATAGAAAATTTCCTCTTAAGCTTTTCTTTCAAAACTTTAAAGAGCTTTCGGCAAAATATGCCGAAAGAATACGAATTAACTCTTAAATGTAATGGATAGTTGATTCAAATGTTAAGGCTCCGAAACTTTTTTGGATACTCATCTTTTAGTTTGAGAGATTTGCGTTGAAGCGTGTACGTTCTTTGATTTGACTTACTGACAGATGTGTGTTTTTCTTTTTGGGATAGAAGAGGAAAAAACAAAAAAAATGAATTTGTTATTTATTGTTAAAACGAATGCTTCTCTTCTTTCTGAGTGGAGCGCAAAATAGGAAATATGCCTTTCATTTTCTACTAACGAACAACGGACGTAAAAATGCAAGCAGAACATTTATGTAGCTAAATCTTGCACCGTGTCTAACACCTTTCCGAAAAGCTCCGTATTTGAATCAATTCAATTTAGCGTGAGGATAACTCTAAACGGAAGTTTAAAGCACTATATAAAGTTACTCCCACAATAATCATGTGTTATGTTTGGAATTTTATTGTCTACCATCGACCTGAGGGGATATATTAGAAACGGGCTGGAGGGTGGAGGGGGGTGGCATCCTCGTGCGACTTACTACTTATTGGCACACTGACTGAGTCCAGTCCCTGAACGTTCCCTTCTCCTTTAGATAGAGGTTGAACCCAGAAGGGGAAGAGTGACCCGGTTTTGCTGAGGTTCAACCTCCGTAAATAGCGGGATAGGCAGAGTTAAGAGACTCCACTAGATTGAGTTAGATTGATAACATACATTTCTCATTCAAGCCTGATTTTTTATTGATACCATTGACTTTTTGTTACAATTGCAGTTATTCCATAGCCACAATTTTACAGAAATGCTAGCATTTCACTACCTATTTAGTTAATTGATGGCTTTAAGGTAAACATTTTAGATAGATGCTTAGGATTTCTAACACCCTAAATCTAAAGTAAAATCAAAGCAAGGCTTACCCTATGTAAAAAGCTCTCTGGTCTATATATGTCTATTATAGTGTGTTCCTTTAGGATGATCTGGATCAGGATTTACCAAAATCACTTGGATCTTGGTGAATCAAAGGAAACGATGAATCCTTGTCTAGAGTGGAGTCTTTGCTTTCTTTGATTCACTGCGACCAATCATGGATCATAACTCCTGATCCAGATCACTCCATAGGAACGCATCCTAAAATAACTTCTTGCGGTTAATAATGTGACTTAAAGGACATGTGATATAATTTGATATATATTGTCCGATTTTGAGTATACTGGGAATATTTACTAAGTGTATGAAATACAAAAAATTCGATTATCTTTTAACCAATGATATATGAGAGCGAGTTTCTATTAAAATAACCTTACACATGCATAATAGAGCATTACATCAAGCATGCAATATAAGCTAATGTAGTCTTAAACTGTTTTACATGATACTATTTCTCGTACGCTATCCCTCCTACTTAACTATTTGCAGTAGGGTTTTGTTAACAGTTTAACATAACAGTTTTACATCCCATCTTGTTAGCATGAAAAAAATTGCGTCGTAAATTTGCGCAAGGTACTTTCCATGCCGGCATGAGAAACACTTTTTTCCTTTAAATTACAGTTATTAGAATCTGAATAAGATTTTCAAACAAAACTGTAATTTGTGCCTCATTTGCCTAAGAATCCTCGCTAGATCTTCAATATCAATAGGGTGTATGAAATTTAAAGTGGTTACTTCAAGGAAGGCGCATCTTGAAGCCACTGGCCTATTTTTTTAGATATCTCTTGATCTTCCTCCCCCGGGGGCGGGGTGACTCCCATAGAACGGGGGTGCTCGTTGTACCCTTAAGGGGTTAAAATGCGGTTTTGGTGACTTCTTACTGTGGTCAGCCTCAGAGGGTCCACAGCGGGAGCCTTTGCGACAGGACACAATGTGTTGTATTAAAATTGGTACCTCTTAGGGGTGAAAAACATTTCAAGCAACGCCCCCAAAAAGGATCTTGGTACTTCTTAGGAATTTTTTTGTTCAAAATTTCCCACGAGCATCCCCGTCCTTTCTTTATGGAAATTCCCCCCCCCCGGCTTCCTTCCTCTCAACCCTCCTTATTTTCCGTTGATAGCTCCTCCTTTGGTGGTTTCCTACCATAGAAGACTATTTTTAGCTTTCTTCAAATTGAAAGCAATGCTGTACATCAAAAACTGACTTAAAATACCGTATGGTAACTCCTTAAAATGCTCTACATTACACGTTTAAATAGTTAAACCCTTTTGTTGCGGAATTTCAACACAAATTTATTCTTAATTTCTCAACAAGAGAATTGTTAGGAAAAATAATTCTATAAGCAAAGAGCTTTTCTATCAGCTAGTAATTCAAACCAACACAAAAATAAACGTTTGAAATTTATTTACAATCGTAGCAAAAATAAATTATGTGCAAATTTTCTACCCGGACGAAAATCTCAATAAGAAAATATCAGCGACCGTTTATGCTGTTGCGTCGCCACTCCGTTGTCTTTGATAAATTGTTGAATAACAGTAAACTTTTGTACATCATACTTTGGTTTTCGGCTTTCCTCTTCCCTCTGCCTAAAATATTTATTGCATTATTCAAGAAAATGTCTCTAAGATGCCAAAAACAAAGCTCGTTAAACATGGGATTGTTGTTTTCAGCGTTTCATACACTGTTCCTGAGAAAGCATAAGAACAATGTCATTTCTTATCTCTCTGCAATCCTCTGCAGGTTCTCAATTAGTCAGGAGAACTAAAATAAAATTAGATTTTTGACTCTCTTTCTAGAAAAACCTCCACACTTTTATCAATAATATTCTCTAAAACGTGTAAATGTTAAGATGTCAGGTTGCATGAAGAAAGAAAAAAGGGGGTAATTCATTTTCCTTTTTCCTTTCTTCCTTTGAACACAGGCGGAGAGTCGGCGGCTTACATGCTAGTTGTCCGTCAAAAGTCACTTAAAAACTAGCTTATTTTAAGGCTTTACCTCTCTGAAATGCTTCATAAATGTTTGTATAGCATAATGTACAAAAGCCTACCGAGATTGGTCAAGCATAAATAAACCAAAATACATAAACCAAGATAATGTCAAAAATGAATTCAAAACTATATCGAGAGTCACAACGGCGTGGCACGTTATTAGTACTAAGACTCAAAGGAGGAAAATGTTTCTTTGTCAAGATGTCGTTTAGTCGATCTTATACGAGGAATCTTTTGTTTTAAAGAATCCCCCTCTGTGGGCGATGATAACTAATTGCGGGGTAAAAGAGTAATTTGTTTTGAGTCCAATTCCTTTCGTTAAGTGCTAAACGAAAAGAAAAATAATCGAAATATTGTTTTCTTCCCTATGAAATTCTCTATTGCTCATATGAGGAGAAGCTCCATGACCATGACAAATAGCAGCAAGTTCTGGAGAGAAGAAAAAGAGAGAGAAAAAATGGCACGCAATACTGTTCGAGGCTACGTGCTTGTTTACGATTCTTTTCCTATACGGGGCTTACAGGAAGAGGAAACATAATAGATGAAATACAATATTAAAATATCAACGTGGCCCGGCCATAGGCTCAGATGAAATAACTTCAAATACTTCACTTAACCGATTACAGTAAGCCTCAAAAGTAATTAAGACATCAAAAATTTCGAAAATGACCTATCATCACACTGTAGGAAAACCATTTTGGCTCCCTTGAGTCTTCGTTGCGGCTAAGCGGAAAGTGTTCTATTTTGCGCATGCGCAAAAGCGTTAGAATAAGACCGTCACATATCGCAACTGCTGAAGAATTATCCTATGGATAAAGGATCAATCTAAACCAAGCTTATAATGCTGGAATATACTTCTTAATCTTTCCAGTGGAAATCTAAAATTATTCGTTTCGTGAAGTAGCTTATTTACAGTGAATTTCTTTATATATACTTCTCTGATGAGGTAATTCTCCAATTAAAGCAACTTGACAGTTATTAAATCTGTTCCATTGCAAGAAAAGAGAAAACATATTTATCAATGATATTACTTTAACCGAAGGCAGCGAGAAGGAGCCTTAAAATGTTCCCGCGAGCCTTAAATTTAAAAGACGTACCCGCGAAGTTTGTATTTGATTGATACGGTGATTTTACGGCTGTCTAGCTCGCATGTCAACAACTGTTATTTTAACACCTACCTGACAATCAATAAAGTTACCTGTAGGCTACATTTGGGATTGGTGAGCGAGCATAATTTGGCAACCTTCATTCACATGATCCATGACTCTCTGTTTTAAATCACAGACTTGCTGTTTGAGCGCGTTCGCAACAGCATTCAATTCAATATTCCTCTCTTTCAGTTCTTTAACTCTTGTTTCCAACCTCGCTTCACGCTCCAGCTTTCTTTTCCGGCACTTAGACGAGGCGATTCTGTTCCTCTGCTTTTTTCTTTCGCGTTTAACGATCTCTTGGACTTCCAGATCAATAGGTTGTAAAGCTCCGTGTTCCGAAACCATCTGTGCTTGATTTTCCAGTTTGTAACCAGACAATTCCGGTTTTTCCTGCGCGAGCGCGCTATTATACGACGCAAAAGCCCGCAGAGTCGCCGAGTTTTCCATATTAAAATCATGATAGGCAGAATACGGGGCATTTTCCGATGGATACGAGTATAAGGTCGTGTAACTCGGCGCAGTAGAGGTAGAATAAGGATAAATTGTACCTCCTTTTACCGTAGCGGAGTAGGCGCTTCCGTTGTTCGCAAAGAAATCGCTTGCCTCCACACGCGAAGTGTTTGAAGAATAAACAACCCCGTCCGCAGAAGACCGTAAAGTGGACGCAGGTACCGTCGCCAAAAACGATGCATTTCCTACCGTGGTATGCCCCAGAAATGGGTCCGCAGACTCCGGCGCATTGTCTGCTAAATCTATAAGGGAAGATTCTCTTGTGATCTGTCGATCGTGAAGGTCTTGCAACGCATCAGTGAATCCACGTGAATACGGTTCGGGATCGTGATCCGTGTGAACCGTTGCGTGAACGTTCGAGTTAAAGAGTGAGCTAGGGTTCGGTCCCGCCGTGACATTTCCCTGCAAAGACATGATCATTTTTTCCAGTTCGGGCGAACCCAGCTTAAGCAGACCCAGATCGGGCGAGCGGAGCTCTGAGGGCGTTGCATGCTTTTTTAAATCTCCAATTTTGGGATCCTCCGCCAAAGGTTGTAAATTCAAGTGCAAGGTCGACTTGTCGAAGAGATACGGCGAAATAATGTGCGATGAAATCCCTTCATCCTGATAAAAGGGTGTATCGCTCGCTTCCTCCATCTAAACTACTCTACGTCACGCTTTCCTTTCAACTCCTTCACATTGCGAGTTTGGTCCTGTCGCCCAAGGAAACTAACATGGATGGTTGGTTTTTGTTTGGCTTGTTCCACCCTCGGGCCGCCGGGGTAGAAATCGGCGGGAGGCAGTTTAACAAACGCCTCGTTCCTGACCAGTGAGTAATGCCATGCCAACGGATTGATGTCATGTTGAGACTCCATCTGGTCCCTTCCTCAGTTGTCATGGCGACAGTATACTTACCCCTGGTTGGTTGAAATTGATGTTTTGTGCGAAAGTCAATAGCACCACCTGATATTTGGTTATTATGTAATATGACCTAACTGAGACGCGGGAAAAAATCGCGGGTGGCAAGACGTGCGATTCACGCCTTGCCAAAAAGGGCGCGAATCTTAAAGCGGTTTTGCCACCGTTTCGGAATAAATGCGCCGTCGCACGCTTCATTGGTCACTCTACTTGTCTTGTGGTAGCATGTCGCGTACGCCATAAACATGATAAATGTTGTAAATTTTTAAGCCGCTGGAGATGCCCCTTGACATTTTAAACGTCAAGCTGTTTCTGATTAACCCGCCCGTGATTCCTCCTCCGTTCGGTCTGTATGTCAGTCTATGCGATTTAGTTTAAAAAATAATCGACGTTTTCTCTTTTGTTGTATACCCTTTGAAAATCAAGCCTCAGATTTTGTAATGGCGCCTTAGTTCAAAAAAGAAAAGGTTGGGCTTTCGTTGCCGCCTTTCTTAAAAAATCCGAGAACGTTAGAAAACTTTATATACATACCTACATATATATACTCAAAAATTCCAGTACTTTTTAAATTTCATTACTTTTTTACTTTTTCTAACCTTAATTGGCAAAGTGAGACTATTTTTGTTGCTGTTCGTCAATGGGGTCATGGCTAATAGGGATTGCTTTCTGGAAAGGAAATTTAACTCCTGTTTTTGGTTATAGGATTTATTTAAGACGTACTGAAATATGCTAGAAAATTACTGTCGGAGGCAAGATTTACGCTGATACAATGTAAACATATTGTTTTCTGTCTAAACTGATGATCTCTTAAATTTTGTTTTCAAATAGTGTTTCAACATCCGTAGAGAAACCGTCCTTAAAATTGATTCACCGACTTCTATTTTCCCTATGTCGTTTTTACTTAACTTTTGAAACTAATTAGTTTCTTTCGGAAGGTACCCAAAGCAATCTCAATGGGTCAATATGTGACTCAACAGGGAAATCGTGTCCACCATACTTAAACAATGGAGAATTTATTGGAAAAAAAAATTAGCGGTTTACTCGTCGTCAATCCAATTTTCTTTTTCTTTGGAGCATGATCTTATAGCTAAATGGAGACTTTTTTTAACTCTCTCAGTACACCTTTTATTCAAGATTCAGCTACTGATCAGTTTTTGCTCAGCTTTTTCATCTGTTGGACAATTTGGGAACTACCTATCACTAATTTGATTGAATAGAGTCGAAAACACTGAAAAACTTAACAGGTCAACAATTTCGTTTTAATTTCACGTAACTTTTATGTATCATTGAGGACCTACGTAGCGAGCGATTTTTAAAGAAAAGAAGAATTAAGTTGACAAATAAACACCGTTTACCTGTTTAATCGTAAATAAAGACACCGGTGTTTGTAGAGGTAAACGTATTTAGAAACTGCAACAACCCTTTTTTTTTAATGATTTTAAACGTTCCTTAAAGGAATGACTTCTTACCGGTTAGATGTAAAAGGCCATTCATGCAACTGTACAAAACAGCTAGGTAAATTATTTTATTTTTCCAGAATAATAATAATCGGGTTCTCAAAGTTTAACTGGTGTTTAATTATATTTTCCTTTTGGTGTAATTAAAAATGTTTTCTTTCTTTTTACAATTCCCATGACTCAGTCGACTTGGTTAATGAAACAAAGTGACTGGAAAAATAAACCTTCCCGTCTGTGATTTCGTTAGATTATTCCCTTAGTAAAGAGAATTGCTGTAATTAAGATGATTAGAAATGTAATGTGTATAGGCACATGTATGGCGAGAATTTTTAAAGTATTGATGGATACGATTCTAAGATCTTTTGTCTGACTCATGATGTAGGAAACTAACTACAATTTACAGGAATCAATTTTTCATAAGCAGCAATTCCCCAACAAGCCGACGTTATCGACGTTTATTTACTGGATTTAAACACTTTAATGGACAATTTTCCGGTTGACGACTTGTTTTCAAAACAACCAAATCTAACCTGTTATGTTTTAGATTTGGTGTTTTCTTGTGAGTAGTAGTTATCTTGACTACCGAATCGAGGATCAATAGGCCATTTCTGACCTCTGTGTCAAAACGAGTCTTCGGACGAAAACATTCATATGAAAATGGTTCCTGCTGCAGCTTAATTCATTTTCATGCAAATCAAACTCATTTCACATGAAAGCCTTTGCATGAGGACTCGTTTATAAACAGAGGCATAAGGTAACTCGGAAATAGCCTATTATTAGTTAGAGCCTACCATTCGTTGCCGTCTCTTGGTCCTTGCACACAATCTCGTTCCTACACTTTTTGAGTATCATACCGCCTTTTGGCGGAGGAGCTCTGAACAGTCGATAATCAAACGCCATACAGTAAATTTAAGATGATTTGTACACGCTCTATTGGAAACTTTGAAGTAAGTAAAGAAATCGACAAACCTGGATCTGAAGGCGAAGAGACTTTTGGCGATAGTCCAACATTATTAATTCTATTAAAAAATATGCCAGGTAAATTTCAATCAATCGACTGTTTTGTTTGTCTACTGGTGTTTGTGTGCGAAAAGATTAATATTTTTCTCTTTCTTTTACAAGTTTCTCTCTGTTCTTCTCTGCTGACAAGTAAGTGGAGTGTGAAAGCCATTTTCTCTGAAAACAAACAAATTGGTGTCCGTAATGTCACCCGCCCAGAGGTGCTGTGGCCCAATAGTTTGTGCACAGGATTCTTCATCGTGTCTTCCGGTTTCTAGCCCTGGCTGGGGACATAGTGTTGTGTTCTTGGGCAATACACTTTGCTCTCACAGTGTCTCACTCCACCCAGGTGTATAAACGGGGTACCGGCGAATATAAAATGCTCGAGGGTAATCTTGCGATGGACTAGCATCCCACCCAGGGGGTAAGATGGAGTAAAAATACCCTAAGTTACACACTGTCCTCTGCTGGATTTATATCTTACTTTTGCCACCTAACTTTGATACTGAGAGACCGGTTCACTGTTCTGGACAGAACAAGATGTTACATGTAATTGTACCCGTACCGAGTGAGAGAAAGTGTTAATGATCACTTTCACTCCTATTGCATTGCTTAAAACTGCAAAAAGCTCTCACGTCCTCCTGATGTAAGCCCATAGTTACGTTAAGATTTAGTTCTTCAAAAAACCAGTAAATTTCTACCAAAGGTTAACACCTTTGCTGTAAAGCTGTTGATATCCGTTTAAAATCATTTGATAACCGTCGGTTTTATGTCATTATGATTACAGTGTAGTTGATCATCGTGGTCAACATTGTGTAGGTTGCTCTTATATGACTCTAAGATTCTTTCCAAATATAAACTTCACTGTTTTTGAAACTCAAAATTTCGTCCGATTATACGCATCACCTTTCCCTCCCATTAAAAACGCAGAGTGTACAAAATAAACCCTCTCGCGTTATTAATAGAATTTTTGAGTTACTTGTGACTAACTTCATTTTTTTTTCCGCGACAGCTTAAAAATGAATAATTTTAGTGGTCTACACACTCAATTTTAAAACTAAGGTGATTCCAGGTTATTGTCCTGTGGGAGACTTTGGATGTAGTAATGTGGTATGAACAGAAAGAGAGAAAATGGAATTGCAGATCAAGAGAAGACGCCGGGGTTGGCTGGGTCACACTTTGCGCAAACCAAATACCAATACCACCTAGCAGGCCTTGAGATGGAGCCCACAGGATAAGCGGAAGAGAGGCAGGCCATGGAACAGCTGGCGATGGTCAATGGAGGGGGAGATGAGGGAGGCAGGCTTCAACTCTAACAGTTGGAGAGACAGTCACAAGACAGGGGGATGGAGAGACTTCCTTAAGGACCTACGTCCCCCAAAGGGTGAAAGGGTTTAAGTCAAGTACGTCAACGGGGGATGAACCCTGACCACACCACACAGGTAGAACATTTTGTTATCTACCCTTAGGGTTGCAGAACAGTTTAATCTATCCGAGATCAAGCTAAAAACTTAATTACCTTGGTCATAGAAAATAAGGAGAGTGAAATTTAAAATAAAGTAATATTTCATATTTTTCCAATTTCTAGCGTACCTTCCAATACAATTCAAAGTTTCGGACTGATAAGACCGTATTCAAAATCAATGGAGGTAAAAACTGGCTTTGCTCGCACGAGACCAAGCCACCCAACCCCAGGGGGATCACCAAGCTACTGGAGCACACTCTTCTCCAAGATATGTCGGCTATCAGCTCGATTAAGCAGAGAAACTCTCAGACTGACGATGGAAGGGAAATACGCACCACCTCACTGGATCGAAACAAATACAAGAAGCTGATTGGTACTCGGACCATCTTGCAAACCAACAATAACAAAGGAGGAATCAATGTCGCTTTAGGCACCGTTAAACTCTCCAAAGAAATGGTATCATTGCCAACGACGGAAACTGTCATAAATCATCTACGTCACAATACGCGCGACATGTAATTCTAGTTCATCTACAATAAAATGAATCAGATGTTATTCAAGTGTTCACGTCGTAACAATAGTTGTAACATTGTGGTGGCCCCGACATGACTTAAACATGCAAGGCTTCTGATTCACTTTATTGACACAAACAATTGCAACTGGTGCGATTCCATAATTGGGTTTGTTACAGGAGGTGTATGATGACTCCAATGTGAGCGGCAACGATACCAAGGCAGCCAACCCTAAGTGAGCGGAACGCCAGTTTTCAAGCAGGATCGCGTTCCAGAAAGACGCAATATAGAAGGGCTTTCTAATTATAATGATATGAGGGAAGTGCTTTATACTCCTTGAAATGTCAAGAGGTTTGATTTTTAGAAACAGCATCAGCTAAAATAGCGAGTGATGTCGGAAATTTTAAGATTAAAGATTGAATAAACAAGAGGCAAATGAAATCTCACATCATACCAATATACGTCCTTTGTACTGAATGCGAAGAAGGAAAAAAAACTTCTGTCGAAGATATGAATATATCACGAAGAGCACCGTCATAACAAACTGAAGTTCCCGGGCAACGCCAACATTTTGACTGTATGTAACAGTAACTTGACGAACAAAATGGCCCTCACTTGGCGATTAAACACACCTGGCCTTTTACGTCCTGAAATCTACTGAATTAGGAGATCTTAAGCTTTCGATTATTCACCTCAAAACACTCTTAACTACACATCGATATTGCTTGACAAAAATCACTTGTTATAATTCACTACAATAATATCCACATTGAACTCACAATGTCCTTGTTGACAAATCCTTGACTTCTACACCCTCGTTAAAGCTTCATGGATCCCTTGACCGCCTCGATAACTTGTCCTAATTTTAAGGACAACCGAAAATTGTCAACTGAAGGAAGGTTATTAAATACTTTTTGTCCTGAGAATGGCTTCAACTAAGCTACAAGGCTAGACTTTTATGCTTCAAGAACCTGCGATAACAGAATCCACAAAACGGGTGGCTCTGACAGGTTTAACAAGTGCATGACATCAAATAATCACTTGTGCGTTACCTTGGTAACTGTTGTCCATCACATTTATAAAAAGATAATTGACTTGAACCGGGGATTCATCTCACTAGCATTCTTGGATATCACGAAACTATCAAGGTTTTCACGATGGCCAATCAAGCGCAGCGATTTTTTAAATCTACACGACGTCGCTCGGTTGTGAAGTTGTTTAATTAAAGGTGTGGCGGACTTAAAGTTCATAACAGATAGTTATTCACGGACTCGGCAAATCACTTTTTGTAGAAGTGCCGTTAAGATTGGTGAACTTGAAAAGGATCCATTAATTCATAACAGGATGGCGAAAAATGGAGTCAAGCAAAATCAAAAGGAGGAATTTTCCTGTGAGAAACGCAATCTTGAAGACTTTGCCAAGATTAGAAACGTAAGGTACAGTTTACTAAGAAGAACATAATTTTGACTTGATGATATATTTGATTCTTAATTTGTTAAAGCTAGAATGCAATTTTCTTGGTGATTCAGGATTAAGTTTGATTCTTTTCTCGGTCTAAATGGCAACTATTCGGAACTGATAGAGAGAATCTTTCAACCTTTTGCAAAATGCAAAGGTAAATTCCTTTTACTTGTCTGGATGCATCATGTTTCTTATCGCACTAGCCAAGAGAATTTGATCACAATCTGATAAGAAGTTTATTCTACCCTTGATGATCGTTTCCATAATTCTCACGCATTTAATAGATTTAGTTTTCATGATATTTGTTTCAAAGGAAAGTAGTTCTTGATCATTGTTAGTGCTGAAATTGAAAACATATCATCTCGCTGAGCAAGATATGGAAAACGGACCAATCTTAGTTTTATTTGGGTTTCATAGACAACGATCAATTTTGGCAAGACAAATTTGTGTTATCATTTTAACCGGTACGTTAATCACCAAAAATACCCCAAAAATATAATTGCGATTCTTATAATATCTATGATACGTTTTCTAGACAACCATGATTCCCTGGCTGAGCAATTTTTTTGATATTTCTTTCTTTTATTCAGAGCCATAAAAATGAGTGGATAAACTGACCGTGCGGAGACTGGGCCCGCAAGATTTTGGCGTCGTCCAAGGCGGGTGGCGGGTGAAAAAGCCGGGAAAATGAATTAGCCCATTCCATAACATGATCTGGAACCCGGTGTGCTTACTCGGAGATAAACAACAAAGGTCTGTATAAAAACTATCGTATTATGAATTCTGGGTATCTTTGTAAAAGTACAATTTTGTTTAAATTTAACACCATAGAATAGAAACAGAAACGTCTAACTAAAACCATTTTCCTTCAGGTCTCAATAACTGAGGCAGCCCATTTACTTTTAGTTTAAAGTTTAATATAAGGCTTCTTTCCTACACTGGTGTTGAGAGACAATTCGTTGTGTCCACAACACATGATGGATA
>Ga0126338_10002279_pt1 | contig 13107 bp, 7 predicted proteins | sample OrbCmetagenome_2_FD_92529 | JGI IMG/M metagenome (GOLD analysis project Ga0126338, IMG submission 92529) | Coral microbial communities from Petempiche,Puerto Morelos, Mexico - Orbicella C C metagenome | ecosystem: Host-associated > Invertebrates > Cnidaria > Coral | place: Petempiche,Puerto... | reverse complement strand
CGAAAACGAATGACGTCTTCCAGTATCTTCAAATAAATTTTGGTGATTGGACAAAAGTAACTCGAGTTGCTATTCAAGGAAGACAAGATGCCGATCAATGGGTGAAAAGCTTCAGCCTTTCGTATGGCTACGATGCCGTGTTTTTCAAAGATTATAAAGAGGATGGTGTAAAAAAGGTAATTCAGCTGTTTACTGCCTACTACATTTGAAATTTGCGGTATTAGTTAGAGCAACAAATTGTTACGTCCACACTACGTCGGAGAAATTTGAAAACGCAGCTTTATTTCTACGGCAAGGCCCTATCGTTCACACTAATGCGTTACGAAAAGGGAGCTTTTCGAAGACGCTCTTCAAACCACAGAAACTTGAAAACGCCGGCCTTGCATTTTTGTGTGGATGGAAAATATTTTGAAAACCGAGCTTTTCAAAAACGATGGCGTCACGATAATCATGTGATTTCTCTGCCCTCATTTTCTTCAAACACAAATCCAAAATGACCGGTTACGTGTTGCGTCTTTTAATTTCTCCGGCGTAGTGTGGACGGAAACATTTGATGCGTTTTTAGAATGAAAACATCGTTTTCAAATTTCACCAACGTAGTGCAGACGGGGCGTTCAACTGTACTGTCGTTTTCAAAGTAACGTCAGTCTCCTTGATAGACGCGCGGTTTTACGAGTCTCAAAACAGAAGAGCTTTTTCTCATTCATACTTTACAAGAAGACCCCATTGATAATTCAGACCAATTACATTGAAAGATTTGGGACAACGTGCAGCTGGAAGCTCCGAAAACTAACATACCAAAAGCAATAACTGACAGGTGTCGAAGATAACCACAATGATTTGACTCATATGCAAACTTGCCAACTTGAGTGAGTCATAATTTTTAAATAAGGTAGTGTTAGTGAATAAGGACCGAAAGAAATCATTTACTGCAATCTTTTAAAGGTTTGTTAATTTTCCTGTTCATCCTCCTTAGAGCAAAATACATCGCATAATACCAATATTTCAAATTGTTACCAACATGACAAACTAAGCCTTGAGATGGTTTTCATATGGTAACTAACATGTTTACAGGAGAGCCGCGAGTAACAGTGAGTAACATGCCCTCATTAATGCGTCGACGTGGCATTATTTTATTTTCTTTTTAGATATTTCCCGGAAATAATGATCGATATACACCTGTCACTCTCGATCTGGAAACGCCCATCATTACTCGCTACATTCGTATTCATCCAGAAACGTGGCAGTCTCATATTTCAATGAGAGCTGAGCTCTATGGTTGCAGAAAAGGTGAGAATAGCGAATTCATCTCAGCAAAAATGCGTCTTAGCATACGACTGCAATGTGATGACTTTGTATATATGAAGTGACTTGATTAAAGAGTGACCATCGCAAAGTATGCCTGACAATTCATTCGTGGTAGCTTTTCGGATCCACCGCTTTGATTAAATATGATTGTACTTTTTTAACAAAATGCTCGCCAAGTTTGAAGAAAAAGTTGTAAAAGTCTGTTTGCAGTAATTTTTTTGGTATCTCGATCTGAATTTGAATTGCCTATGCTAATGAAGCAAATCATTGGAAACAAAGATCCCCTTTTGATCATGAGCTTAGTTATTTCGATGAATGTTTTTACATATGTGCCAGGATTTGATCCACCAAAACTGAAATGCCAGTCAGAACTTGGAATAAAAAGTGGAAAAATCCCAGACAGTGCTATTACTGCTACCACAATCTATAATCAGTACACTGGTCCAGAACGCGCCAGACTTGATACGGTGAAGTCAGGGAGCTTCATAGGAGCGTGGGTTCCCAGGACACAGGACATTGGACAGTGGATTCAAGTTGATCTTGGAAAAATTACGAAGATCACACGTTTAGCAACTCAGGGGAGACAAGATGCAGCTCAGTGGGTGAAAAGCTATTCCATCAGCTACAGCGTCATTGGAGGTCCATTCCTTCCTTACAATGACAACCAGGTGAATACTTGATGAATTTATTTGATAGTGACAAAGGAAATATGACAATAAAGTTAATGACTGCTCAAAGAAACAGTTACATCTTTAATGTATTCAGTTAAAGAGATTATTATGCAAGCCGCATTTAGTTTATTGTTACCCGTTAACTATACTAATAGTGATGCTTCTGTGAGTTTTAGTTTAATTTAATTTCTTGTTAGGTTCTCTTTGGGAATAAAGACTCGAATACAATCGTTGGACACATTCTCAATCCAGAAATCATTGCGCGGTACATACGAATCCACCCCAAAGAGTACAAAAGCTACATGGCTCTACGATTTGAACTTTTCGGATGTACAGAAGGTTGGTAAAAGACTTTTTTCACCTCTGTTGTTAACTCCGAATCGACAATCACCATTGACTTGAATCCTGACGCTTTATTAAGGCAGTATAATAACCAATCTAAAAATGTTTTGATTTATCTTGTATTTGCTATTGTTTTTAACTTTTTCTGAGATTTCCATAAATAATTACAAAACTATAACTGGGATAATCAATCATGCGTTTTGTGTTAAACCAGTCACCTGTAAAAATAGCCGACAAAAATAGCTAATATTATTTTTTAAAAAAGTCTGTGAAGCCAAACTGCTCATGTTAATGGAATTTGAGCTATATATTAGTGTTAGCAATAATCATTATAAATCAATCTTCGGTTCCTGGTCATACGCAAGGCTAAGAGGTCTGTAATATGACGGTCACGATGCTTAGGAGACGCAATATGACGTAAACAATCGAAAAAATATCATTTTAATTTACATTATAGAGCCAGCTAAAAAATTATCTTTTAACGACAAACGTTGCGTCAAAATATCTTAATGATAACGTAACTGAGGGCAAGAATTGATTTCCAGTTCCTATCACAAGTAAAAGTTTAGAAAGGAAATTGCCTAAACATGTAGTAGTTTTTTGATTTTATTAGTGCATATCATAATCAGTGGTGTTTATTAGATAAGAGAGATGTTTTAAAGTATATTAAGGGTTTATAAGTAGTTATATTTTCTTAAACATTGTAATGCGCAGCTGGAAATGTTATATTTATATCTTCGCAATTTAAGCTTATTATTATTGTTATTATTATTATTATTATTATTATTATTAGTTGCGGATACATAGATTAAGCCTCCTAAATTTGCGTTGCAGGCTTCCTTATTCCCCCAGTGCCCCCTTGCCAGATTCAACTGGGAATGCAAAACGACAAACTACCAAATTCAGCCTTATCAGCGTCCTCACAGTATAATAGTGATACTGGGCCTGAAAATGCCAGGCTTCACTTCTATGCGGAAAGTGGCCGCCGGGGAGCCTGGGTAGCACAGAAGCAAAACCACTATCAGTGGCTTCAGGTTGACTTTGGAGTCGAGACAGTGATCACACGAATCGCCACCCAAGGTCGACAAGACTATGGATACCAATGGGTTAAGGAATACACACTTAGATACAGCGCTGATGGATCTTACTTTAAACATTACCAACCATCTGGATATACCAAGGTGACTTTTTGTAATAGCAAATTTGCACGATATCGTCATTAGCTGTCATTTGACTACAACTATCAGAATTCCCTTGGTTTTTTTCTTTGTTATTTAAATTTTGAAGCCCCAGTAGAGTTTAAATAACAATTGCCCTCATTAGCATAAGAAACAGAAAAAGTGAAGGATTCTGGTAGTTGTAATAAAATGACGCCTTCATGCAAATCGCCTTTTGACACAAGGTAGCGATGGTAAGGATAAGCCATTTACACTATTTACAAGTGAGAATGAGATCAGACTCCAAGATTCTAAAGTGCGTCGTCCAGATGCTCTCTGTCTTTTTCATCTCATTTTCTGCACCTGAACTCAGACGGAAAATATGAAAAGATTTTACAATAACAGCCAGAACTTTACTGGACATAGAATTACTGAAATATTACACTAACGGCTTAAAACTGTAGAGGAGCTCATAAGAAAGAGAGAACAGAAAAAAGGGCATGGATGGGCCAAATTCGGTGTATGACATTTGCAGACTGCAGACTTTCTGACTCATTTACCAAGAGCTGACCGTAAACAGGCTATAAACCAGAGTGCTATTTTGGTCCAGATGTAGTTTGCATTTTGCATTCTGCAGTCTCCAAATGTCATACACCAGGCAAAATTTGAGAAACTTGAAAAACATCAGTCCGATTTTTTTTCAAATCTACGTCAATTTGTATCTGAACGTGTTATTATCAGAGAATATCCTCCTTTGATATGTGGTCAGAATTTTGCCAATAAAAGACTACTACTCGACCACTTTGACGTTCAGAACTCATAGTTAATAAAAAATGAAGTGAGTTATCTGAAACGCCGTGACCTAGCCCTTTTAACACTGAAGAAACCAATAGTATAGTGCAATTATCTCTATCATTGCGTAACACTAGTAAACTTATTGCTTTTTATAAAGACATTTGAGGGAAATAACGACCGCTATACCGTTGTCAGCCATAACTTGATCCCACCAATCAGAGCCAGGTATTTGAGAATCATTCCAGAGGAATGGAAAAGTAACATTGCGTTGAGGGCAGAATTTTACGGCTGCAAGACAAGTAAGATCTTGTTTTATCGCTTTGTATTCGTTACTTTACCCAAATAGCATCACTATAGCAGCCGTAAGGAAGCACAACAACCATAGTTTGTTCACTGTCGTAAGTACGCTGACAAAACTTCTAGTGCAATGACAAGTTCTAGTCATGCCTCATCATCATCATCATCATCATCGTCGTCATCATCGTCATCATCGTCATCATCATCAATCCTCTCCGTCCGGTAAAACACAAAAGGCTTCCATGGCCTACCTTGTGCTGAGCTTTTGGGTGAAACACTTACTGTACGTGAAGTGAAATTTCCTCTCTACTGTCTAAGTTAGAGCTTACTGGTGAACTGTTTGGGGAGAATGAAAAGAGTAGGAGGCGGGAAGGCGAGTAGCATCCAAACCAACCTTGTAGAGCAGCAAAATAAAAGCTCAAATAGGACAACTTGTGGTTAATGACTTTGTTATACGAGTGTGTACCTAAGGGTGTGCAATGGTTTATTTTGCTTACAGGCGATGGTGGCTATACAGCGTGGACCACCTGGTCCCAGTGTTCCGTATCTTGTGGAGATGGGCGTCGTAGTCGTACACGGTCTTGCACCAATCCCCCACCGAGCCCTGGTGGAAATAATTGCTCGCAACTGGGACCTGAGAAAGAGACTGAGAAATGCAATATTGAAGTCTGTCCAGGTAAGATCATAAGGCGACGATGGGCTAAGCATCCAAAACAAACCTAGCAGAGAATCACAACAAAAACTCAAACGGGAACAATTGTACTGTTATTTATTAATAACATGATTACACGCATGCAAGTGTGTACTTAAGGGCGTGCAATGATTTATTTTGTTGTAGGCAATGGTGGCTTTTTAATGTGGACTGCCTGGTCCGAGTGTTCCGTATCTTGTAGAGATGGGCGTCGTATCCGTACACGGTCTTGCACCAATCCCCCAATAAGCCCTGGTGGAAATAATTGCGTACAACTAGGACTTATTTCCTGTTGAAAATACGAAACTTAAAGACCTCAGGAATAAATTTGTTGTCTAATCACTCTGCAGTGAAACGAAAACAAAATAATTTCTAACTTAGACTAAGTAAGAAAATATCAATCATATAGGAGGGGACATCTCGTTTATTGATCAGACATAAATTGCCCTTGGATAGTTTTTAACACAATAAACGTAGTAAACAAAAACACGGAAATTTACTAGAAAAAAAATTCCAAAACGAAACGATCAAAAACGGAGATGCCGTCGAAGTGACAACTCCTAACGGACAAACTCCTTAAATATTAACTTCTTAGCATAATTACGTAACCTGCATACCAACGAATCTACATACCAGCACAAAACTATCTTGCAATAACAACGTGAAAAATTATATCTACCACCCACTATGACTGATCCATGCAAACTGCTGTAGACCAAGGAACGTTTGAATGCATCACTTTTAATATCAATATTTTGAGCAAGCTCCTTTCGTAATGGGCATTTATAGTATGTAAAATGAATGAATTTTAGCCCTTTACAGTCCTTACCCAGGCTAAAACGTTGATCTGAATCCTTGATAGTGGGATTTCGTGGTTTGATGAAATGGTATATGGTTAACGGGATTCCCTATTTTTTCCGTCATCGATCTTATAACTGATAAGAAATACTTTCATCTTGATCACTTCCTTCATTTTCAGTGGACGGAGGTTATGGCCCGTGGCAAGAGTGGAGCGAGTGTTCTAAAACTTGCGGAAGGAAACCAGGCACAAAGAGACGTGTTAGATTGTGCAACGATCCCGAACCACAGAATGGCGGTAAAAATTGCTCAAGCTTAGGGGATGACAGCGAAACCGTACCATGCAAACCGAAATCAAAAAGATGTCCCGGTAAGTATGGACAAAAAAACACCAAGATTGTTTATTCTTGTACAAGCTTAATACTCATTTGCATTAGTCTGCAATCTTAATGTGGATAGCCGGTGAATACAAAACACACTTTACTCTTATGGAGTCTTTTTCATCCAGGATAATTATGGCTCTTGTGATAGCACTAGTGGAGTAACAATTTTAGAACTCAAGTCTTAAATTATTCTTAAATTTAGTGGATGGTGGGTATGGAAAGTGGGGCAAATGGAGCAAATGTACCAAGGCTTGTGGAGGTGGAACACAGAAAAGGTCCCGTATATGTAACAGACCTGTACCAGGAGGAGGCGGCAAAGACTGTGATGTACTGGGACCAAGTCAGGAAACCCAGGAATGTAACATACAGAGCTGTGGAAGTAAGTGAAATTATTTTTCAGTAAACGAGGGCGATTTAATGGAAAAACAAGTTTCATCGCTATATCTACCTTTGCGGTGAATTGTTCGTTTCTTTTCATTAAAAGTATTACTCTTCGACTCCTTTTTAACTTTCAATTCTCTCCCTTTACGTTCATTTTTGTTGCTTTAGAATTCCTCCTTTGCTTGTCTTTTGACATGTGCCCTGATGGGTCATAAACCCTTCCTTGTATTGATTGCCAGAATATGTGTCTGCTCTCTCAAGATAAGACTACCCAATAAGTCCGGCCCGGCTCAAAATGTCCCTTGACAAGCAATGCACACAGCCAAAAGAGGGTTTAAGCTTCAACTAAAAGTGTTTTTCTTATCTAACCAATAGATATCTGGAAGCCAATCGGGTGTTATTAATTAGATGACATCACTTTTGTCTGGCCATAAAAAAATTCCTTTGTCTCTTGACGTGGGCTAGTAACCCTTCGTTATTCGAGTGACCCAGAGCAGGTGTCTACTCGCTCAAGATAAAACCAGTCAATACCTCCAACATGTCTGAAAATTTCCCCAGACAAGCATTGCGTGTAGAATAAAGTTAAACTTATATGTTTTCCTTATTGAACCATCAGGTCTCTGGAAGCCAGTCGGGTGCTATAAGATGATATCCAGGGCGCTTGATAGAGTCCTTGTAAGAGGTGGAAACATACCTTCCAATAGCAAGAGATTCCAAGCCTGCGTGGAAAGAGCGGATGAAAAAGGAATCACTTTGTTTGGTATGGACGAAAAGAGGTGCTGGACCAGTGATGACGCTGAGCAATCGTACGACAGATTTGAACCATCGGGGGATTGCAAGAAAAAGAATGGCAAAGCTAGTGGCTTCACGGAATCACTCACCGTATTTGTATATCAGAAAGATAACCAAGGTGGGATGTTTTATTCAACTCAAAAGATGTTTTATTCAACTCGATCAAAAGATGACAAGCAAAGCACAAATATCTTTTAGACCCAAATACTGTTAAGGCTACTGCGTTTTTGTCAGATTCAGACCATGAACACTTTTTAGAATACGATCGAATGTTTTCACGTCTCGTATGATTTCGAATCTTGTATGTTTTACATGTGCAAATTGTTCTTGAAAAGGGATAGGGGTTTGTGGATAGAAGAAAAAATTGTCATCGTACGCGAAAGTCCAGCTTAGACGAATTCAGAACTACTTACTAAAGGGATCGGTCTTTACCAACTGATAAGTGGAAAGTGATAGGGTTTTGTGAATCTAGCATTTGGCTACAATTATATATTTCCATATCAATCCATCAATCCATATCAATCCATCATATACTGTTTTGAACAGTATATCAATGCAACAGATCAATGCGTGCCATGCCATACCATGACATGCCATGCCCATGCCATGCAATACAAACTTTATTTCAAGAGGGTTACGCTAATAAACCTGCAGTCCTCGACAAACTTACAAATGATATAAAAAAACAAAGCCAGAATCCGGTTTAAAAATATATGGATATGGAGGTATTTGAAATCTGCCGCATTTTTCGGGTCCATGAATCTATAAATTTATCACTTAAATGACATCAGAAGCAAATGTCTATTATACTATATAACCTACTATGTAAGTAAAATAATGCATTGATTTTGATTGAAACACTTCTTTATTTAGGTGAATGGTCAGAGGTTAGCTGCGTCTTAAATAGCGGACCTCGGGCGTTGCCCAAATCTTTCGGCGAAGATATCAGGAGCGTAACGGGCGACAATGCTATGTTTGAGTATTGCAAATCGGAGGCTGAAGCGCTTGGTTATAAAACATTTGGTGTTGATGACAAGGCGTGCTGGTCTGGTGACTCGGCTGACGAGACTTACGACGATAACGGTAAATCCAGAAAGTGTTCCGTGACCAAGAAGACTGGAAACGGCTCTGGAAGGGACATAAATGGCGACATCTTTGTCTATCAACTTGAGGAATGAAGTAAGAGCATTAAGAAGCAATATATCAAACACGAAAGACCGTGTTTGACCACGTTTCTAAACACAGAGAAGAGAGTTGAAAGTACGACGCGCAGCGGAGTATTTTCGACGAACTGCGAGGTGTTTGGAAATGTGGTTAAACACTGTCTTGAGTGTTTGATGTATCTTTCCAATGGAAACTAAAACTAAGGAAAAACGGAGAATTAAAATCGTAAAAATCTATGCTAATTAAGATCAGATATCCAAACAACGTCACGGTCATGATTTTCTTTGTTTAAACTTAATGAATTATTAATGAGTTTAAGAAATTATTCTCGGCCTTTTGTAATATAAGCAAAAAGGCAGCTAGGGAAAAAACCCAAAACGAAATCAGAGTTTCAACGGGAACCCCGCTATGAACCCGTAAAAAGGGATAAAATAAAAAATATCTCACATGCACTACTTTCATAAAGTGAGCTATTTATTCTATATTTTCCCACTTGCTTCCCGAGCACTACTGCTAGATTACAAACGTAAAATGGTCCTGTGATGCAAAACGATGAGGATCCTTGTGCACAAAGTCTAGATCTTGTAAACGGACATTTCTGAAATAAAGGCGTGTTCACAGTTTTTTGCTCAAGGAGAATTGTTGTATATATTAATGTGAATGTGTTTTGCAGCTGATTAACCTCATGTAAACCCATAACGGCAAGTGGACGAGTGTAACTGATGTCTGGAGAATGGTGTGATGTCCATACAGGTGGAGGCGGTGTGCTTCATGACGTCATTGACAATAACAACGCACCAGAATCCTTCATCTTAATTTAGTAATAATTTGAGTGCTAATAAAGAAACACTAATGGTCAATTCCCTCTCTGAGATTTTCCTTTTTTAACAACATTTACGTTAGCTTTACAATACTGACATAATATGCAGATTTAGCCAAGACTAAAAGTGGAACGCCTGGGCCGGGTTGACAAAGCCTGAGTAAGTTGAGCCGGGATAAGCGAGAATTTTGATTTAAATTTTGTATCTTTTTGGTGAGGTTTTCTGTTTATATTGTTTGGACCTCTCAGTTCTGAGTTTGAAAAACATTTTTATACTTCGGTTAACTTTTAATTTTCGCTGCATGCATGTGTTCCTATAGTTACCTGAGCTCCGCTTTAATACTTACAATACAATGGAGTACAAAAGAAAAAACGTTGTCACATTCATCGCGATAAATTCCAAGACCGTGGCGTTATATGTTAGAGAGTATAAAGAAAAGTAAATACAGCTCTAAGTTACAAACTTTTCGTCCGTTAAAGGTTTGCGTCTATCGTAGTGACGTTCAGGTGAATTAGTCCTCGTTGATACTTGTTCTTCGATTTCAGCTTTGTTTATCACTATTTCTAGGTAAGCACTAAAAGGCAAAGGTTCCTCATTAATACTTCAACTTTATACATAGTATTCGCAAGTAGTAAGAGATTACTAGGAAACTGTTTTCTGATTTTAACTGTTGACAATTCTATTTTTGTTGCTGTACGAGTCTCATATCAATCCACGGGACATAAAACCAACATATGCCTTAGATCTCGTGTTGTTTTGGAGCTTAAATGGCAAAGATCGCTGCTCGCGAGCTTAGATTCTCCTGTAGGAAATCATGGTAGTTGTATTCGTCATCTTGGACTCAATATTTGTTTTGATGAAAGCAACTACCATGATTCCCTGCAGGTGCGTCTCATAGAGAGAATTGGCCATTTAATGTTGGTGTAAGTTTTTACTGTGCATTGAAGTCAAAGTCCAGGCAAGACGTAGATCATTCAACCAACAGTTTTGAAAAACTTATTTTTACATTCTTGCACTAGGAGAAAAAGTTGTGCAAGATGTCTTGAAACTTGTTTAAAAATAAAGGGAGCGCATTTAAAATTAAACTCATTGTCGTTGGTTTAATTTTTTATTCTTCGGATTTAAGAATCCAATCTTAAAGAAACGCACCCTTAGTAAACGCTTGCAGAGATGTGGCTCTGTTATGGTAAAAAAATATACTTTAATCCTTATAATTTATGCTTAATTTAGTACCGATGAAAGATCAATTCTTCGCTTTACCCTCGAACATACAAGCACCCAGCGGCCGGGGACAGGAATTCGAGAAGAGCAATCAAATTAAATTCGTCAGGTGAAAACAAAAGAAGTTGCAAACGTGTTTTTTTAATGAGTGATTTAGTTTTTTTTATTAAGAATATATATCAAACTGGAGAGATAGTATTTCATTATATTTCCCTTCATCTCCAGTTATCTATAAAACGAGATAGAAAGCTATGCGACAAAAGGTAAAATTTTCTTCTCCCTTCTCGGAGTTTGAAGAAGCGGTGAAACGGTCGCTCTCTGATGTATCACTTTAAATTTGTCCTGGTGTTTCGTAGAGACCACATATGTCTTGTTGTCACTGAAAAACTAGGTTTACGCGAGGTTGCTTGAAGCAGTTAAACTGGAGCATTGAGCAGCCACCTTGAAAACGTTTATGTTGAGAACTGGCAAGAAAATTGGGTCTGCAAAACATTAGTTACGTAACCAAATGCCTTAGTTTGTACAGCTATTATTTTGAAGTTAAAAGAAGACCATAATTATATCTTAATATTATGGAATAAAATTTTGATGCCAAGCGGTCCTACTGTACGATAAACATTTTTCCTCTAAAAGCTCATATTTTGAAAATGTTGAGTAAACTTAAAGATACTGAAGCCTCGATAGTAGTGAGGTTTTGATTCAAATGATGTTCATTTCCATCTGGGGAGAACTGACAGCTCAATAAAGTCAGTTGTAAAGGTGGCCTTCATAGGAAGCCGGACTGTACCACAGGAAAGATGTGGTAAAGAGTGGTGTCTTAGCGAGCTGTGGAAGAACGAGGAGAATAGAAAAGCAGAACAAGGAAGATAAAAAAGCGGTTTTTTTTGTTCGGTGTGCCATGAAACTCACTAAGAGTGCCAAGAAAATGCAACTAAACAACTTTCGCGAGCCCTCGGCGTAGAGTCCAAAATTTGGCAAAATTTGGCAATCATAACTGTAGGTCCTTCACTTCTTATGGTTTGTTTAGTCTCTTTATTAAAATAGAAAATAAAACCAAATACAAGTTTTATTTAACAAAAGGCGAGAAACAGCACACTGTAGTAAGGCTACGAGAGTCGTGATAATTGCCTGTAAATTGGAAATGCATTAAAAGCGACATTTTGTCATTAGTTTAAATATTATGATTTCCCCTCGTTGTGAGTAAGTATAAAATTTGAATTCAACCCCTTACCATTTTGAAATCAATTATGCTATGCATAGTCCCACTGTCGACTCTCTGTCTATCCAAATAAAGAGACAAAGCGCTGTCTTCTACTGATGGATCAGTTTTGCAATTTACATCACTTTTACTGAAAATTTCACGAGAGCTTGAATACATATCAGCATATAAATCGACCATTTGAGAAGCACATTATGAGCATCAACAAACAAGTTTATGAGTAATCCAATTTCCTTAAATTTATTGCTCGCAGATCGATTAACAAAGTAAACACAAATTCCATCTTTTTTAATTAGATAATCCTTCAATATTTACCTCAATTTTTAGAATACATCTCCAACGTTATTTACTAGTTGTTAGTCCTTGTTTAGTGACGAATGACTCGGCCATAGATTACCAAATTCTTAAACAATATTTGTCATAAAATGCCGTTTTTCTTCTTATATAACTATTTTTAGAATTGCCAGTTAATAAAGATTTAAATAATACGTCACAGATAAAGATTATATTAGCTTGCGGCAATTGATACGGTATTCAAAAATATTTTCTTACTGAATTTGATAAGGCGAATTAATTAAAGTTCGAATTCGTTATGGTTAGCTAAATAATTGTTTGCTATGATGATTAAGTTTTGGAAAGGCGCTCTTCAAATTTCCAATATGATTTTTGTTATACAGTGTCATCATTTCCCATTCCTTAAAACACTTTTTAATAATAACTTATTATCAAGGTATATAAAACAAAAAGATAAAGTGATTGAAGAAAGTTTCAAAACCCATAATCTTCGATGTTCATGTTAACAAGAGAAACTCGCGTATATTTGTAAGTTTTCTTTGGGTCGTATAGGCGTTTTTTCTAAATATTTTTTATAAGACTATTCCTAGTGAAAAGTATTATTGGTCTACTTTTGTTCACTTACAAATAAAAGAAGTATGATTATCACAATGATATATGATTAATATTTGTTTATGGTTAGAAACGTTGACGACACGGGTTGATATTCAATTCATCTGCAATACACATCATAGTGTTTCTAACACCGTATCGAGAGCTATTGGAATGGCACT
>Ga0126338_10002277_pt1 | contig 13111 bp, 5 predicted proteins | sample OrbCmetagenome_2_FD_92529 | JGI IMG/M metagenome (GOLD analysis project Ga0126338, IMG submission 92529) | Coral microbial communities from Petempiche,Puerto Morelos, Mexico - Orbicella C C metagenome | ecosystem: Host-associated > Invertebrates > Cnidaria > Coral | place: Petempiche,Puerto... | reverse complement strand
TCAATCAATCAATCAATCAATCAATCAATCAATGAATCAATCAATCAATCAATCAATCAATTAATTTATTAACATCATTGCGGGGGATTGAGGTTGCCCTCAGTGTCCGAGCCAGAGGCTCACGTATAAAACGCATGACTAAAATAAAAGAGATAAAATTAAATAAGAAATAACAAAGTAATAAAAAAGATACATACATGGAATTGTCAACAATTATCATGCTATCCAACTATCCAACAAGCTCGATAATAATTATTTAGTTATAAATATAATATATACGCATCTAACCTAAAATTGTGACAAAAAATAATGTAAAAATTTAAGATTGACAGTAATTACATAGACAGCTTGTCCTTAAATTTACAAGATTAATAAACTCCAAATTTTTTTGAAATGCAGTTAAGTTGGGTGACTGCTTAACATGTGTGAGTAACTTGTTGCATAGATGAGTAACCCTATAAGTAAAAGAATTATGGAAGTATTGGTTGTTATAGGAGGGTTGAACAAGGATACACCTCTACCCGTTAAGTTATAATGTGAGACACTGAACTTTAAGAAACTAGAAATATAACTGGGCCCATTTCCCTTTATACATTACATAGTAATGAAAGTGATTGTTCATATCTTCTAAATTCCAAAGAATTCATTCCTGCTATGGACAATATACTGTAGAGTTGTAATCCAAATCATTTCCAGTATTTAAAAGAGTCTTCAATGCATAATGATTAGTTAGTTAACTAATTAATCAATTAACTAGACTTTAAAGTTCACACCTTAGCATGTTGTAGCATTAAGGTGTTAGCAAACAGCAGCCCCCAAAACCAGCCCGGTAGTGCACTCTACACTACAAAGCAGTTAAGCTTTTTAAAGTGCCACTAACCCCGCAAATTTTTTTTCGCTAATATAAATTTCCTTTTTCTCCTGATCACCACTACGAAAAAATTATCGTTGCAGCTATTTTTGTTAATTTTCTATGAATTTTTAAAGTTTGTAAATTTGCCCTTTTCTATGTTCACGACCGAGGAATAGCGGAGAATGGGATGAGTTGGCTTTTGACGTCACTTCAGGAATAACAATATTTTGTTTCTGAGAAGAATGAATGCAAACATGCGATAGTGTGCGTCAAAATCGTTGCAGAATACAAGAAAGATATGTTGTTGGAGGCTGTAGCAATACAGGATGCGTAGAATAGAGTATTCCTCTTTGTTCAATACCTCTATGTCGATGAAACTCTACCAGAAATGAGAAAAAGACCAAAGAAGTGGGCTGTTCTGTGTGAAGCTAAAGCCAGGGAGCCATTGAGGATTTCTTCGATCTCGGGTTCGCCGCCACTGTAAAAATGTAGAGATTTTCATGGCCTGTATATTCTTCTCTATCTCTAGTGGAAAGCTTGAAATTGTCAAGGTACTGCATAAGACACGAATTTGGGATAAGCTAGAAGCCATCTGACTATTTCGAGCGCAAACGATCCTCCGACGTGAGTTCCAGACGAAACTATAGGTGACGAAATTACATGGTAAATTAAACGTGTCGCATTTTGAAATAGAGACTTGTCTAAACGAATAGTAAACTAAACCTACGTTCTACAACTATGCGAAGAAGATTGTTGACACTTCGAACTGGTGAACTAGCTATGTATTTGTGGATTTTAATAAAAACACACGCACGCCGGAGGTCACCTGTAATCTGCCCGTGTTTCTCAATGGCCATTCCGAATACAAAATTGTTTTGCTCTTTTAGTTTCGTCTTTGAGGAACAAAATACATCTAAATTACAAACTCAGAATGGATCAAGCATTTATAAATATATGAGGAAAGTGAAACAAACAATTAAGATTGACCTTATAGCTACCGATGGAGATTGTTGTGCTGAAAGAAGAATGCGCTTGTCAGTCAACCGAAATGTAAACTAATAAGTCGAGGACTCCCAGGTTATTAGCGTGCGTAAAATAGACACTTCATTCAAAATAACAGTGAAGTAGAAATGTATTCATTTAACTGAAAGTATACTGAACATCTTCTCAAGATCTTGTCAAGGGATTTTCCATGATTTCACTAGTACGGAATATGCAAATTTGCGTAGCTTGTGTTTGTACACAGTAATTGAATATGCGTATACTACGGTTGGTCGACAATAACAAAGGGAAAAGTTACCTCACCTTCGAATATTGTTTGCCAACATCTCTGCCCATCTCTTACGTGAAACTATTTTCAATCATAGAACTGGAGAAGTAGGCAGGAGTGAAGTACGACTGCATCACATTTTAACTTGTATTTCGGGGGAAATTAATATTTGAATGTAAAAGTGTTTTGTCACTCCGAAATTTGCACGTTCCGTAAAGTCAAATTACCAACTCTTCAGTCATTGTTTGTACCTTTATAGCCCAAATGGACTGGCAAATTGTTGATCCCAGCCTAAATATAATTATACAACGCGACGATCTCAACTGGCGACCCGCACTTCGAAATGGAAAAAAATATGTACTTTGCAGCCGTCCAAATCGTAGCTAGACTCCAAATTGTAATGCTAGATGATACAGTTCTTTCACTTAAAGTTCTTGTCCAGTTTTGATGAAATATGAATCACAAATAGCCCGAAAATGTTTTGACTGCCCTCGAAGCTCAGTCAAAAGTCTCTTGAGTGTTTTAGCTTGGTTCCCGAAGTGACGTCACTAGTAGCCCGACCCAGATCCCACTTTGCGCGGTCGTGAACATGGAAATTACATGTTTAAATGCCTGTCGAAATGCAGGGATTTTATCAATCAAGATAATTTTTTCGCTGAAGTAATCAGGGAAACTAGTAGATTTTATAAAATGAAAAAATTTTTTGGGGGTTAGTGGCTTCTTCAGGCTTATATTCCACTCACAGGAGCAATAAGCTTCTTCAAGATTCTTTGTCCATTACTTTTCTATAAGAACTTTACTCTTTAACATTTGCAGGTCATTTGGGATTTTGATTCTTTCTTCTAAGTACAGTACTACGTTACTTGCACATTGAGTCCTTTTTGGCTTATTTATTGTGATACTGATTTACTAACCAAGGCACTTTTTCCTTCCTCAGGGTTGGGGTATCTTACAGTTGGAAACTCAGGATCTGGAACCATCTAAAAAAAAAAAACAACCCAGTAACTACAGGTATCACACACTGATATAGATAATGATGATGGAATACATAAGGATACAATTCTTCTTACTTGCAACTGTACGTAGTGTCAAGACAAAAATTAACATGCACTGACCAAACAAAGAGCATTTTGCTGCAACATGCATATTTACCAAATGAATATGTACAATTGTACAAAATTATTGGCTGTAAAGTAATAAAGTAATTGCATAGGATAAAATTATATGTCATGATGACACTTCTTTCAACAAGCTACATCTTTTCCATTTCTTAACATATTTGCCAGAAGTTTTCTATTTTTGAAAACTAGAATAAACCTCTTCTTTTAAAAATTACACGTATGTTTTCAGCTAAAAGAAAAGAAACCTAAAATATCTACCCAAAACTTCACAAGAACTTCTAAATAACAGGCCAGTGGTGTGCATGTTTCCACATTTGACATAGTTTCTAACAGGGCAATGGAAAGACCCATAATATGGTACAAGATGTACCGGTACAGTATGTAGCAAATGATTATATATTCTAGAATACCTATCAAAGTATTTGCATAGAAAAAAGGCGTGTAGATTCACAAAGTCCTGTACATCTACCTGTTCTCTCACAGATACAAATGGGGGTAGGTTAAATGCCTCAAATGCCAGCTCAGCAAACCTTTGTCCAACACCATGCATGGGAGTAAAGGTATACTTAAGTTTTGTTGTTTTATTTTCCTCACTAAAGGGGAGAAACAGATAATGACCCTCAAAATAAATTAGCAACAACACACCACAGTGATTAAAGCTCCAGTAATGTACAAATTATGCACATGTACAGACCACCTTGTTCATGAAAATTGTACAATATTGAAAGTACAATACATAAGATAAGATGAGATGAGATAAGATGAGATGAGATGGGATGGGATGGGATGGGATGGGATGTGATGGGATGGGATGGGATGAGATGAGATGAGATGAGGTGAGATAATCTCTTTGCCTCAACACAGAAAATGTGACACTACTTTACTTACACATCACAATACATTTGATGCTGGTTACTTATTCTAGTGCAAAGTAAGAATTAGGGAAAAAAGAAACCAGGGAACAGGTATGGTTAAAAAAGTTGTGTGCACACATACCTCCATGGCAAGAATAAATAATTAATGTCTTTAAGTAAAAAACAACTCATTTAAACTCATGAAGTAATACAGCATATAGTGGATTAAGACCTTAGCAGAAACAACCCACTAAACTATTGTAATATTCCAATTTGTACACTGTTCACCATATTTAGAGCAATCTTATGGTGGCAGTCTGATCTACAGACTCATCTGCAATTACTAAAGACTGCAATAGAATAGACTTTTGCATCATATGGAGAATTATGGAGGGAGTTATTGGCTTTGGCTGTCTACATAATCCTTCATATCATACTGTCTCATCCAATGTTATTGTTTAACTTTTAAAACATACGAGCCAAGGAGCATGTAAAAATACTTTCTCCATTTCATTCAATGAAACAACTGTGACATTTTACAATGCACTGGCTGGATAAAAAAAAAATCGTCAAATCATAAGTTGCAAAAGGAATTCACATTTATGTTATCTTTTCTTTAGTTAGTAATTTCCATGCCCATTGGTGTGAAGACATGACCAAGAGAATCATTTCTTTGCTGTAAACTGTACTGTACTGTACACACATACAAGTTGCTTGAGGTAATAAAGAGACAAAGCACTGTTAAATTCAGGTGAGGATCTTGAAGTATAATCACCTGAAATGAGAATACTTTTTTATGTCTTCAAAATAGAATGTACATATCTCCTCATAAGGGTCTTTTATCAGAGGACTGGAAATGCAGATGTCCCATGAGTCTTTCCAAGGAACTTGGTTCTTCCCTATACACTGTGAAATACCCTTGTCACGAGGAGACTTGATCTGCAAAAAGTCAGAGTAAAATCCACATCTAAGAACCATTCAAACAATTATATAAATTCCAGACAGCAAGTCCTCATGTAAGGGCCACATTACAGTAAATAAGATGTTCAGAGCAATAAGAACAGGAAATTATGCTAACAATACTATAACTTGGTCTACTTCTTCTTGTAGGAATGTAATATGACTAAGACAGTATCAGGGAAAATAAATCTTTGACAACCTGTTTACAAGCACTACATGCCAATCTAGTTATTGATACTTTTTTATATATACAAAAAAGAAAAAGAATATTCAATCATGTGAATCAGATAAATACCTTACTATATCCTAGTTTCATAATGTGGTATTCCAATTTCTCATAATGCAGTGTTCTCCACAGATTTTAACGCAGTCAGCCAAAAATTTAAAGTAGCCAGCACTTACAAATCCAGCATCCGAAGGATTTGAGCTTCTAGGGGGGTAGGGGGCATGCCCCTCCCCCTCCCAAGGAAAATTTTCAGAAATTATGTGGCTGGAGATGTGATCTGAAACATTTTGGGGGCAACTGAGACAAGAAAAGATATGTCATTTTTGGTCAGTTTTTGTGCCGTTTTTATGCAAATTTGACAGTATGTACTACAAATACAGTTACATTTATTGAAAAGTTTGTCGTGCAAAAATTGTACAGTAGTTATTACTTGCAATATACAACATTTTTCTCTTAAAACCAATTTTCAAAGCCTCCTATTTTCACGCCTTTTATTTTCATTCCAAGATATGCAGAAACAGATGCAAAGAGACTCCGTCTGACTTTCAACATAGCTGCCATGTTAACTGTTTAGCGAGCTTGAGCAACTAGCAGTGAAATGCAACCTCATGAGAATCTACCTTCTCCTTATGAGAATGTTGCCTTATTAAAACTACAGTAGAACCCTGGTAACTCGAACTAGGATAACTCGAACTTCCCCGCTAACTTGAACTGAGTCTCAATTCCCTTAGATTTGACCCAACTTTTCAGTCATTTTTACTTGGTTAACTCAAACTTGGATGACTCGAAAACCCCGCTAACTCAAACAAAATTTTGTTTCACTTGATCAAAATTTACCCCGATAACTTGAATTTCTGGTTCTTATAACTCGCCACGGATGCCCACTGAGATATCCCATAAGCTTTTCTTCTCATGTGATCGAATTCTAACACTAGAACAAAGACTGGAGCAATTTGATTTTAATTAGTACAACGAAGAGATCACTGCAAGCAAAGTCAGATCTGCAATGATGTGCTGAATTCATACAGTCTGCTGGTGAAGGAGGGTGCAGAGGAAATCAGAAGCCATGTACAGCAAATAGAGGCATTAGCAGAAAGAATCTTCAGGAGTTCCCTATGACAGCAGACGCTGCATTCATTTTTTGTGCCTAAGCAATGAGAACTTAACGACCACGATGCAAAAGGGAACATAAATTGAGTGTATTAAATAAACTTAGTTACATTCATAGTATTGCATTGTTGTAAGAATGCATAATCCTTACAGTTGTTACAAAATTTATTAGTTTCTCGTGAAGTAACTTTAATTTGCACTGTCTTGTATCTCGAAGTGCTGAAAATCAATAAACTATTAATTATAAACCTGGAAAATTGAATATTTTAATTGACCCCGATAACTCAAAACCGGGCTAACTTGAACAGTTTTTCACTTCCCTTCAGAGTTCGAGTTACCAGGGTTCTACTGTATTAGAGTTGTCGTAGACTTGAGAATCACCCTGGGATGAAGTTATCTTGAACAAACCAGTAAATTTAACATTGCACAATCAAATAGCTGATCAGTCGGCAATCACATGGTGATGTATGTAAACTAAAAACCTGCAGTAGCATAAACTTACCGATTTCTGTATGTTCCTTTGAATTGAAACGAAGAAGCTTGTTATTTTTCCCCTCTTTCCATCTTTTTGGCTTTCTACGGATTTCGCTTTGACATTTCTGATTTCGCAAAAATTTTCTCACTGGGTACGTCAAGTCATTCGCACCACATGCTCATTGAGAGACAAACTTGGACAAAGGAATTTACGAAATGTGTGGACAGAATTGGAACAGAATCTCAACAAAAGTTGTAGTCTACATTGATAGCCTTTTAACAATGCTACATGTCTTTGAATGACTAAAATAACATTTTATGTTCTTATCTGTCTATGACACAAGATAGCTATTGTTTATCGTTTCCTTCAGAAATAATAACAGGTTTGCACACTATTACTGTTAAAATTTAAGTAGCCGGCGCTTGAAACGTGAGTAGCCGGCAACAAACGTTGGCCGCTGGTGCTTCTGGAGAACACTGCCAATTAAGAAATAGAAAACATGTACCATGTTTCTATCGAGTTATAGAAACACAAGTGGAAGTTTGGGAGATTGGGAAATGCTGTGGGAACACGAGCCGCAGGCGAGTGTTTCAACAGCTTTTGCGAGTTCTCCCAAACTTTCATGAGTGTTTCTATAACTCGACAGAAACATGGAGAACATGTTTTCTATTTCTTCTAGAAAACAGCTTGTGCTAGTTCCGTGTTTCTGTCAAGTTATAGAAACACGATTTTTAACCAGTCAGTGCCTGTATTTTCTTAGGACTGTTTTCTAATGTGCATTTGATACCATCATAGCAAGTGATAGAAATATATAACAAAATAGATCTCTTATGTTTCAGAATGTTCCACAATCTCAAGTAGTCTAAGGCCTGGGTCAAAGGCTTTTACTGGTGAAAATATTATTAGTTATATTTCTGAAGGTATAAATGGCAATGAAACCAGATTTAGCACACAGATAAGTTTTGACGTCCTCGACATTTTAAAGTAGAATTGGTGCTTCGGACAGGTCATGTGACATGTCATGTGATGTTTAGCGGAAAATGGTTATTATTTGAGGATTTGGTGGGGGTTTTTAGTAATAACATCCTGCAAAAACGTGTTCTAAATGCAGGTCAATTATTTCCATCCTCTGACGTTTGGTATGACCGTCCCTCTTTTCACAGAAAAATTTCTTAGGGTGAAAGGTCCTTTTCTTCAACAAAATTCAACTTTTGGACATTTATATCTTCTATAAACAAAATCAAGGGAGGTCATTCCAAACGTAGTAAGGTAGATAATTTAAATTTGCATTGCAAACGCTCATTTATTGATCAACAGAATGAAAATTAGCCACCAATTTGCCGATTTACCAAATTTTAACAAAATGATCACATCACATGTCACTTGGTCAAAATAATATGTTAAGGCAAGGCAGGATGTCGAGTTTTATAATCAAGGAAATGTTCAGCTTGGGAAAACAAATATAACAAAAGATATAGCTGCCCAACCATAATTCTACTTTACATTCCTGACCCAGGCCTTAAACTGCTTGAGAATAATAACATGATTATCAAATGATGTGCTCCTGAGTTGTAATTGATTTTTAATTGTTGTCAGTAATTGTAAGGGAGTGATGCCATACCTGAGCTCCATTGTCGAAGTAAACCTGAAAAAGGAAAACAAAATTCATGTAACTAAACAAAATCAAAGTACAATTTCCATTGATACTAAAAATTATCCTGCTCCTTTCATGATCAAAATGTAAACAAAGTGAAGCTGAGTTGAATATATTTCACTATAAGGAATCTCACAAATAGCTTTTAATTTTTAACCCTAGAATCAAGGGTCACAGGTCATGGGTTCAAATGCCATTCAAATCTAGATTTTTTCCAGCTTTCTCTTTGCAACTGCTTAACTTAAGTCTTGCAGACTTAATATCTTAAGTCTGCAATTTCAATAAAAGTGCACACAATCATCTTGAGCGCATCTTATCCTCATGTATCAAGCATATATTTGCCACATATTTTGAGGACAAAAATACATACATGTATTACCAACCTACAACTAAAAGCACATGCCATACATGTACCTGTTACATGTATAAATTATTGTACTTTTTTCGGAGGTATCATAGGCCCTTTGCATGACCTGGGCACATGATAAAAATCAGAAATGCTGGGCTGCGACATCCAATAAAAACAAAGGACATCTGCACATCTTAAGTTGCATACTGGTACATAATATTATTAACTGGTACTGTCCTTATGTATAAATTCTTTTACCTCCAGTCTAGAAACATGATATTTTAATCAAAGTGCTCTGTGAACAAACTTGTGAATTGAAGAGGTGAATGAAATTAGTTATAGGATTTTTTGTACAATGTGTGCTTAGGCTTGTTGGATCATCTGGGAAGTTATTTTTTATATGTTTTCTGAGATCATCAGAAATATCCCCAACTATAATGTCAACAGCTTTGATCTAAGCCTTATTTTTTTAGAGAGGATATATAGGGCATTGTTGTGAGCATCTACTGATGTGTTTGAGGTAAATAAATGTGTTACGTTCATTACATAATTTTCTTCCTCTGGTCAGCCTCCTAGCTCCTATGCAAACACTCTTATGAATTCTTTGTGTTTTTAACTGCCTTTTGTAATGTACATGATAAAGATTTACGTCTCATTGCATTTGAATAAAAAGGCCAAATAAAGTTTTACAACTTGTGCAATTCTTGATTATGTGGATTTTAACTAGGAAAATAATGACTAAGCTATCTTGTTCTGTACTTGTTGAGCTAGATTACTGTTCTTGCTGTGTTATGGTTTACCAAGATTTTATTCCAAAAATATTACGTTAGGTTTTCTAGTCCTTGTTTATACTTGTTTGGTATTGCTATTTTAGCGAGTAATTTTGAAAATAATATAGTTCATATGATTCTTACTTGACAAGTGTAGCGACACCTAATCTCACTACCAACCCGAGTGCCCGGATGAGGTCAAATACTCTAATGCCAAAGTGTCGAGGATTTAAAATAGCTAGTTTGAATATTATTTGTCTTTTGAAACATATAGATGAACTTTGCGTTTTTCTAAAATTAATGATCAAAACATCGACGTTCTAGCCATAAATGAGACCAGGCTAAATGAAAGCATTTGCAATCAGGAGGTAAAAGTCCAGGGTTACGATATAATCCGCCGTGACACGTCAACAACTGGCAGGTTTAGTGGCAGCATATGTTTTTACATTCATTCAAACATAAACTATTCTGTCCACACAGATTTGGACAGTCAGCTCCTGTAAATGATATCAATTGAAATTCATAAACATAACTCAAAACCCTTTGTTATTACTTCATGGTACAGACCTCCACATTCACCCCATGAATTTTTCTCGCACATCAACACATTGTTTAGGCAAATTAGATTCTGAAAACATAGAACATTTTCTCATGAGGGATTTGAATTGTGACGTGCAATCCAAAGACGATGTTAATGTGAAAGCTCTCCTAAACATAACAGATATTTATGGATTGGAACAACTACCCTAATTAACCTACTACAAGTATTTTAATTGATTTGATTTTCACAAATCGGCCAGAGAATGTGTATTGTCCAGGGGTGTCTCATCTCGCCATAAGTGACCATAGTTTAGTTTAAACATATTGAAAAATCTCAATTCACACTTTCTCCAGAGGAGTTAACTTGATAACATATAGACAGTTTAAACATTTTAATAGTGCAAATTTTTATGGGGATATTTTAGCCCAACCTTGGGATGACATAAAGCAATTGAAGGCTTTCGTGCGAAAAGGGCTTATGTACAATTTTGGGTTGATTTTTATTTTTTGTAGGATCGAGCTAATTTTTGGCAGACTGACTTGTTTTGACATGAAAAGCATCGTTTTGTAATTGTTTTTGTTGATTTGCTCTTCGTTTTCGAGAAATAATGTATACAAAAAAACTCAGTTTTCCAAGTGGCATCTTTTGGAGCGAATCCTTTGAAGGTGGATTTTGATGCAGCACGAACTTAAACGGTTATGTTCAGCAGCTTCGACAGCACGATTTTTTAAAATAGATGTTTTGATTTTTGAAAGAAGTAGAGAAATAGACTGGAAAAAAATCGACCAACCTCGTATCGAACTGGTGTCACAACAAAACAAACTTGGATGTGGCCCGTTCAGCACCTTATCCGCTTGTGCTAACGAAGTAACAGTAAGAGAATTGCATAATTACATACATAATAAAACTACCGGCAAATACCACGCTTCAGTGACTTCATCGTTTAGCAAAACAAAGGTTTCTTTTGTTTTTCGCTCAACAAGAGATCTCCAAAAGACACCCTTGCAAAACTGAGTTTTTTGCACACGTTATTTCTCGAAAACGAAAGGCAAATCAACAAAAACAATTATGCAACGATGCGTTTCATGTCAAAACAATTCAGTCTGCCAAAATTAGCTCGATCCTGCAAAAAATAAAAATCAACCCAAAATGGTATGTATGCCCTTTTTGCACGAAAGCCTTCAATTGTATGATCATAATGATATGTGGAGATGGTGGAAAGAATTATTCCTAAATGTATGTGAAAAGCACACACTAATGAAGACCAAATGGACACAAGATTCTAAATCACCATGGATAATCACTATTCTAAAAAAGTGGATGAATTTCAGAGACCGCCTTAAAAGAAAGACAAAGGATCCATTTATTTGGAACCAATCTCGAATGGTTAAGGTAACTCAATTGGATTTTTCAATAGTGACACCTTCCAACTTTAAATATAACACACTAATACATAATACAGGGGATTGATATCCACACTCCTGCTAGGGATAGACCAAGGTTTTGGGTGCGGTGTATTTTATTGAGATTGGAGTTAACATAGCAATGCAATGACACACCATTTCGTCGGGGAAAGAGTATTTTACCATTTGAATAAACGGTTTGTGTCAGATATAACCAGAGATATCATTTTCTCGACAAAGTCTTTGGAACGCTTCAAACAATAAACATTCTCGCAAGCGACTTGCCAACACATACCGAAACACAGAACTTTTCCTCGAAGAAAAAATAACTAAATGTCAGCAACGTGCCAGGGAAACTTTGATAAACAATTATTTGGCTAAAGAAAGAGCATTTTATCATTTGAAAGAATGATTTGTGTCAAATATAACCGGAGATATAATTTTTGCGACAAGGTCTTCGGAACGCTTCAAACAATAAACATGTTGCAAGCGACTTGCCGACGCATGCCTAAACACAGAACTTTTCCTTGAAGAAAAAAATAACTAAATGTGAGCAGCACACCATAGAAACTTTGATGAACAATTATTTGGCTAAAGAAAGAGCATTTTACCGTTTGAATGAATGATTTGTGTCAAATAAAACTGGAGATATCATTTTTTCAACGAAGATCTGCAGAACGGTTCAGAATAAACACAGAATAAACACTTCCCAAACGCCTATCTTTAAAACGGGGAACGGAGAATTGGGGGACTTGCCAACGTGTGCTGAAACACAGAACTTTTCCTTGAAGAAAAAATAACTAAATGTGAGCGGCGCACCAAAGAAACTTTGATAAACAATTTTTTCGTCAAGGAAAGATTATTTTACCATTTGAATGAATGATCTGTGTCAAATATAGCCGGAGATACAAGTATCATTTTTTTGCCTAGGATCTTCAGAACGCTCGAGGTGGCCGAACACAGTTTTTGCGCGTGCTTTTGCTGATGCAATTCAGCGCGCGCACAAGGACTGCAAAAAACAAACATGCCCTCAATAGAGTGATCACTTTATTTACTCAACACCTGCAGTATCTGTGCTATTTTTCTCTATATTTGAACGCAGTGTATTGATGGCTTTAGTCTTTTATTACAAAGATATATTAGAAAAGGTAACGATGCAAAGAACCCAGCAATTTTTAGCTTTTTCTTTGTTACCGAAAGAACCCAGTTAAATGTAGCGCATGCGCAGTTGCTCAAAAAATTGAGACCGATTGCTTTTGCAGAAACTTGCCGATTTCTAACGATCCAGTTGTTAGAATTTCAAGAAATTTGGCAAAAAAATAGTTCAGAAACCATGTGAATGATCTATCACAAAAAATCTGAATTTTGACATAGAGAATTTTAAATAATTCAGAACATGCATTGAAAACGATTTACGGCGAATTACGAAAATCGTCTATGTCAAAATTTTATTAGAACAGTGTTGACAGAAGGGATTTAAAGTCAATTCGTAGTGGGCAAATGATGAAAAAAATCTAACGACTGG
>Ga0126338_10002276_pt1 | contig 13112 bp, 9 predicted proteins | sample OrbCmetagenome_2_FD_92529 | JGI IMG/M metagenome (GOLD analysis project Ga0126338, IMG submission 92529) | Coral microbial communities from Petempiche,Puerto Morelos, Mexico - Orbicella C C metagenome | ecosystem: Host-associated > Invertebrates > Cnidaria > Coral | place: Petempiche,Puerto... | reverse complement strand
TTCAACTGGGAATCCCTGATGGACTTTGAGATCACGAATTGGTGTCATGTCACCTATGTTACTGGGATTTACTTATGAGCATGACACGAGGTGCATAGTGTTACATGTCTCTGAATTAAAGTGTTACAATGCAGAATGTGTGTGCCTGACTTTGAGATATTGTCTCTCAGGTCTCATTAACATCAGTTTATGGATGCCATAAACTTAAACTAAACTAGTGTTGTTGTTGGTGTAATCGATTTTACGTACTCCTCTCTACTCTTCTTGCGTTATTGTAATACAAAGGAATTAATATTTTATGTTGATTGACTCAGGGAAGTTCCGGACGTTATCGATTTGTTAGCAACGTAGAACCCTTCCGGAATATCCTTACAGACTGGAGAGAAGACGATATGTTTGTTGAGCAAAGGCTGAGCGGGTGCAATCCTCTGGTGATTCGAAGGGTGACTGAAGACTCCTGTAAGTGTATCATCTTCTGTGACGCTTTAATATTCTCTGAGAGTGGTCCTCGTTCCATTATCAGTTTAATCGTATCTATAACAAAATTTCCGATCGTGATTGGTTCTCCGCACGCCTATTTTTCGCGGAATCGGCGCGCGATCATACAGTTGTCCAATAGCAGGTATCCGATTTCGACTACCTTTGCCATTCGCACGTCACTTACGTGTGCTTTAATGGCTTCCTTCTTAATGTTTCCCACAGATATTAAAACTTGTGGAAAACGCTACTGACTTTTCGCTCAAAAGAACTTCTCAAAAGAAATGCTCGAAATTTGTTATAGATACCATTAATTAGTAATTGGACCTCGTGTCATACAATTTAGGGAGAAATCGTGCTCGTAATTTCAAATCAGCCTCGCGTTACGCGCTCGTCCGATTTTGAAATAACTCGCGTGATTACTCCCTGAATTGTACTCCACTCGGTCCAATTACTATAACTAGTTGCAGTAATCGTCACCACTGACACCTCCACTATCAGCATCAAGCGATTCCAACTGAACTGATGTAGTAATTTCACACTTTTAAAAGCAGGCAGGCTGAATGCGAGTTTCATTCCTGTATCCCGTATGAGATGGGTTAAAAAATGCCTGCATACAAACCCCATTGCCGGTGTATCATGTGATCTGTTTCTATGATCATCCCCTCTTCCTTATGGGTGAATCTCTTTCTTAGCTAGATAGGATATGCACAGCATTTGGCGTCTTTCTATAAAACTACATTAAAAGCGTCTGTGGAGAGATCTTATTGGACTGGGGTTTTTAGCGGAGAAAACATTTTGTTCTCAGCTGCCGTTGGATACTCCTCATTTGCCCTGACCCCAGCCACACACCCATACCCCACTACAACCCTTCATTTCCTCCTTTCCTTTCTCCCTCCCTCTATCCTCCCTCTCTTTTTCCCTCCTCTTTCCCTTCCCCCTCCTTCCTTATTTCCTTCCGTCCTTCCCTCCCTCCTCCCTCTCTCTCACCCTCTCTCCCTCCCTCGCTCCCCCCTTTCCTCCTTCCCTCTCTCCCTCCCTCCCTCCCCCCCATCCATTCGCATGATGCTGATGTAGATATTCGTATGGCACCCATAATTGAGATCTGCCTTTAACTGCCTAACTTTAATTGTTAATTAACGTGTGCGTTTTCTTTGTGCATTTTAGCTAACGTGGGGTTGAAATGGTCAGAGCTGAGCAAGACACTTAATCCAAATTATAACTGGGAGGCCGCTATCCAGACTGCCATGGGCGGTGATGAACCACTGGAGGAGGTCTGGAACTCACTTGAGTTTGCCTTTGTAGCTTGTAATATCAAAGAAGGTTTAGCAAAGAGTCGCTAAAACGTAGTTAAAGTACGACAAGGGTGATTGTTAGAGGAGACTTATTAACTGAAGCAGTAGTTTGAGTTCTTGTTCTGTGTGAAGGGCTTTATGAAAGCTGAGTAAAACGCGATTGTGTTACAGACACAAATATAAATATACTTCTCTCGGAAAATGAATTCTCTTCTTGACCACTCCTGATATTGTCATTATTATTCCCATACCCATATTTTCCATACTGTTACTGTGACTCATACGTGGTTTGAAAAAAAGGTGGATACAAACCTGTTGAGAGGCGGTTTTTCCCACGTGCCTATTTTACGTCGAAGTAGTTTACAGCTGACGCATGTGTTGGTACCTCAGTGTCCATGCAGGGTAATTTTAAAGTTTATCTAATAACGTCCCTATTTCCTTCTCTTTTAGGCAGTGAAAAATCAAAATGTTTATGTTCTCCGATACGAAATATTCGATGACATGATTTCTTTCCCTGATGTGGCGGATGATCGCCCTGGTCGAACTATGTGGCCTTCCAAATCACCAATAGCTCTGTTTGCAGTCAACCGGGACAAACGACTCCGTGCAGCAGCTATCCAGGTTGATTATAAACCAGGTTGGACAAATTGTTTGGTGTAATGTACTTGTAACTACAATTCTGTGTACCGACTTAGCTTTTTGACCAAACCATGTCGATCTCTCTAATTGAATTCATTCAAACTGATTAAGTCCCTCTAATGAGACATATGGGAGAGGTTCTGCGATCTATCAAAGATAATCTTGACGTCCAAATGACGTTGTAAGACCACTGACTTGATTAACACAACTTGCATTTGCTTGATAAAACTCTTTCGCCGAACCTTTTCAAGGGCACTGCATAGAAGTTTGGAAGTATTAGATAGTCCCTGACTGATAGAATGAAACTGTCTTTTCAGCGTGCTTTTCGCGTGTTTTCGCGGTCAAATAGGCAAATTGCGCTAGAAGCAACATCGATATCAAGATTATCCTTGCCGGAACATTCCTTGTAGTGCGTTCCTCGATTGACAATCTTCCTCTCCTTACCTCCCTAGGGAAATGTTGTCGTATTAGCTTAAGGCCCCGTCCACACTACGCCGGAGAAATTTGAAAATGGAGATTTCACTCTGAAACCGCTTCAAGTATTTTCCGTCCACACTACGCCGGGGGAATTTAAAAACGCATCAATCACCGGTCATTTTGGATTTGTTTTTGAGGAAAACTCAGTCAGGGAAATCACATGATTATAGTGACGTCATCGTTTTCGAAAAGCTCCGTTTTCAAAATGTTTTCCGTCCACACGAAAACGAAAAGCCGGCGTTTTCAAATTTCTCCGGTTTAAAGAGCGTTTTGGTAAAGCTCCATTTTCACGACGGATTAGTGTGGACGATAGGCCTAACCGTAAAAATAAAGCTGCATTTTCAGATTTCTTCAGCGTAGTGTGGACCCTCCCTTAACCTAATGATTTTTTTGGTTTCCTTTGGGACTAGACTCTCCTGTTTTCTCCCCTGTTGATGGTGGTTCATGGATGTTGGCTCGGTTGGTTGTACAGGCCACGGATTACGCGCATAGCCAAATGATAGAACATCTTCTAAAGGTTAGAACTCCATTCTGGACAGTAAAACCTTGGCACCACATTGTTCTTGTGTTACTTTTTCTGATGAAGCACGAGCTTTGATCAACTTGATATTTGGGCAGAGTCAACGGAGGCTACCCCGGCCCCTCCAGCTGAAGCAGTATCGTTCCCAGATTATATTATTATGTGCTCTTACGACTCACGGTCAACGATTCGTCCTTTACCTTGTCCTTCTTTTCCTGCTCCTTTTTCTCCTCCTCCTTCTCTTCCTCGTCTTTCTCCTCATCATGGATTGGAAAACTAAAATACAAAGATAAGAAGCAGTTAGACGAGACACCCCAAGCAAGTCCCTGATTTGATTTAAAACCTCTTCGAATTTATTTTACTGCCTTATGTTCTTTGATCTTTAGGTCCATCTTCTTGCGGAACCTTTCTGTGTAGTGATGCAACGTCAGCTCTCCTCCCAGCACCCGCTGAATGAGCTCCTCAAGTACCACTGTAGGGGCGTCATGGCTACAAACACGCTTGGCTCGCCATCACTAATTACTCCAGATGGGTACATGGACCAGCTGACTGCTATGGGATATAAAGGGACCTTGTTATTATTGGAGCGTGGTTACAAGACGCTGAGTTGGAAAGATACAGATTTCCATCTTGATATTATGGTAGCTTGGCTTGTTAATGATGTAGCTTTATACGGGCTCACTTAATGTCTAAAATTTATTGAGGAGCAACAGCCGATCAAAGATCCCACACATTCTTTGTATTACTGTAGTCGTGAGTGTTGAACTTTGGGGGTCAAATTTTTACCGTCTCTACCGAGGAGAATAAGAGAGCGCACGAAAACTCAAAGAAGTTCAGTTAGTTGAGCTCCTCACATCACTTTCAAGAAGGCAAAACAAGCTTTTTTTCCAGTTCCTCCCCCTAGTCAATTTTACTTCTCCGAGCCGTCAACTCAACTGCAATCTCATTCAAATATGAATAAAGAAGAGGGTTGATTGGGTTGGTTAATTAATAACAATTTAGTTAAGTGCCTCAAGAGTTAAGATTGCATCAGATGTACACAACTATATCTTTTTTTTAATAACTTTATGGATGCAGCTCGAGTTTTACTCAGATTCCCCCGAGCGCAGAAAATGCAATCTGCAGTCGGTCAGTTAATGTTCCCTTTTCGTTTCCAGAAACGTGGTCTCGACAACAAAGAGAAGCTTCCCTATTTCCCATATCGTGATGACAGCAATTTGTTACTTATGACAATCAAGAGGATGGTAGTGGATTACATTTACGTGTAAGTAGCAGTCAGTCAGTTAGTCAATCGATCGATCGATCGATCAATCAATCAATCAGCCAGTCCTCAGTCATTCAGTTAACGAGTCATTCAATCAATGGGTCAATCAATTAATCAATTAATCAATCAATGAGTCAATCAACCAATCACCTATTCAATCCGTCGGCCGGTAGGTCAATCACTGATACTGGAATCTTTTGAGACTACGCGGTGTCCATGGATTGAGTAGTTCGCAGTAATGGTTATAGTAATTGAATCATGTATTGCTTTTCTGTTTCAGTTTCTATAGAGGAGATCATGACGTTCAGCAGGACACGGAGTTACAAGCGTTTGTGAATGAGCTGTCTGCCCAAGGGACTGGGCCAGATGGAGGGCGTGGCCAGGTAATCAGAGTTGCGTTCGTGGTAGACTGCACGTATGTGCATGTACGCTGCGTTCGAGGTACAATGTATACTCAGTTCAAAGGCACATGTATGTACGCAGGAGAAAGACCTACGACAGTCTCCCGCGTTGATGACCCTTGAATTCATTAAATTGGGTTTTAGTTTTTTTTTTTTTCAAATCAGACCGAACTTTTTCCCCAACGTTTCATTCGCCAGGTCAAGGACCTCCCAGCCGTGTTGCGGACCAAGGAAGAAGTCATTGACGTGGTATCTCGGTTAATATGGCTAATGAGCGTGCGACATTCTGCGGTGAATTATCCAGTGAGCGACTATGGAGCATTCACGCCTGTTCTGCCGACCAAGGTTTACAACGACAGCAGCGTGCCTCCAGGAACATTTTCTGTCTTGAATTTACCAAATGTTGACATATCTCTTGTAAGTAAAACTAATCAATAGATCGATCGATCGATATATTAGTCATTCAGTCAATTAGGTTGATCAATTAGTCTCTTGCTGAGATGTTCTGTCAGTCCGTCAGTCCGTCCGTCCGTCCTTCAGTCAGTCCGTCAGTCAGCCAGTCCGTCCGAATCCGTCCGTTAATTTGTCTGTCTGTCTGTCTGTCAGTCTGTCAGTCACTGGAGGCAGTTCTTTTATGAAGAACTGTGGGCACTTTCGTACTTTCCTGAGGTCAATAGATATCACAGACTCCTATAAAAGGGAATTGGTGCCGCTTACGTCACTTTCGTTTTGCCTCTTAAGCATACGAATTTGCTTTGGGAAGACAAGGTACGAGTCGACTGCGAGCATTAAAAGAATATTCGAGACTTAGAGATTGGTAAAATGTTTAGCTGCCCCTCTCTACTCATTTATGGGTGTAAGCGATTCATATTTCCCTCAGATTTTCACACTATTTAATGTTCCATTTCTCTCCTCCACAGTCGCAGATCGAGGTTGCCATGAACGTCGGAACGTACCATTATGACGAGTTATTTGACTACTTTGAAAAACTGAAGAATCCTTCAGGAAGAAAAGTAGTTAGGTTTTACTATTACTACCTGAAGTACGCCGTTAGTCCAAGGCTCAAGTATAGGAACTACAGGCGATCCAAAGGTGGCCACCTGACCTACCCTTATCTACAGCATTCATGGCTTCCCAACGGCATTCAAACATAACCAAATAGGACATTAAGGCTTTGCACTATTGTTATATCAGATAAATTCCGAATTTAATTCTTTCAGCAGTACTAACTAGTCCAGTTCTGGCGCTCTCATTGTCACGCAACGCTACGGAGAGAGGGACCTCTCTCCCTAGCGTTACGTGACAGAGAGAGTGCCAGTACTAACATATTCGACTATACTTTTAAACCGAAGCTGCGTATGCTTTTAAACCAAAGTTCCCTATTTGGCTGGACTGTATCGGATAAATGTTAAATGTTAGATACTGTTAAATTAAACCAAACAATAAAGAAATTACGCATTATTCTGGAATAAACACAATATATTACAAGTAGCTGTATTTGTATCTTTTTCACTGGGTAACTGATGGAGTAAAAATAAGGGGCTGATTGGCCAGGAACAATCGATGCCATCGATCATCGATCAGTTAAACTTGTCCAGACCACTCGAACGCCAATTCTAAAATCGTAGAAGCAATGACTTCCAAATTTGGCGACTTGTAGTAAAATACATCAGGGAGCAATTGGGTGTGGCCTGTTACTGTTTAAGGGACTTGCTGTTCCCAAGGAAACCATACTTTGACAGGCATGTTTCTCAATTTGTTGTTGTTGTTGTTGTTTTCCTGAAGATTAGTAATGGTGAGAGATGAAAATTAATTTCTATTACAGTGATAACTGCTCAACACTTGCCGTCTGTAGATTTAACGGCTACTAGAGACGTCACAACACGGAAAATGCGAAACTCGCTGCTAAAAGTGTTAAGGTTGAGTGCGGACTTACAAGTTTCTTTTAAGCCCTCGCATGGCAGTACCAATTTCAATGAGCTTGTGAACAACAGCACGAAGAAATCCCCATGAAATGTTTTCACTCTATTGAACTATTCTCACTAGCAAGATTGTCACAAATCCCTTTTGCTACAAACTTGAAAAGCGGATGTAGAACTGTACGAGACACGCCCGCTCCGTGTAGAAGTTTTTCGGACGAAAAGCAGGGTGGGGCTAAAGCAACATGGCAAGAGGATTAATAATCTTTTAATAAGATTTAAAACAGTGAGACTCAATAGGAGATGAGCAAAGAGTCCCTAAAAGTCACGTTGGGGATTGCGTGACATCCTACATGGGATACTAGGAGTTGAATTATATGACGTGCGCCTTACCGCTGTGGAACCGCATTGCAGCAGTAAATTCAAGATGGCGAACGACGAGGAAGGATCCGGCTATCGTTGGTTAAACCAATATGAAAGAACTTGGTAAGTATTACTACGCGGAACATTGCATAAATAATTTTTAAATTAACTGATTAATTATTTTTGGCGTATTTAAAAGAAATACGCTGTAGCTTATTATAGGTCTTTCAAACATCGACTGCAGAACTGTATGGTGCATAAAACAGTGTAATGATTCTGCAAGAAAGAAGTGACTCTGTTAGCTTTGAAACAGTGTCTTTTATTTATATATTTCCTGCCTGTGTGATAACTAGAAAAGATCACTAAAAAGCTTGTTGACTTCATGGTTATATTCCCCCTTTACCCCAGTGGTTGGGATTTTGAGTGGTGGAAAGGAGGGGGTGCGGGTGGGGGGTCAAAACTGGGACCGAAGAATCGAAGAAGGAAAACCACTATTTGTAGAGGCAAATTTTAGGGAAGAGCTATAGCAGCTCTGTGGTAAATTTTGTAATAAATTAATTCTGAAAACTCCATTTTGAAAGCACTTGGCATCCTAAGAGTAACTTAAAGAAATGTGTACTTGCCCTGATTGTTTTTCACATGCCCCAAAACAGGCAGTGACAAAACTCCCACCAGGTCAGCTCTGGGGGTGTTATAAATGAGAATGGCAACCATTCAAGAATGAGACAGAAACAATAGTGGCCATTAATTCTTATTTAACCAAGTTGACCCGGTTTGAGTTACATGCCCCCTTCCTACAATCCTTATGACATTCTTCTTGTATTCATATATTGTGAAGTTTAACTTAAATTTGTTGTTTATCATGTGTGCTAACATCCTGGTGAGTTAATCTGTATTATTTAGAGGAGCATTTGCTGTGCTTTTTTTAACAGTTTTTAATGTCAAAATGACTAGAAATAAAGAGTACTTGACTACATGTATGGGTAAGAGTCAAGTCTGCATACGAGCCAAGTGACCCATCAGACCAGAGCTTATACCGGTTTCAGTAGCATGAAGCAACCCAGGAGTAGTTCTACTCCCCCCTGGATGGGATGCTAGTCCAATTCGCAGGGTTACTCCCCCCAACATTAAATTCACCGGTGTCCATTTATACACCTGGGTGGAGAGAGGCACTGTGGGAGCAAAGTGTCTTGCCCAAGAACACAAAACAATGTCCCCGGCCAGGGCTTGAACCCATACTTCTCGTTCTGGGGTCGAGCACACTAACCATTGGGCTGCCGCACCTCCCATGTATGGTGCTGTTTTAAATTTTTTGTATTTACATGTATTTGAGGTATCGTTAAATTATGTTGGTTGCTAGGGAGGTTATTCAAGAAGATGCTGAAGGTTCTCTTCAAACTGTGGTTGATGAGATTACACAGAGGACCAAGCGAAGAAGGTGGGTGCATATACATGTGCATGTGTAATAAACTATTTGTTAAGGTGTGTCAGGCACTGGAACCTATAACAAATTTGACAAGGACTGAAGACTAAGCTTTTGGTTAATTGCATAGAATTAAGTGTTGTGAAGTATGGTACAGTACCGTTGAATAACCATTTCTTGGATTACACATGATGAAGTTTCTAACTAGTACATATACAGTAACTGCAAAAATTAGTATCAAATAACAATACACTGTTTTGTAAACTACTGCGTTTATCATAAATTTCTACAGGCTCATGGGAAGGAGTGGAAACATTCGACTTGGCATGGTAAGTTCATAACACTTCTTTATTGGAGAACTGCTCATACCTGTTGGTTTTGAAGCTCTGAGTAACATCACGCCTAAAAGTATAGACACGTGCACATAGATCCATTGCATAACAATTAAAAAAAAATTTAAAAGCATTTGAAAGGGTTTGTCAGGTATGATTGAGGATTATAACAGTCAGTCAAAATACAACACATGGAACATTCAACTGATGATTAATTTTAAGTATTCAAATTAAGGATGGTGCCTACTCCAGTGTAAATACAAAGGTTTTTGCACCAGATTAGGACCATGCAGTAAATGTAGATCTTTGCAAAGGCTATTGGAACCCACAAAGAAAAATGGGGATAACCACGCATTTTTTGGGGATAATTAGCCTTGAATCCCAACAAAAATGCTGACATCAGCATTTTTCTGAAAAAAGAAATTTCCTACAAATTACAAATTTCCTTAGAATTCTCCTTTATGTACTGAAATGCAAACACATTTATAAAGATCTTACAACTGCTCGATAAAAGGTAACATAAAAACCATTTTTGGGTTGTTTTTAATGACAAAATCATTGCAAAAGCACTATTAGCATCTCTGACAGCCTTCCTCTGGTTCAGCTAAAATACAGTCTAAATAGCTGTTCCTTACAACCAGAAACTAATCACATGTTGAGTAGGCTTGCCACTTCCATTTCATAACATGAAATGTAGGCGTAACCACGCCTTTTTTAAAGTTATTCATCTTTTCTGAAAACTTTTACAGTGCCCATTACATTTTTGCTGTCACCTCCCCAGTAAGTAAAACATTTGCGTCTCTTGCACTTGTTTTGCACACGCACTATGCTATCTGCAGGTACATGTTTACAGTTGGATTTCAGTATAATTTTTGACAGGTAACAGCTAGTTTTTCAGCTGGAAGCCGTTAACAGTTACACAGAGGACACGGAGGGACATGGAGTGTAAAGCATACCTTACATAATGCAGAGAACATGTGCGCACTAACAATAGTAGGCACCATCCTTAATGGGAAAACAGACATTGTTTGCTGCATTTCAGATGCGACATGTGTTTGTTGTTGTGGATATGTCTCGAGCTATGGAAGAAGCTGATTTAAAACCTTCACGTCTTGCTTGTTCTGTCAAGGTACAGTATATATCACCATAATAGTAGAATTCTACTTGAATACTAATTTTAATGCTGCTGCAATCTGTTGGTTGAGCCATCACACATTATCAGCCATCAAACACTAAACTTTAAAAGCTCAGAATTGTTGAATGAACAATGTGAGCATGAGTACACAGCTACCAGGGGCAGATCTAGAGGGAGGGTGCAGGGGGTGCATCTCCCTGCCCCGCCTACTGAGATGAAGTCTTCTTCTTTGTGTTTGCTTTTAAGATTTGTTTACCTCATCAGTCAGTTATGCCATTCCTAAGAAAAATCCTGGGTCCACCCCTGGCTGCAAGTGTAATTTATTACTGAAGCAGGAAGTTTTACTAAAAATTTTACTTAATGCAGTGTGTGGTGAAGGATAATTAAAAATTGTTATTTGAAAGAAATTTAGTTAGAATTCTACTGTTAAAGGCAATTAGATTATTCACTCTGAATTTGTATTAGGTGATAGTTGATTCTGCTCTCAGCTTCAATAACTACATGTATCACCTCATTGAAATCTCAACCTGGAGCCCATAATGCAGTTGTTAACTAGAAGTGCGAACTGATGTGAGATGCACAAGTATATTTTTATTATCTACTGAGTCAGTGTCACAGTACAACTCTCCAATGATGCTGGTATCATGACATTCAATGCCTTAAATGCATCATCTTGCAAACAGTATGAAAGAAACATGACTGTACATTTCTATCTTTACAGCTTTTGGAAGATTTTATCACCGAGTACTTTGATCAGAATCCCATTTCACAGGTACGTGTATGTTTACAAAGTATAAGGAAACCAATATTAATTAACTTAGTTAATAACATATTTTGATTGCATGCAAAGTGAATATTGTTGAATTTTTGTTTTGTAGATAGGGCTTATTGCAACCAGAAACAAGAGAGCTGAGAAACTCACAGAACTAAGTGGTAATTATACAGGCTTTTACATTGTGTTATTAACTGTTTTGTAATTGTCATTACCATACCTAATAGCCTTTAACTTGCTGCCAATACATTTCTTTTGTCAGTCATCTTCTTCTGACAATTACCCTTTGCTGTGTTGCATGTATAGGTGGGCTATTTTTTAACCCTCCTAAGCCAGTAGTTGGTTAGCTAGGGCACAATGCCTCCATGTTAAAAGCTGGGCCCATAAGACTGTTACTGTTGTGTGCTCATTTACCTGGCCTATGTATGCAAGCAAGGCTAGAATTGATCTTGCTTTGTTACAAACTTTTCTGCTTTTCTCAATTAAATTCAAACTTGTTAGCATAATAGAACAATTTTATTTACACAACAAAAGCAGCAAGATCTGTGTCAATGGAAACAATATCACCTCTAGCCTCACACCATTCAAAGGCCAGGGGCCCGTTTCCTAAAAGCCCCAGAAACTTTTTGGGCCCGCAACTTAGCCATTTTTAGTTAATCTGTATCTAACAACAGAAAGGTGTATATGTCTGAAACTTCTTGGAAATGAGGGGAACTTCTGGTCATATTAAGAATATGTAAACAAAACAGCTCTGTATTCATAAGGTTTGCAATTTTGCTACGGCTTTAGGGGTGTGAAAACTTTTCGCGACCTTTGAGAAATGGGCCCCAGGCCACAGAGCAGAGAACAGTTAAAACATCAGTGGTCTATGACATGTAATACATTGTTTGTCATTGTTTACAGGTAATCCACAACTCCATATCAGCACTCTCCAGAAAGCTGCTACTAAACAGTGCCAAGGAGAACCATCGCTGCAAAATGCCATAGACACTGCTGTACAGTCATTAAGGTTAGTAGTAGTGGTCATGAAACTTGTTTGTACTTTGTAGCTCAATCAGTCAAATTTTTTTGACGTAATTTTTAATTTTACAGACATTCTAGTGGTGCATTCAGGTTGAAGTGGCCTAACAACAGAGTTCTGTTCTGCTGTATTTATGATTTTATATAAAATGAAAATTATATGCTTAGTGCATGCACTGTGTTTTCTCTTTTTCCAGACATATGCCAGGTCATGCCAGTCGGGAAATCCTTATTCTGTTTGGAAGCCTGACATCATGTGATCCTGGAGATATTCTTGACACAATTCAGGTAATGATGGTTAAAATTCATTATCATAGTGATCTTCCTTCATGTTCTGTGATATGAATTTTCTTGTAACCATTAAATGTGATGACGGATTGATGTGATGACTATTGATTCATTCATGAATAAATTTGTTACATTTATTACAAAGTAAATTGTTTGTTATCTCAGTCTGTGAACAAGGAAAAGAAAAAGTTAGTTATCAAAGAATTTGTGTGGGGTGCAGTAAATTCCCTGTTTTCAATTATCATCAGACTTTGCAACATCAAAACATCAGGTGCTCTATCATTGGCCTGGCAGCAGAAGTGCGTGTCTGTAGGACGCTTTGTTCTGAAACACAAGGTAGATGAATCAATATCCAAACTACTGTTAAATCTTTAACATGCCTACAATGTATAACTCTAGATTTAATGTTGAAAAAGAGTAGTTTTCAATTGAGTGTCATAAAACTAAAACCAAAGCAACCTCTCTGGCCAATCACAAAGGGCGCAGAAAACTCAGTGAACCAATCAAAACTAGACATTAATAGAGTGATGTAGTTCTAAGTTGACATGAAGTGCAGGAAAACTTATAATGACAAGCCAGTTAATATTAGTACTTCTGATTGGATGACAAAGTGCCACAAGCTTTTTAAGCCAATCATGTCACGTAGTAATGTAGAACCAAAGCAAATGTGAATGACTTTTGACACTCAAGTGAAAACTGCTCTGGTCATGCAATGCAACATTGTGTGTCCCTATGTTCATTTTAGCCTTTCTGACAGACAGACAGACAGGCAGACAGACAGACAGAC
>Ga0126338_10002275_pt1 | contig 13114 bp, 8 predicted proteins | sample OrbCmetagenome_2_FD_92529 | JGI IMG/M metagenome (GOLD analysis project Ga0126338, IMG submission 92529) | Coral microbial communities from Petempiche,Puerto Morelos, Mexico - Orbicella C C metagenome | ecosystem: Host-associated > Invertebrates > Cnidaria > Coral | place: Petempiche,Puerto... | reverse complement strand
GTTATTATTATTATTATTATTATTATTATTATTGACTGTACTGGGCACTTTTTTAAAGTGTGATATTTAAAAAAAAAACATGGCAACACAGAGCCAATCTCTACCAAAGAGCAACCTACTCAATTGTGAAAATCTGGACTTAAATCTTTGTAATAAAAAGATATTGTAGATGACTAACACACCAACGGGGCCAAGTATATTCTTAATGAGCCCATTTAGGAGTGCATCAGACTGGAATTTTAACGAGTGTACCCGCTTGTGACCATTATACACAATTATTTGCTGTTGATCGGAACGAGCGATCGGTCTCACTGTCCATCTATGAATCCAAAACAATTTCAGTTCTAGTGGGGGCCTTTTGCATGCATGACATCGGCATACTCCTGTAACATATGAGGATTCAAAACATCGTCATTCCGTTGAGAGATTCTGTGGCCGTGATTGTTGAAAATGTTGTCCATGACTTCGTTAGTAATCATGCATAATTCTGACACCGGTCTTCCGGTGATCATATCTGAATGACAGCGAATGACGGCGAGTTACACAGCTAAAATAAATGGATAAGACGAATAAGGGCAACCTTGTCTCACACCTCTTATGAGTTAGAAAGGGCTGGTACAGAAGCCATTATTTATAAGATAGCTCTCTGGATAGGTGTAAAAAGTTGATTTCCACTGTTGATTATTGTCCCCAAAATTAAAGAAAACAAGCGGCATATTTTGAATAAACTCACATTCAATGACATCAAATGCCTTTTTGAAGTTAAGGTGGATGAGTATCCCACGGATAATTTGGTTTGTGATATTCTCTAGAAGGTTGTTAGTTAACCTGATATTTTGGCCCATATATCTTGTTTTTATGAATCTAGTTTAGTCCGGATGGATAAGAAGTTTAAGTACCCTTTCTAATCCTTTGGCTGTCAATTTCGACGCGATTTTGTAGTCCAAATATAGTAGAGTAATTGGCCGCCAATTTGCCAGGCTAAGTAGATTTGAATCTTTTTTTTGCAATAATATAAAATAGTACTTCTGCGGTGAGAAATTGACATTTCTCCTTCTCTATGAGCTGATTTATAGTAATTGGTTAGATTCTCACTCGGTAAGTCGAAACAACAATTGTAGAATTCTTAAGAAAACCGTCCTCACATGAAAATTTCTTAACATTCCTTCAGAGTAATTTAACCTTCTAGTTCCTCTTTTTCTAAGTCCTGCAGCTTTGGTATTTGGAAGTTGTGGACAAAATTTTTCAACCGGGCATCATCATTGTACCCAGTAGAAGTATAGAGATCTGTATAAGAAATGTCTATTTCTTTTATTATTTTGTCGGCTTTGTGTAGATGTTTTCCCTTCGACAGTTCTAAATCTAGTATTTTCTGTTGTAATTTTTCATTTCCAGTTTAAAGATATATTTCGTTGGTTTTTCATCCCTTTCTTTCCATCTGGATTTAGAACGTAGCATTAAGCCCTTCGCTTTTTCCTCGTAGAAGATAATGAGTTGTTTTAGAATTTCCTTTTCGTTTAATGCATCGTTGATAAGTTTAGCGTTGGTCATGTAAAAAATCCACTTTTCTAGTTCTTTTAGGCGTGTTTGCAAATCCAGTTCCCGCTTGCGTCGTGCTTTGGTTTTGGACTTTGAGTAGGCAATTGTGAGGCCCTTTATTTCCACTATAATAAGCCACCACTTTAGTTTGCGATCATCCAGGTGTCGGTATTTTTCACCTATAATGGGATAATTGACTTTAATGCGATTTACGTATTCTTCATGAGAGTGTTTATATTTGTTTTAGACTTTACACACGGTTTTCAGGGGTACTGCACAGGCGATATCTTTCGACCATATCTCGACATTCCATCTTTGGAGAGCTATATAAACGGCGGAAATACTGTTTATCTGTGAAACTAGCAATTTTTCCTCTTATTGGCAGAACATATGACAAGTATATGATAACTACTGACCTAAAATGAATGAAAAAGATTGTGGACTCCCGAATTACGGGATAATTCAAACGATTTTAGTGTACTTCATCGGCTCTCAATAGTGAGTTCCAGTAGATTTGGGCCGCTACCGCAGTCGATTTATCACTCACAGAATGTTTTCTTGATGCTCCTAGCCTTAGTTTAATGTCAAAGGAATCCATCTTTTATGACTAAAAGTCGAGGTCGACCGTAAACAAACCACTTGTGCTTACATTTTAATGTAGGCCATGTTACAATAGTATGTTGAAAGATGGCATGTCGAGAGATAGTTGCTATGCTCTGAAAGCGGATGTTAATACTTCTTTAAGTTATGCAAATACATTTGTTGTTGTTGTGATTCGTTCAGAATATAGACGTTGTATAACGAAAGACTAGCTGATTTGAAAACTAAATTAATAGAAATGTTTCTGCCATCCCGATATTACTGAAATTTTCTATTGATGATGATAAGCTAGCGGGAGGAGTCAGTGAGAATATAAACGCCTTTAGTATCAGTTGATTCATGAGAAAACTAAATGTCACCACCCCTCTCACTTCTTCGGATCTTTTCATTTGGGTCGGAATAGATCTCTTGCACAAAATAAAAATGGCAATTTTTTTTGGTCTTTCAGATAATCCTTCTAACATTTAGAATTAAAATAGAACAATACCGTGCATAGCGCCAAAAGCGTTTAACAAGTAATGCGAAGACAAGGAATACGGGTAAACAGGAACTTGGGCCATGAATCTTAAGTTCTCTTTTCTGGTATAGATTTCTAAAGCAGTCAGTTTTTCTGAAGTCTCGTTTATCGACCGTTTAACTTCAGATACTTTTTAAATTTTCTTAAAGATTTTTTTACACATTTTTTGCCTGAAATTACACCTCAGCCTGTGCATTTGCGAGAGCACCTGGGTGAAATTGTTTGGTGAGTTTGTTCAAAAGAGTCTTAAGGGAGATATTTTCTGCTAATTCACTGCTCTCGTTTCTACTCAGGCCTTGCGAGGACTTTCGATGGTTTCTCTCTTTGTTTTTGTTTTGAGGGCAGCCTAGAGAGGAAGCCTCTCGTTTTAATATGGACGCAAGAGGACGTAATCAACCACCAAAAGTTAAGGATGATGAATTGGTGCTAGTAACGCTTTTTTTTGCAAGCACTCGACGTATAGTTTACGAAGCACTCAAAGCGCGTCAGACAGCCATCTTCACCTTAACTCCGATTTTCCACTAATTCAATTGTTAAGTTGTTTTCGGACAAATTGGTATCGAATAGTTTAATAGCCTTATTACTTTAAAAGTCCTAGTTTAAATCAATCAAGTATATTCAAAGTTCTAGTTACGTGCGTGCGTCCGTGCAAGCGCTTTGTTTTGTGTTTTTGGCGCCTATTCGCCGATAGAAGGCGTAGTCGCCTTAGGATTTTTGCATCTCTTTCGTAGGGATTGTAATGCAAATTTTCCCTTTCTGTCATAACTTGGCTATTCTTCTTTTCTCGGAAATTGATATTTTTGTGATTAGTTTTTAAGAAGACTTAGTGTCATATAATTCGGTCCGTAATCATGCTCATGAAAAAAAAATCGGACTTCCGCTGTGCGGTCGTCCACTTTTGTTATCACCCTTATAATAACAAATCGAATTGGACTCCGCTCAGTCCTATTATCTTTACTTACGTATCAATTGGATTAGAAAAGAAGTGCAAGGTACTAGAAGCTGTTAAGAATTAAAATTGCACCTTACAGGAAAATCGCACAAAAAATGTCAATTTCCGCCTCATATCTTCAACTTACCTAAGAAACACAGTTTTAGCTACTAAAACCTGTAAACACTTTTCACTGCACATTTGAGAAAAATTGCACAAGAAATGTCAATTTTTCTCAAATACCTCAGAATTATCTTGTACACCCAGTTTTAGCTATCAAAAGCTTTTAACACTAAAAAATAGACGTCTTGGCGAAAGATGTCCATTTTCTCTTGGTGTCACGCAATTACCTTTTCCGCTTTTTATATCATTTTGGACAGGGCTGTTCTAAAAACCACTTTTTGTGCCATTGCCCCGTAAAAAAATATTATTATTGTTGTTGTTGTGTGGCAATTTGGGGTAATAAACGAAAATCAACACAGTTTTAGGTTCTTAAAGCGTTAAAGACTTGAAAGCGAGATATTTCAGCGAAATCGCACCAGAAGTGTCCCTCTACCTAATAAGTGCCTGAGAGAAAATAATTTTTGCTATTAAAAGAAAAAGCTAACGAGCTACTGAGACTTGAAATTGTGCACGAGAAATGTCGATTTTCACTTCTTACCTCTCACTTGTCTACAAAACAGAGTTTTGTAATTAATCTGCTTGAAACTTAAACCTTCAATAATTAAAACTGCAGGTTTGATCGAAATCGCGGAAAAAATAGGGATTTTCGCTTTATACTTTGATATTGCCTAAAAAATCTAGTTTTACGTATAATAAGCTTTAAAACCCTTAAACTTAACATCGTTGAAAAATTGCGCGAGAACTATTTTACTTCATATCTCACAATAACCTTAAAAAACAGTTTTAATTACAAAAAGCTTTAAGGACTTAAATCTTCACAATGGAGCAAAGGTGCATGAAATATAAATTTTCTTTTTATAACTGGAAATTGCCACAGAAACACAATTTTTGCATTAGAAAGCTGTAGAGACTTAGAACCGCACTTTTCATCAAAAACGTAATTTAAATGGCGAATTCAGTTCGTAGCTTGGTGTTGCCTCAGTTGTATAAACCTAAAGGTTTAAAGGCTTGACACTGCACTTTAAATAAAATCGCATGAGAAATGGTGGTTTTCGCTTATTACCTAACAATTGCAGCAGAGAAAAACATTTTACCCTCAGAAGTACAGGCTTATAATTGGACACTCGGGAAAATCTAAAACAAATATTGATTTTCGGTTTATTCCTCACAACTGCTTCATAAACACCGATTTGGCTACTAAAAGATATCCGGGCTTAAAACTGTACATTCAAGTGAAATAGCATTAGAAATATCGATTTCGCCTTAATAATAAACAAGTGGAGGAGAAAAAGAGTTTTAAGTACGAAAAGCTGTAAAGACTTTCAACAGCACATTTTGGAAAAACTGCAGGAGAAATGTAGATTTCTACTTTGTACCTCAAAATTCCCTCTAAAATACAGCAACTTAAAGTATCATAGAGTAAAAACTTCATACGGGAGCGAAGTTTTATAAAATTTGTTACGTTTTGCTTATTACTCGAAATTGCCACACGAAGAAAGCATTTCCTTTAAAAACTTGAAATTTCATATTTTCGCAGAATCGCAGGAAAAAAGCCGTCTTTTGGCTATAACCTAAGAGAAGATGTTTTAGCTACTGAAAGTTCTTAAGACTAAAACCAGCACATTTGAGCAAACTCGCACTTAAACTGTCGATTTTCGCTTTATACTTTCAAATTGCCTGAGAAACACTTTATTTGTGGGGGAATGGCACATAAAATCCTTTCCAGAACGGCCTTGTGCAAAATATTATAGAAAGCCAAAAAACTAGACAAAACAATCGTAAAAACTAAAAAAGCGGTTGGATACGACAAAATAAGTTCTGGGCTCTGACTTAAGACTTAAGACAGAGTTAAGTAGTAGTATCGTTATGTTTAGGTAGCACTGTTTTGCCTATTTTTCCGCTTTTTAAAACATTTTGCACAGGGCTGTTCTAAAAACCACTTTTTGTGCCATTGCCCTATAAAAAATATTATTATTGTTGTTGTTGTGTGGCAATTTGGGGTAATAAACGAAAATCAACATTTTTCAAACAACTTTGCTCCAATATGCATTTTTAAGTCTCCCAAGCTTACAAAAACTCTCTAATAATAATAATAAAAATAATAACAGAAAATACTGTCTTTCTGATACAAATGTTTATTAGAAGCCAGAATGGACATTTCTTGTGCAGTTTCACGCAAATTTGCAATTTTAAGTGCTGAAACCCTTTAATAGCTGAAACTGTTTTTGTGAGGCAATTTGAAGGTATAAAGCAAAACTGAACATTTTTAGTACGATTTTACTGAAATGTGCTGTTTTAAGTCTAAAGAACTTTCAGTAGCTTAAACGTCTTGTTAGGTAATTGGCAAAAAATGTCGTTTCTCGTGTAATTTCGCTCAAATATAAAATTTTAAGTTTTCAAAGCTTTTCAAAGAAAATACTGTCTTGTTGTTGCAATTCCGACTTATAAAGGAAACTTAACTTTTTTTAATAAAACTTCGCTCAGATGTGATGTCTTACCTCTTTAACAGTAAGTAGCTAAAATTGTATTTCTGAGGCAATTGGAAGTATAAAGCGAAAAGCTACATTTCTCGTGCAAGTTTTCCCAAATGTGCTGTTTGAAGCTTTCACTGCTTTTTGAAGCTAAAACTGTCTTTCTGCGCCACTTGTTTACTATTAAGGCGAAATCGACATTTCTAATGCGATATCCCTGGAATGTGCAGGTTCAAGTGGCGAGATCTTTTTTTTCCAATATTGCTGAAAAAAAGGCAACGAACACTGCGAATCTGATGTTCCCAAATATTTCCAATGTGTATTGCGGATGGGACATTCATTTCAGAGGTTATACACTGACAGTTGTTTTTCAGTAATTGTTCTTTTATTTGGTCCTCGGTAAGTTCTGTCAGAGTCTCCATCACTTCTCTCTTTGCGCCAACGAAATTGCTTCTTTGGTCGCTCTGGAGATTTACGAACTGATCCTCTTCGCCATACGAATCGAGGGACCGTGTTAATGAAAGGTGCCGTTTCCAGGCGGTCTTAGTTCTGAAATATTCTGCTCCTTAACTGTGCTCCTGAGTTTTCGACACTTAACACATCTTGTGATGTATGAGACAACTGCAGAGAATCCATTTGCTATCCAACAACCACAAGATCGATTTTCATTTAAAGTCACACGCCTTCCATGATGGTTTACTTGCTCGTGTCAGTGCTTAACAATGATGAGGTTAGCAATGTGAATCTTTCCTGAGAGTATTACTGAGAACTTGACCTACTCTGGCATTTCTGTAAACTTTAGTCGTCCACCGAACATCAAGGTGCCACTGCAATCCTGGAAGGGGTCGACTTTAAAGAGTTTACGTGAGTTCTTTATGGCATGGCTCCTACTGGGAGCGGAATCTTGGGTTGCTTAAGTCAAAAATTTAATCTCTTCTTCGAATGGAATAGCTTGTACCGCTCTAATGAAAACCGTCTCTGCCTGCGGCATTGTTGCTACTGTAATCAACTGAGACTGAGTGGTAACTTCTTTTCTACCCACTAGTTAAGAAATACCTCCTGTTTTAGTCATTTTTGGTGAAGCGTTCTCGAGACAGGCAGGTTTCTAAGACCTCATTCTTACCTTGTGCGTGTAAAGAAGACACAATGGAAAAGCTTTTTTTGCCCGCCGCTAATCTGAGAAGCACTCCAAAAGGCTAGCTAAGCTCGCAGAGGGGTTTTCTTTTTTGGTGACTTAAGCATCTTTGCTCTTAAGATGGGGATCATCTTCGGACAGTGTCAAGACTTTCTTTAGTTTTTGTTGAAGAGTGTACGGGCCAATAGGCCTTATTTTTAAACGGAAAGACTGTTCCCGTAATCCAAGTTGATTTCTGAATTCCTTGGGGTTTGAGACCTCGAGAGGCATAATCAGCCACATTTCACTTAGTCTCCACGTAATGCCACTGGTCTGGGAACGATTGTTCTTGGATTTCCTGAACTCAGTTGGAAAGAAAGATGTGAAATCGTCTAGTATCATTCGAGATAGAACCAAAAACAACTTTGCTGTCCGTCAAGAACACTTCTTCCACTGTTTCGTATTCTAATTCCCGCTGCAACTGAGCACTTGTTTTGCATGATGTAACGGCAGCTGTGAACTCAAGACGAGGCACTTTTATAGATTTCAAAATACCAACTCTGGCTTTATTGATAACGAAGGAACAGTGAATGTTAACCTTATCATTTATCAGCCTTAGGTATGAGCATTGACGGTATTCTTGAGTGCTTGCATCTAAGAAGTAATGTAGCTGAGCGTTTGAAATACGTCCAAACTTTGACGGTTTGTGTCATCTTGGGATTGATAGTTCCCCCAATGAAGGTAGTTCTTCTCCCCACCTTTCCCATCTCGTCTTAATATTTTCCGGAACTGGATCATCCAAGTCGGCCTTTTCCCTGCAAGGCTCTTGAAGTATCTTTATTCCTTCCATGAGCACTGGGGCTACAAATCCTAGTGGGTCATAAATGGAGCTTACAATCGAGAGAATCCCTCTTCTGGTACATGGATGATCCTTCAAAATAATACTAATTTGGAACAAGTCGTTTTTCACACACGATTAGACTCCAAGGGCACTTTTTATAGGTTTGGCTTTCTTGGCCAGGTCGATGCTCTAAATACCTTTTGCTCGGTTTTCAGTAGGTAAAGCTTCAATGACCTTCTTGTCGCTGGAGGTAAACTTAAGCAACTTGAAGCCTCCTCTTTTAAACATTTCCTTTGTATTCTTGATAAGGGTCACTGCATCCTGCACTGATTCCACTACTCCTTATTCCCACTACTCCTTATCTTCTCGATCTTTATAGAGAATATTTAGTTGTGGTTTCCAACATCTTTGGCAAGTCAGTCTCTTACGGCAATTGTTCGAATAATGACCCTTAATGAGACAGCCAAAGCAAACACCTACAGAATAAATAAAATAAAGCCGCTCCTTAAGGGTTTTCTTGTTGAACTCATTACACTGGATAGAGTATGGTCTATGAACACAGAGGGCAGACTCCTAGTTCTGATTGCCCTTTTCGATCTTACGTGCGTGTGTTCGTCTTTAATGAGTCACCTGTAGTTGTCACCATGCTGATTACGTTTGGTGGCTGTCTTTAGATTCTATGGCCAGTCTTCTCTTTCTCAGAAGGCTTCTCTCGTGCTAACTTCAGTACGACAAACCTGGATCAGTAAGCGAGATCAGCTTCTGTTTCCACAAATTTACGACATCATCAAATGTAAGTGATCCTCTATGGTTTTTTTTTATTTTTAATGCGTGGCGGCACCACTTAATTCCTGAATATGAGCGAATTTTGAAACTGTCTTGTTCTAGCAACTCTAAGGAGTTCCAAATAACTCAAAAACTTCATACTTCTCATGGCTTCTTCAACGTCTCCAGAAAGTCTCAAAAAGTCTGAGAACCATTACTCTGACGTTTGCAATCTGCGACCAGTTCTTTAAGAGAGACTTGTAAGCGTTTCAGATACCGTGGGGATCTTTAAACATTTGCAAAAGCAGATTCTTCGCTTGCTTATAGTTGTCACAAAAAATCAGAGTCACAAAACCTTTGTTCACGTCATTCGTCTTCTTTGTGGTGTTTTTGTATAGAAAACACAATCGACCTAAGTTTCCCAAACAGGGGCTTCAATGATGGTGTCAAAGGCTCTCATGAATATAGGATAGTCAAAATAATTGCATCTGAAGGTTGGCGGTTCTTGAATTGGATGAGAGGTAATCTGTTGTTGCTCGGCGATAATGGCACTGAGCTCGGTTTCCTTGGACTGAAGCTTCGCAATCTCTTCAAGTGTGACTTGGCTTACGCTTGGAGTTTCCTTCTTTGGCTCTAACGATTGAGAATTGAATGTATTTCCACGTTTTATTTTCACAGGAAAGCTTCCCAATTCTGAAGGGAATGATTTGTAAAAAGCTGGAGACACTTTAACTAAAGCTTCGGTAGATGGAGCTTTTTGAATTTTAAAGGTGTAATGAACTCGTAAAGTACAAAGGGAGTAGCGTCTATAATAAGTCCACTCTGTCCTCTGTCCTCTGGCTAAGGAATTCGCTTTACTTAGTCAGACTGACATTTTCTTCGTCCTGCAGTGCTTTCATAGCATCTTTTTAAGCTCTCTTGTCTTCTTAATCTTTTTCAGCTCGGTCTTTTCAGTGGTGGGTATTCCCGCGCGTCACGCGGGAGACCAAAGTTCGATTCCCTGCCGGGGCGCCAGAAGGAAAAGACTTTTAAGCCTTTAACACCATGTTAAGTGAAATAATCCCTGAAGAAACCTGTTCGTTGGCGACATCGTCATAGTTACAAATGATACACCTTCAAGAACTGCTGGCAGCTGGCGCGTGTGTCAAAAACATATCCCTCCAAAGATGGATATATCCGTTCAGTGCAATTTGATGTTGGCGACGTCGTTTTTCTTCCTGATGGCAAGAAAACTAATCCTGTCAGTCGTTTCGACCGCTTAGTTAACAAAGATAGTCATAAGTTAATAATGATGGTTTCTGCTGTTATCCGCGGCTAATTTGTAGAGTTCGACACCTCTGCTTTTTACCACGTGCTAGTTGTTATTGGCTCATTTGTACTTCAAGATATGTTTGAAGCTTTCTAAATATTAGCTCTGGAGGGACAAAGTTTAAAACTGTTCGTGAACATGTTGGTTACTTCCACTTTTTATTATTGCGCCGGGCCCGGCTGTTTAATTAACAAATGCAAGTTATGCTGCCTTCTATCACGGGTGTCATATTCATGTGTGTCCGGCTAGAACCATTGCAGACTAGAAACAGCACATTTAAGTGAACACGGACATCAAATGGTCTCTTTAAATAAATACGTAACAATTAGCTCAGAAACACAGTTTAAGGTATTTCAAAACGCACGAGAAGTGTTGATTTTCGATTCAAACGTCAGAAAAACAGTTTTGGTTATTTGTGCAAAAAACAAACGTCAAATGATCATTTTTATTTTATCGCCTTAGTAATACTGCTTTGATTACTAAAAGATGGAAAAACCGGAAACTTCAGATATAAGGAACATCCCACAAGAAATATTGGTTTTCCCTTTCATACCCCACAATTGCCTGAGAAGAAATGTTTGTTACTAAAAGGTGTCAGCACTTGAAACTGTACATTCGAGTGAAATGGGACTACAACTGTTGATTTTATCTCAGAAAGACAGTATTAGTTACTAATAGGTTTTAGGACTTAAAACGGCCTATTTGAGCAAAAAGGCACGAGAAATGTGGAATTTCGGGAAATTTCACTTTTCGAGAGTTTTGAAGTTTCTATTTCTAGAAACGCCTTTTTTAGGCTGCCAGCAGAGTTGCTCTTAATGACTATCAAGTCAGAAACTATAGTAAAAGTATCTCTGACTCCTTTTAAATCATTCCCTTTAGAATTGCCATGCTTTCCTGTGAAAATGAAACGTCAATACTGAGGCACTGGAAATCGTTAATCGTTAGAGCCAAAGAAGGAAAGTCCAAACCTAAGCGAAGTCACACTTCAAGAGATTGTAAAGCTTTAGTCCAAGGAAACCGAGCTCAGTGCCCTTATCGCCGAGCAGCAACGGATTAGCTCTTTTCCAATTCAAGAACCGCCAACCTTCAGTGGCAATTATTTTCACTATCCTATATTCATGAGCCTTCGACACCATCATTGAAACCCGTGTTTGGGAAAATAAAGAACGGTTGTATTTTCTAAACAAAAACACCACAGAGAAGACGAATGACGTCAACAAAGATTTTGTGACTCTGAGTTTTGGTGACAACTATAAGCAAGCCAAGAATCTGCTTGCCCAAAGGTTTGGAGATCTCCACCCTATCTCAAACGCTTACAAGTCTCGCTTAAAGAACTGGCCGCAGATTGCAAAGGTCAGAATAATGGTCCTCAGGCTTTTTGAGACTTTCTGGAGAGTTTGAAGAAGCTATGAGAAGTATGAAGTTTCTGAGTGATTTGGACTCCGTAGAATTGCTGAGAGAAGTCAGTTGCAAGCTTCCCTCATATTTAGGAGTTAACTGGTGTCGCAACGCCTTCAAACTAAAAAAAACATGGAAAAACAGCTACATTTTATGATCTCGTGAATTTTGGTGGAACCAGAAGCTGATATCGATTACAGATCCAGTTTTCTCGTACTGAAGTTAGAACGTAAGAAGCTTTCTGAGAAAGAGAAGAAGGCTGGCCATAGAATCTAAAAACAGCCACCAAACGTAATCAGCATGGTCACAACTATAGGTGACCCCTTAAAGACCAACACACCCAGGTCAGATTCAAAAGGACAATCAAAACTAAGAGTCTACCCTGTGTGTTCAAAGGACCATACTCTATCCAGCTGTGATGAGTTCACGAAGAAAACCGTTAAGAAGTGGCTTAATTTTATCCAAAGACTCAAACGAAAACTTTTGCCATTTGTCATGACATATCACCCAGCAGTACGTGGCCTAAAAGAATAACTGGGTTGTAGTACAACACCAGCCGTTGCTGAAAAGCATCTATACTAAACCTCCGATTATATCATACAAGAGAGGCAAATCTGTCCCTTGTTATGGATAAAAATAAGAGACCTGTAGAAATAATACTGCCTTTACCTCATAAAAAGGTCTTAGAGATCCATTAGCATTAACTTAACAATAGCCTTGACTAATATTTACCATACTAAAATCTGTCCTTGACATTGACAGAGTATTTATTCCCTTACTTTCCAAATATGAAAAGACAAAGTCTGAGATTACCATTCAAAAAAAATATTATTGTGTTCTGGTTATGCTGAGAAAATAAAATATTTTTTTATTATCCTTTACTGATGAGTGATATGCAAGACTCTTAATACAATTCCTTTTTTGTGGCAACCAATTCAAGTCCAATGATCGCCTAATGTTACAAAAGGATGCTTACCTCTAAAGTTCTCAAAAATTAATTCCTGGATGTTGGCAGCAGTGGAATATCTGTGATCCCTTGTGAGAAGCGCTGTGGCATCATCGTTACTGCGCTAGACTCCGGGGCCAGCGGTACGAATTCGAGCCCTGGCCGGGGACATTGTGTTGTCTTCTTGGTCTAAACAATTTTACTCTTACAGTGCCTCCCTCCACCCAGGCGTATAAATGGGTACTAGTAAATTTAATGTTGGGGGTAACCCTGCAATGGACTACCATCCCATCCAGCTGAGGGCGAGTAGAAATACTCCCAGTCGCTTCATGCTACTGAAATCGGGAGAACTCCGGCCTGATGGGCCACTTTGCTCGTGTGCAGACTTAACCTACCTACATACCTACCTAATAATAACAATTATAATAATAATCATCATCATCATCATAATCATAATCATAATCATAATGATTATGATTATGATTATTATGATTCTTATGATTATTATTATTATTATGATTATTATTATTATGATTATTATTATTATTATTATTATTATT
>Ga0126338_10002274_pt1 | contig 13119 bp, 9 predicted proteins | sample OrbCmetagenome_2_FD_92529 | JGI IMG/M metagenome (GOLD analysis project Ga0126338, IMG submission 92529) | Coral microbial communities from Petempiche,Puerto Morelos, Mexico - Orbicella C C metagenome | ecosystem: Host-associated > Invertebrates > Cnidaria > Coral | place: Petempiche,Puerto... | reverse complement strand
CACTTCGCTCTGAAACTACCGGAACAGAGCGGCTTTGGTCGATAAATTGGTCAGCAAAAGGATCAATTAAACTTAAAGCTACTGCTTTAATTTTGCACTGGTTGAGTTTGGCATAAAGCTGATCCATTTCCTCTTTCGAAAGCGCCGATGCGCGCTGCATGCGCTGAGGCGCCGGCCGATGCAGTCCCAGAACTAGAAGCTGCTGCATGTTTCGAGGCTCGCGGCTGTTGTAGATCCTCAATTTTCTGGTCGAGCTTTTCTTTGAGCTTGTTAGCCGATGAAAAATCGATGTCCTTAGCCCTCGCATCCGGTACTTCATTCACATTTGTCGGCAAAATCCATGAGCATTTTAACTGTGTGCAAGCGAGCTTGCCATGAATTCGTGTAGTTGCCTCTAAATAAAATAAAACACTCGCGATATGTGAGCATGACTCAGCCACTTCAGCTTTGCATCTCAAGCAATGGGCTGACAAAATAGTCTCATCGTTTTCGGAAACGACTCAAATGTTCACTAAAGGATCATTCATACGCTGTGAATGCCGAACACTTGCTCTCACGACATACTTGCCAGGGATTACATTGCCTACAACTGAGGTTACAAATCCCGACTGCATTTGATTAAACGCCTCCAGACTCTTGAACGCCTTGAACTGCTTGTTGGTGTAGAAGCTGGTCTCAAGAACGAGGTAACTCAGCAAGTCTGAGACTTCCACAGGAGGCAAGCATTCTGGACTGAACTGATCGGCTGTTATGCTTGTGGGGTCAACCCCGATGACCGAGATCTTTCGCGAATATATTTCCTTTACTCTACTCTCTAAGCTTTTGGCACACTCAGAGAGCACTGGGATACCTTTAGATGAATGCCCTGTACTTTTATCGTTTTTTTTCTTTCTGGATATTCATGTAGTTGACGAAATAATAGAGCCATAATAGAGAAGCTTCACTGCAGAAATGGACTATTAGCATAAATTTGACACCCAAGGGACACCAACATGGCGGACACTGATTTGAGCAAAGCTTGTGACGTCACATGAAACCCAAGAATACTGAGTGAATCTAAGTGTTCCTGTATCCTTCGCTTACTTAAATTTATCTAAATCCCTGATGGCGAAATACACGTGAAAGCCATCATCAAAAGAAAGGCACAAGTAATATAAATGGTATGGATAAAAATTTCACAATTTGTAATGGAAATTTTCTTGTAGTGAGTTTCGAAAATCCACCGTCAGATTAAAGTGCGCCGAAGGAAACAGAGATGAAGCAATTTTTGAAATACTTGATGAAGATAATTGGGTAAGTAAGAAAAAAAATAAGCCGAAGTTATCATTGACCTCATAAATCAATCATAAAGCCATACGTATAGTGAAATACTTATGAAAAATGAGACATACTGTATTTTTGCTATGATTTTTAATGTAAATAAAGGGTTCATGATTATCTATGTAATTACTAGGTGGTACATTCGCGACTAGAAGTTCTGCCCGCATTATTAATGGGCGATTTCCACGATAAAGCCCATTTGCGGTCTTGATTGACACCAATTTTGTTTTAACCAATGGAAATCGTAATACTATCCTACGCGCCACGAATTTACCGCGTGTCAGCGTGGAGTTTCACGTGCCCTTCGGAAATATCTTCATCCGCCAGCTTTAGACCATGTTTATGTTGTGTGAAGGCCGTGTCCGTGTTTTTTTTCCTTCTAACTTGCATGCTCATCCGCAGCTATATAAAGTTTCCGATGTTCGTCCTCCCGTCCTCATTTTTTTCTTTTTTCTTTCGAAACAAGACGCGTACAGGAGGAAAGTAACTTACGTACCTAGTCGCTTCCAAAACCCCCTCTCGAGGACATCGCATTTTTCGACAATATCCAGCTCAAGGGACAAATATGAATCTTTTGTAGAAGACCAAACATTTCTTCAATATCGGTATTATAATTTTCACACGCCTCACAAGGTCGATGGAGAAGGATTTTTCTCACGAATATCAACTTTGAAAACTGTTCCGTCGGATAAGACATCAACTGCCGCACATGCGCAGAAGGGTGTCAAATGCCCTTGAAAGAAGGGGAACAGATCGAGAAATCGACAATATCATATGTGGAGTTCACCAATCAATTCTTTTCCTTTCTTGCTCTTTCATCCTCAGATTTTCCAGCTGACCCACTTTTGGGATGTGTGTCCATCTCATAGTAAGTGAACGATGGCTGTAGAGCAATTTCATCATCATTGGTAGAACGTGAAGTGTTAAAACCCTACCTTGTATGCCAGAACGCATTGACAAAATACGAACCATATGGAGTCCTCTTGATTGGTTCTCATGAAGCGAAGAAATGTTTAACTGACAAAATTCATATTTAAGGTGGCCCAAAACAGTTTCCAGCACTTAACTTTTGATCGGTCATTATAACCACTCTTTATAAGCTGATGCTACAATCATGGTATCAAAAAACTGCCCAATCATTGGTGAACATGTTGTTATAATTTTCGTTACACAATAGGTTACCATAGCAAAAGTATAACCTTCTAAAAACACCCCTAATTACAGCTTTTGGCACTTATAACTCAAAAACAACACGGTGAAATTTTTGTCATATCAAACTGTAATAAGCATGATGAGATGCAACCTTTGGAAAAGTTTTAAAAAGTTCTGTACATGGGGTTCAGAGCCACCTTAAAGTTTTGAAAATTTAAGGTGGCTCTGGACCCTATATCCAGAAGTTTTCATAACTTTGCCAAAAGTTGCGTTTTATCCTGCTTATCAAAATTCAATACTGTAAAAAATTTCACCGTACTGGCCGTTTTTGAATTATAAGCCCTTAAAGCTATGATTAAGAGTGTTTTTAGCAGACCATATTGTTGCTATTTTAACCTATAGTGTCAGGAAAATTGTAACAACGTGTTCACCAATGATTGGGCAGGTTTTTGTTACTATGATTGTAGCATCAACTGATAAATGGTGGTTACAATGACCCATCAAAATCTAAGTCTTGGAAAGTGGAGGAAACTGTTTTGAGCCGACTTAAAGCTTATGAGGTTTCCAAATGTAAACAAATGGTTTCTGGAAGGGCGGTCCAGGACTTCAGCGAGTAAAGTAGACGTTTGCAGCGGAAGATGGTAGAGGCAATCGACCTTCAGAAAATAACTACTGCACATATAGTCTAAGCGCTCCTTATTTTTTTGCTTTTCGCACACTTCTCCCTGCGAATGTTCGTTGGGAAAGAATGCGCTGCAAGCCAAAGGGCTTTACTAGACTCCTGCTATACGCCCGGTATGAAAGTTCTTCAAGTTTCGTGTTATCCTTTTTTTGTCTGAACTGACGAAGTTTAAGCAAAATTGAGTTTTTGACGATGGCGGCCACGATTTCTTTGATTTTTGCTGACATTCACTCTTAACGCCAATACCCAACGCGGGTAAACGTGCGCGAATGAGTCGTCGCTATTAGTTTTGGTTTTACCTCTGATTTTTTGACAAAGTGGTACCAGTCTCTAAGCAAAATAAAAGTTAATGAGAATTAATATGAACACTGAAAACCACTTATGTGGATAGTCCTATACCAGGAATCTGCACCTCTCCGTACAGGGACTCGTCAGCAACAGTAAAAAAAAAAAAAATTTTTTTCACATTTTAGAATTTATCACCCTTTCAACGTTAAGCATAAAAACAACGTAAAAAGTGTCTTCGCATAAAATTATGACCATAGCACATCTTTATAATAAGCTATACCTTGATGTACTATTAATCTTAATATTTGTGTCCTTGTCCAGGCATCCCAGCAACTACCATAGCTGCTGCTGCCGGTGGTGTTGTTGTTGCTGTTACTGGGCTTCTATGTCTCGTCAGATACTTTCGCAAAAAAAGAAATGGAAACAACGATAATGATGAAAGACAGCGTCTCCTGGGCAATGGCGGAGGTGACCAACATGCCAACGAAATCCATAATCCAATTGAGGAATTGAACCCGGAAAATCGATCACGGCCGACGCCTATTGGGTCGTCGCGCACTAAAACTGACGCCAACGTTATTAGAAGTGCTTTTAACTGGTTTTGAACTGCTTTTATTCTCTAGTTGATATTTTATCTGTTTTTTCAGTGTATTCAGTAATGCCTAACATAGAAGCCCTCTGTTACAATTTTAGCAGTTTATGACGAGGTGCCAATCTCAGAACAAAGAGCATGGCAGTTTTTAATGATAAATAATGTTCGCTTACACAGGCGTTCGACCGTTTGATAATAGATGCTGATAATTTCATAATTTATACTGAAATTAACTGACCTATTTCAGGCAGACTTAGGAAATTAATCAACATTTTAATATCAGTTAATGATATAGAGGATATTACACGGGCCCCGTGGAGATATTAAGAGCCATTGCCTGTAAATATGGAGTATCCGACAACAGGTCGGAAAATTCGGATTTTCTTTTATTGCGTCAAAAAGACCCTTTTGGTGAACTATTTTCAGAAATATATTTCCAAAGTTCCAACGAGCTCACATTTTTGTGAAATTTCTTGGCCGTTTGAAAAATACAACTATCGCAATTCAATTTACATGTAAAATTTCAACTGATTTTAGAGGGTCATAACTCTTCTAGTATGCGAATCTCTCAACAAATAAAAGGTTCTAAAACTAGAGCTATGCTATGGGTATACCATATCTACATGGCTAGTTTGGCCTGTGAAAATTAAGCGCGCTAGGCGAAAAACTACAAACGTATTTTGACCAATTGCGCCATTTTTGGACGAGTGAGCAAGAACTTCGATTTCGCAGTCATGAATCTTTATAAACATAATTCGACATGTTTTATAACACAAATTGTGCGTAGACATAGTGTATTGTACACTTAAGCAGTACTTTAATACTACCTCAGAATAAGCCTTGGTCAAAGATAGCACAGTCCTCTAGAAATCAGCCGCCCGAGCAGACGATTCTGGCAAAATGTCGGCCTTCAAGGTGGAACGATAGTCCTGCGTTCAAAACTTGAGCACCTTTGGAGAATAAATGGAGAAAAGGCATCGCCACTTCTTCCATGGATATCTCTTGTTATTAGCGCTCTCTTTTTACGTTAAAAAGAGGGGAACCAACCCCGACCGCAACGATTAATAGAACCGTTTGTTCGGAACGAAACGCAAGTGTACATGTAACGTTTGTGTACACATCATCATTGTCATTATTCCCTATTGTTGTCTTTGTCACCGTGTCACGCCACGCAATTCACCACGTCAACATATCTAACACGCTGGCTGACCAGTCACAGTTTTAAACCGCTGCATTTCAAACGTTTTCTCTACATTGCTTTAGAAAAAGATACATAAGGAAAATGGCCAAAAAATAAGTAGCGTTTCTCGGTTTTATCTGTCAAATTTACGAATTTGATATTCCACGCACACGTACTAGGAATATTACAAACTGTGTGAATATGAAATCCAGGCAAGTTCCCTTCATAACAATGTTATGTTCAGTTTGAATTATTTGTTTCAGTTGTTTGCTCGGCCCCACTAGCATTTGTGCTATAAAAATTGCCGAGGGTAAATGAAGGTTATTTATTTATTTATTTTTTTTTACTGGCCTGTTGAAAATGTGTAATTTTGCATAAATTCCATCGGCCATTTTGGTTGATTGAGCGGTATTTCGAACTTTCCTAGATTTCACAAAAATGTGAACTCGCTGGAACTGTGGAAGTATATTTCTGAAAATAGTTCACCAAAAGGGTCTTTTTGACGCAATAAAAGAAAATCCGAATTTTCCGACCTGTCGTCGGATTCTCCATATTTACAGGCAATGGCTCTTAAGACGGATTCCGCTCAAAGTTCGAGCAATAAGTGCAAAAATTGTTTACTAAAAATCTACTCATAGCGCGGTAACTTTTGGAATACTATTTAAAACATCTCACTTTAGTTCATTTCTCTAAGTGACCCGCGATTAAATTCTCAAGCGTTCTCGAGAAAGTTAACGTCAAACCTCGTAAGAATGCTTAAAACGTATGTTATTGTGTTTTGAACTAACGCGAAACGTCTGTTTTAATTGAAATATTGATAACTTCAAGTTCAATTTTCTCTCGCGGGGTAAGGTTGAGAGGTTGTCTCGACAAGTCCTTCTTAACTGTATTCAAAATATTACCATGAGGTTTATTTGGTAACTTAATTTTTTCCATTATTGCTTGAATGTTCCGCGGAAATCATCTTAAATTTCTCTTCGAGGGTTGTAATATATTTTACGAGTGAGCGAAGCGGAGAGAAATTTCTTATCTCCAATCAGCCATGTCATGTTCTATTTATCATATAAACACCAATAAAAAACCAAACCATTTCGCTGTGGCTGCGAAAGGCGCGATTTATTGTGTAACCATAGCAAAAGTTATCTTTTCACTTGTGAAGATAACATGTGATCCTATTCTCGTGGTTAGAACAAGGCTGATTCTCTAACTGAAAGCCAAAGAAAGAGAAAGAAAGTGTGTGGAACACGCATGCTAGCCCGAGGAAAAGTGGAAATTGTCATTCGATCCATTTTTTCTTCCTCTCTATTGGCCGCGAACCCACCACGTGACCTCCAAATAACTGCGAAATCACGATATTTTGTTCAACCTCGTCCAATAATTGTTAAATGTTTGCGTGTGAAAGACAAATATGAGGGCAACGCGCTTGAAAATAACGGAGACATAATCTTGCTGTTTTCTGTATCACATCTTGTACTTCGTAAATATACAGCTCAATTACGATGGTGGTTGGCTGTTATCACTGTTTATGACTAGAGGCAACCTTGACTTTGACGAGATCTTTTGTAACATGACTAAAGTCATCTCTTATAAAGAGAGAAATATCGAAGATCTTACAACACTCTCTAAAGTGTCATAGAAACAGAAAACTGAAAATGAAACTTGTAAGTGATTTGTAAGAAGAACAACACTAGCGAATTTAAGTGGCGATAGTTTACCCCCTTTAAGGCTTATTTCTATATGAGTCAATCGCGTCCTTTAAGAGCTCCAAATAATTGAGAAGAAATGGTTAGTCATTCTGTATCGCTTCTGAAGAGAAAGAAATCAATTCGAGGACCACGCTGCTGTGGAAAGACTGATTAATTACTGCCGATCAAGTTTTAACAACATGGGTATTATTCGGAGTAAGTCTGTTCCTCAATATTTCGAAGAATTGAGATCTAAACAGTTTCCGTTATTGCGCGAAGCTTGTGAACATCGTAATAACCACTAGTCGTTCAAAATGGCGCTGCTTTTACGAGTCTTTCCGTTGTTGATAAAAGAAATTGGAAATAAAAGGCTTTGAAAGGAAAACCTTTGGGTTTGGACCTCTGATCTCGACGTGCTGTATACAAGTATGTAACAAATAATATTTGAAGACCAAGGCAAGCTAAAATCTTGAACTTACATGTATGAAACGCTTCTACCCTGCTATCGAGCTTATATCGTTTTGTGTAATGACGATGCATGAAATTACTGCAGTCCCTACACGCCATGCCACCTAGATGTTCACTGAATCCATCTTCTCGACTTTGGTCCTGTCATCCGTTAAGCTCTACATGTGTTGTTTACTTTTGATCTCTTTCCATCAAAAATATCTCCTTTAAATTCGAGAACTATAACGACGTTACCCAGGATTCTTCGTTATTGCCGAGATCACAACTCTTGATTTGCGTTTTCAGCGGGTTGCAAAAAAAATTTCGACTGCCTCTCTTCTTGTTTTTTTGCGCTCGATAAAAGGATGGCGAATAACATGTCTTGATGTCTACGGCGCACAGTAAGACCGGGACAGCATAAAGCCTCGAATTTCTTTTCCACTGCTGCGATTTCCTCATTATCGCCTTCGTTTTCCCTCTTGAAGTTGAATAGACTTCTACGCTGTAGATTACAGTTCTTGTTGACGCTACGTCTAGAGATTTCGAAGTCACGCTCGAGGAGTCCGTTGAGTATTGAGTGATCGAGCGAGGTTCGACTAGAAAAATAAATAAAAATACATGTGAAGAAGAGCCGAGCGACAATAATAATACAGAACAGAATACAAAGACTTACAAATGTTTCCTTATTGTAGCGACAACGGTGAAGCTAGGTAGAGTATAGATTCCGCAACAATATTAACTTGAAGCTAGAGAAAACGTTGAAAAGATTGGCGCGCTAGGAATCCGTAGCGTTTAAAAATTCGCACGTGGAATCCTACACTACGCATTCTATTTCAAGTTAGCCTCCCACGCAGACGATCTTGAGCGTCTGCGTGGGAGGCTAATTTCAAGCCTGTGTAGTAACGTGGCAACTTGAATATTCTCTTCTTATATTTATCGAGACCACTCGCCACTTTGTGCATCTCCTCCATCGTTGCCATCTGGCCACGGCTTTATTCGTCGCCGCACTCAATATCAAAGGTTCAGGCTGTTTTCGTTGCTCCATCCCACTCTGACACCACGAAGCCTTAGAACAATTAATGATGGCATGTACAGAGCACGTTTTATTACAATGAGTATGCGCCAGTTGTAGACCGCTGGCCTAAGCCTACGATTCATTTCATTCAAAGTGTAAAGAGGAGTGTAAATAATTGTGCAGCGCCGCATTCTGAGACCTCAAAGCAAACAACTTGAGGACTAAATGACTTTGACTAGACTGGTCAACGAAAAACCACTATCAGCAACTGATGTGGCTTTTTTCTAAGCCGGGTAAGTTAGCAAATTACTATTCCATTGCATATCGATCGAACATCCAGGAAGTGCCATCTAGAACTAACGTTTCACCTTTATCTTTTTCTATGCGCTAAAACACGGAAAGATTCCCAACGTTGTATCTGTTTCTTTTAGTTCGAAGACAATTCGAAGACAATTACTCAGCAAACATTGCTTATGGGCGCGACAAATATGAACGAACATGCAGCTCGAAGAATTGTGTCTCGCCTTCGAATGGAAAGCGAAAGCACATATTTACTATTCACTGGTTTTCCAGTTTTGCTCGCAAGAAGTTTAACAACTTTGTTTGTATCCTACTTTTACTTTAAGGAGTTTTTATATTCTGAAACTAATTAAGATAGTGGAACAGTAGTAATAAATTGCATGTAAATTTTCTTCTTAATGCAAATTTGTTGAGTTATCAACCCGCATTATGTTTTGACGGGGGTTTCCCCGAGGTTCTTGTCATTGTTTAATTTCATTATTCCATTAATTACTCCTGAGATCAAAGGTCGTTCTCAACTGACATACTTTGCCACAAGTCAATATTAATTTGTTCGTTCCCTCTTTCGATTTCTTTTATTCTAATATATCAATTTATTCATCGCATCTGTGCAGTGAGAATGTTTTTGACCCTCACTGTGGCAGTCCCTTCATGAAATCATTCGTTATATGACGTAGATAAAACAGTCCTCCTGTAGACCTTTTTATCCGGGAAATAAGACACAGATCGACAACAGGCGCGGAAGGTGACGCAAACATAGTTTTATCTGGGTTCTTCATCAAACTATATTGGTGTTTTTTTTTCTGAAGTTTTCTATAAATTTCTAAATAGTTACAATTAACTACAACCCTTGAGCACTCTTCCTTCGTATTCAGACAAACTCGCTTTCGCTTTGTTTTATTGTCATCTAACGGAATTGAAACTAACGTCTAGCATCATCGCGCGTTTGACGGCAGAAGCCAACGACTAACATACATACGCAGTGCTGTGCCCATAAAATGTACCATTTGAATATTCAAGGATGTTATCACTGTAAAGCGCTCAGGACAGCAATGTATCAAAGTTGTTTTAAAGGAAATTTCTTTTGTGGCTTCTGCCTCTTTAGCCTGTTGATGGCCAGCCGTTTACTACATCATGTTTCCTAAGACCTATAGATTAGTTTTCTCAGTCATGGGAAATAGCTGTAAACCTTTAAATCACGTTAACTTCGAAAAACTTCCGTAGATTTCAATTAATTAATCTCTTGAAGTAAAAGCTGTCGTCGTAAAATTTCCCACGTCTTCGCGCGCTTTACGCAATCTTCTCAACATGCCCTACTCCCCGGAAGTCTTCACTCTTCAGGATATTTTTAGACATTTTCAGAAATGTTCATTCGACTGATGTTCGTAACTCAGGTAGCAGACGTGTCAGAGTGGTATAGCTATTCAGATCACGAAAAAAAATGTAACCCTTTTGTTATGTCTCTTGTTATTGCTTGGGCAGAATGATGTTCTTAAGCTGGGCTGTGAGGTGTTTCTTGTGGACGTCAATACTGCATTCTTCTTATCAAGTGATTCAGGACAACTTTTCCCCGATGAGCTATCCTCGAAGCTGCGCTTGCCCCGACAAAGACGGCAAAATGTACAATCTTGAACCATTGGGATCCAAGGATAAAAAACATCCAAGGTCTGAAAAGTTTGCAATGTTAGTTTTATTGTAATGCAGCCGAAAACAAAATAGTATTGTTATATACCTAGACCTTCACTCAACAAAACTAGCACTGAAATTGGTTGATTCTTGTTCACGTGCCCCTGATCAAATTCGAATGAATCCCGACCGGGATACAATTGCGCAGTTACTGCCCGTGCGCCGAATACAACAGCACGTCATCAGTGCATGACTAAATTAAAATTGGCGTGATATTCAGCACGTGCCCACGTCAGCTTGATTGAAGGGGGCGGACCTGAGAACACTGCCAGTTTTCAGTTTTAACCAGCGATGATCGATAATGGAACCCAGTGATGCTAAAAGAAAACGCTTTCCTAGATTATCAGAGGAAGAAATACAGAACTTAATTGAAGGCAAAGATTCTGAAAATACGAGAAAAGCAACTAAGAACACTGTTGTTACATTCCTGGTATACTGGAACGAAGTTGAACCAGAAGATGAGCGGGCGTGAAACATACAGAATCGCTAGAAAAAATTTCGAAGGAAGAACTGAATGAACTTCTGGCGAATTTCTGGTCGAACGCAAAGAAAGAGAACGGAGATAAATCCGTTCATCGGTGTCTGAACGTGATCCTTAGCTGGATATTCAAAACCAGCGATTCACGGTTTGATTTTGCCTTTTCCTTAAACCCCAGCCTATTTTTATCTCCTTTAAACCTTTTTCTAACGATATTCTCGTTGCCTTTGCCCCTGTGAGTTCCTTAAGCTGTTCAATTTCTCACAGAAACTAAAATTCTTCATATCCATGTTAGACTATATCGTCATGCAATTCGAAAAAGGTATCCAATAAAAAAGGATATTTTCTGGGATAACAGTTGTCTCGCTGGAGAGTTTATTGCTTTTAATGTTAGCATTAGTTGTCCTGGCATGGTAAGCAAAAGGGCCAATTTCCAGTGGGCGCTTTTCCTTCACAGGTTTTCAGTTAACGGTACAAAGTACAGAGGATATTCGTACAGCTACAATCCCTGTGGCGCAATCCATCTAGGACCAAAAACTAGTGGCTGTCAGGGGAATGTGGCGGTAAGTTATTTAAACTGTAGCAGTTAGAAGACAGTTTCGATGTGGGTTAATTGATAGTGAGAATTAGAACAGTTAGCTTAGATGCGAGATTTCTGATATGAGAAATGACTAAAAGATGCACTGAAATTTCAACTGGTGGCTGAGAAATCGCCAGATATTAAGAGATAAGTGAGATTGCAAAAGCCCCATGCATACCCCTTTAAAGCATTGTAGTCCTTAGAGGGTAGGAACTGTCAAGTGTCTTGTCTGCATGCGAACCTATTGGCTAATTAGGCGGGCGCTTATCCCCGGTTTCTGTAGAATGAAGCGACTAGGAGTAATTCTACTTCTAGACTACTTCTTCGATGTTAGTCCATCTCAGGGTTACCCCCAGCATTAAATTCGCCGGTACCCAATTACACGCCTGGGTGAAGAGAGGCACTGTGAGAGTAAAGTGTCCCGCCCAAGATTACAACCCGGTGTCCGCAGACGGGGCTCGAACCAGGAGCGCTCGATCCGGAGACGAGTGCTCTAACCACGAGGCCATCGCGTCTTGTGCCTTATTTTAAAGTATGTACGTCTAGCGTCTTGCCGTCATCGTGTTGTTTATTATCACTTCTTGGTATTTTTTCCTTAATAATATGATTTTAAGCCTTCCTTCAAGCATCATAATTGTAATTTGGATACAAAAAATTACGTAGACCATGTATATGAAACAAATGTTTGTAATTGAGGCAACATGGTTTAAGATGTCGAATCCAGTTAAGTGTCAGAATGAAGCGCTTAAACGTACTAGCCTGCGAACAGGCTCCCAGCGGGGACGGGAAAAAGACAATTCGGCGAGCAAAGCGAGCCGTTAAGCTTCACCAGACGGCTCTCGGCTCGCCCCGCTCGCCCTAGACCTCACTCGGTTAGCTCGCACCAAACCCGACCGGGAGCCTGTTCGCAGGCTAGAACCTACCAAGTTTGAGGGGAGATGGTCAGGGAGCTTGCCAGTTACAGTTGTTATTTTACCTGTTGATATCCTAATGTCTTACAGTGCAAACTGTTTTATTAATCTAACGTGCTGCCTTTGTTTTAGATTTGTTGGTGGGTTCCCAATCTGGCGCAGTCAGCAGATACTTATAAAGCAATAGGGATTCAGAGAGGGGCAAAATGTGACTATGATCACCACCAAGACAAGACGCCAGTTGTTGTGTACCCAGCTTCTACGTATGTATCGGTACAAATCTAGGACGTATTTGTCGACAATTGTCATGAAAACGAAAATGACGTTCTTACCTTCGGGCAGAACATCCTATACGCATCGTGCGGGTAGTCGTGTGAACCAATGTCTGTTGCTACAATGCTCTTCGCTTTCAGAGTCCATGTGGGCTACACGTGATAAATCACAGCAATGTAATCGTCTTCTCAGTCAAGTGAATGTAATAGTTTCTGAGGCCTTCTTTTATCTTCATTATTCTATATCTTTAATGATTAAATACTTGTGGAGACCATTCTCAAAATTTTCAAAAGAAAAACAATTAATTTAAAGTGCCACTGAAACGAAATTTTCGTATTCTCTTTTATTACCCCAATTTGTAGTTTCAAACGTGCTTAAAATAATGGTGAACTTTATTTCTGTCAAAGCCTAACGGAAAGTGCTTTTTTTAGCTGCTGAAATCGACTTTTTGGAGCAAAACTGTGTCCGGGCTCTGGAACCGAATTTAAGGACCTTGTGACGTCACTGGTTGTATTCACGCAAGAAGCGCT
>Ga0126338_10002273_pt1 | contig 13122 bp, 11 predicted proteins | sample OrbCmetagenome_2_FD_92529 | JGI IMG/M metagenome (GOLD analysis project Ga0126338, IMG submission 92529) | Coral microbial communities from Petempiche,Puerto Morelos, Mexico - Orbicella C C metagenome | ecosystem: Host-associated > Invertebrates > Cnidaria > Coral | place: Petempiche,Puerto... | reverse complement strand
TTCTTTTCACTGGAAAATGTTTGGCAATATGAAAAAAACATACCTTCCAAATAATTATCTGATTATGATGTTCATCCATTGGTGTCGATGATGACCTTGGCTTCACTGATTGGCGGAATGTTTACAAAGGTGGCTGATTAATCCAATCTGGGCGTGGGACTGTCTGCTAGAGATTGTGCACTGTCTAGGGCTACAGTAGTTTTAAAAGCAGGAAGTTTTGGAGCAACTCTGTGATGTTTTTAAAGTAATCTTGTGTTAACATTTTATGTGATTTTATTAAAGTAGTCTTGTGTTAACATTTTATGTTGACTTCCTGCCTTTAGAGGATGTTGAAGACCAGGTGTGTCCTGTCTTGCTCCAGCTAACAGCAGGAGAGAGTAATGATGACTACAGATCTGAAGCAGTTGCAGTAAGTCCTAAAATTTTTATTTGCAGCTAGAGTAATGAATTAATTATAGTGTAAAATAGAAATAATCCTACATAGAAGGTAGCTACTCAACCCCTTCCTCTCCATCCTAGATGCAAATACTCTACATGTAAATCATCTCATTAATCTTGTTTGCCAATGTAGATTTTTGTACATCTAAGAGTACCACTGATCTCATAATTGGCAGTCTTTCACAATGTTATGTTTCTGCTACTTGTACACAAGTTGTACTTGTTATATTTATATATATTTATGATATTTTATTTTAGTTAATGAGTAAGATGGCTCCACTTGTTGGACGTGATATCACAGAGCGGTACTTTTTACCGAGGTTTGAGGTTCTGTGCTCTGATCCTTTGTTTCACGTCAGAAAGGTCAGTAACATGCTTGGTCAAATACTAATGTACAGAACTGTGCACCTCAATTAGAAAAAAAGAAAATAATTCAAGTTGCAGATCTTCTTGGGGCTGATTTAGATGGTATAACTTTTGCAACTGGCGGCAAACTTATGACAAGTGTCTAGAAGCATGATTCATGTTTTCTCAGTAAAGCCTACAATACATTGTTTCTTTCTTGCACTTTTTGTGTATGACGAAAACAGATGTTGTGGGATTTTTGAGGTTTGAGACCGTACGACAATGTTCGCATCAAACGTATTTAAAGTTGTACATTCCACGTGTCTAAAGTTGTATTATTTTGCATGGCTTGCCCAGTCTGTGGCACAAAACCCACAAACAGCAAAGTTTTACTGTCTAAATTAGTCCTTAGAGTGTTTTTCAAATGACTGACTTGTAAAACCTCAAGCACAGTTCTTAATGTTAGCTGGCCAATCACAACAAACATATGTACATGTTCCATAACAAACCAATCAGAACTTGTGACCTGTGCTAAGTACAGGAATGCATTGAGTTCCCCTTTTTTATAGTTTTCCTCCTGATTGGGATTGTGTTTGTCGTAGTTAGAGAACATTTACATGGCATACATGAACATGTGGCTCTTTGTAGCCAACTACAGATCTTGGTCACATTTGATTAGGATGATAATTTTGTTTCTATTCACTTTAGGTCTGTGCTTCCAACTTTGGTGAGATGTGCAGTGTACTTGGACCTGAATTAACAAGTGAAAGAATGGTTAGTACCATTTTATACAATGACAGAGTGTTTATTTCTTCTCAGCTACAGGTGTAAATATGTTCCTCCTCCAGTTGTCCCTCGATAAATTTAACATTATTTTGTTTACATTGCAGCTTCCAGTTTTCTTCAAGTTGTGTCAAGATGGAGTGTGGGGTGTGCGAAAGGTGTGGTCATTTTAATTTTGATACTATACATCTGTCCAAATTTGAAATAAAGGAATTGTAAGATTTTCATTGCATGAGTGACCAGTGCTAAATAAGTTTGTTGGCGTGTCAGAAGTTTTGTCTCCTTGTTAGTTTCATTCTGAATATTAATATTATTATAGTTAATTAACTGGCACACTGTAATGAGTTAATTTTCTTCTCTTTAAGTTGCTGTAAACAATGCAATTGATGTAAGAAGTGTGAACTGTAAACGATTGTATTGTAACTAGTTTTTGTGTGTTGCATAAAAGAATGTCAAAAGTAGACAATATCCTCATTGTATTTTTTTTCCTAAAACGGCCACCTAGTATGTGTTCATGTAGCTATGATTTATTGTACATGTACATGTAAGCAGAAACAAGATTGTTATGATAGCATTTTAGGAGTGGAGTAGGGTGTCTGAAATTCAAACTGTTTGTTTGAAACTTTTTAACTACATGTATCCTTGGACAAGTAAATATCAAGTCGTTATTTGAGTTACTACTTTGTTGCTTGTTTGAATCTCATCTTACATGTATATGTACAGCGACTAAAATCTTTTTTTTTTCAGTACAACCACTTTCTTTTGGTCATGCTTAGTCGTAATTGAACTGAATTTAATTCTTGTATCAACCTAGGCTTGTGCTGAATGTTTTATGAGTGTGTCCACGGCAAGTCCTACTATGATGAGAAAGAATGAGCTGTCTCAGTGTTTTGTCAGCTTGTTGTGTGACAAGTCAAGATGGGTATGTACTCAAAAGCAGCTTCATTTTTGTGTCTTTTCCTAGTCAAGGGATTGGCGCTCAATTCTAGTGACTACTCTCCTGTGCTAGGTGGCTACTATCTATATTTTGTAGTCCATCATGAGCTGAATCCCAGTCAGAAGCTCATCAGGTTACCAAAACAATTCTGTACCCATTTATACTCACGTGAGTCCCGGGTGGAGAGAGTCACTCTGAGATTAGATTGCTTTTCCCAAGAACACTTACCCAGTGACATTGGTCCCACTCAAACCTAGACTTGAATGTTTAAGATTTAGTGGATTAGACCTCCCTTCTTTGTAATTTGAAGCACTGCAATTAAAAAAGCATGTTAAATTGTATTTCAGGTTCAGATGGCTGCCTACCAAAGCCTTGGTCCTTTCATTTCCACTTTTGCAGACCCAGCAGAGAGTGGTTTTTATATAAATGAGGAAGGGATTTTGTGTGCACTGCCTCAGAGAGAACTGGAAACTCCTTCATCCCCAATACAAACAGAGGCAGAAGCATCGGCAAGTCAAATCACAACTGAAGATTCTACTTCTGAAGAGTAAGCAGCAGTTAGTGCTCTTTTCCTCTCCTCACGTTTCGTTGTTGTTGTCCTCCACCAGTTCTTTCATTCGTTAATTTGAGGTTCACTATGCCTAACAATTTTGCCACAAAGAAGAGTGAGAGAAAAAATACTAGCCTTGTGGTACACATGTGCACATAAATTCAAATCCTGCTTTATAGACACCCATTTTATGTGGGACCTCCTGTTTACACCTGTACAACATTAACATTTGATGCCATGAATATACATGTACATAATATAGGCAATGGATTTAAACAGTTACATGTACACACTCTCTGTGTTCCCTGTTGAACACACACAAGCTGCTGTTTGACATTAATCATTAATCATTAATCATTAGCTTGACATATATTTTCTGTGGATTGTTTATAACTGTATGTGATTGTTTTCAGTGCTTCTCATGAAGAAAACAGGCAGACTGAACGACAGCCCTCACCTGAGGCTCGTACCACAGACTCTGGTTACATTTCACCACCGGAGATCATATCAAATGAACCAGATGTACAAAAGCAGTCACAAGAAAGCAAAAGCAGACATGTTCTTGATCATGCATGTTCAAAAGAGTCAGGAAATTGCCATAAGTACATGACTACGGATCTTGACGAGGTTGATGATAAGTACTTTGATTCATTTCTGTATTGGAGGACGCCTTTACCTCAAGTTGAACTAGACGCAGAAGATCTTGCAAGTGTTGAAAAAGTTAAAACTACAAGTAATAAGTTGGAATTAACACCCAAATCAAGTGCATTAGGTGAAGGAGAAACAAGTAGATCCTCAGATATACATCGCCATAGCGATGCTATACCTCAACATCATCACCATCATCACCATCCAAAGCTATCGTTTATGCACGGTGATGATGATAGTGACGAGGAAGATGGCATTCCTCTGTATTCTCTTACTGATGAATTTCATTCTCATGTGGATGGTATTGGTCGTTTTGATTATGATGACTACAGGAAGTTTAATTTAGCTCATACGTCTTCATTTGACGAGGATCTTCTCATTGCAGATCACATAACAGCCCCTCCTGTGCAGGTACACTATTACTGTAACCCTTCTGGTGCAAAGCACAAACTGTTATGTTAATTATGTAATTCCTTTTTCTGATTTCTGCACAACATCTTCTTAATGTTTACATGACATGCTGAGAGTTCCATTTTCTTGGTGGTGTACAACATGACAAACGAAATTGCACCATTCAAGCAGACACATGAATTTATAACCTATGCGATATGTTAAGGAGTGAGAGAGGACAATTTGACAATTCGTTATCGTAATAAACAAATTGACGTCAGTTTTTAACACGTCTGTCCTGTTATTGACAATGAATTTCGTCATAGCATTGTCAAAGTAGTCTTCGGATCCAGTGGTGAATGTTATGATGAAATTCATGATCAATAACAGGACAGATGCATGAAAAACTGATGTCAATTTGTTAAATAGACAACAGTTTCAACTGGTACAATTAATTACTAGTTGACCTTTCATTTCAGAATGTCATTCCTCAAACCCTACTTGACCACTATATCTCAATGACGGAACCTGCTAAAGCACAGACCATTGACACTGAAATTGTACGGCATTGTGCCTTCAGTTTACCTGCCGTGACTTTAACATTAGGTCGTAAAAACTGGCCCTGTTTGAGAGACACATATGAACTGCTTATTGCTGATATGCAGGTATGATTTTGCATTTTAAACATCATTTTATATAATTTATTAATATTTACCGTATTTGTTATTTGATGTGGGATAAAGATAATGTACTCTCTTGCTACTCTTGGCCTTAGTCTAGTGAATGTGCCAGACTGTACAATGTACCCCTGTATTGTTATTCAGTCTTCCTTGAGAGACTAGACATCCTTTCCCAGTATTAGCTCTTTTTCAGTGGCTGTTACAGCAACCTATTAGGCAGACAGGCTTTCAGTATTCTATGATTACTGGACTTAATTGAGAAAGTCACGGAATTGTATACAATTGTATTCCAATTCAAAAATACTCTTAATTAAATGCTTACTGCTAAACCAGATCAACCTTTTCTGTGCAAAATGAACCACAGTACATTGCAGTTAGTGAATTCATGAACAGAAAAAGACGACTTGAAGAGTTCAGTGAAATCTGATTACCCAGGAGTAAGTTACAGTGCATGTGTTAACTTGTGGAATCATTTTTTTCTTTCAGTGGAAAGTTCGCAGAACATTAGCATTCTCTATACATGAACTTGCATTAGTTCTTGGAAGTGAAATTACAAGAATTGAATTGGTACCAACTTTTAATAGCTTTCTTAAAGACCTAGATGAGGTAAGAGGAAACAAGAACATTGAGAATTACACATGCAGGTGTAATATATTTTTCCCTTTAATGGGTAATAATTTACTGTAATTAATTTCCTTACTGTTTTCTGTTTCTGTAACTTTTTCTGCTTTCATAAATGTTTCTTTTCCATGTGAACAGCAAAATGTCCAAATTTAATGAAATAATCTTAGTTTGTAATTTCATGTATGAATGTTTCTCACTGGTATATGAATGTATTTTAAATGTAATGGGTCTTATTTTCATAATGACTTTAGGTGAGAATAGGAGTTTTGAAGCATTTAGCAGATTTCATCAAGGTAAGAGATACATGCACATACAACCTCCATTCTTTGTCAATGGAAGTGAGTTGGTTATTCGCACCCTAGTAAGCTCTTGTCAAATTTGCAGAATGACGTGCTTGTACTCAACAGGTAGAGATTTGATATGCATGTGAAGATACTATCCCCTCAGGTTTGGAGACAACTTTGTTATACACGCCATATTCTTATCACCCATGTGTCTGGCTTGCACAAATATCTATTGTTAATTATAATCCATCAAATATTTTCGCTCGCATGCGATTGGTCTAAATGCATCATGTAACCGCATATTCCCCAGCTAAAACTGGGGGAATATCCGAGAATATTCCCCAATTTTCAAGACTGCGCGTGTTGCGAAAAATATTTGAAGGTTAAAAAACACAATAGCCTCCACTAGGCACAAAATATGCTTGGATATTTGTCCTTGGACATTATCTGTTCCTCAAAGCTCACAGTTTTCCTTGAGCTTTGCTCTCAGAAAACTGTTCACTTCCGGGAACAGATAATGTCCGTGAACAAATATCCGAGCATACAATGCATCTCCGTGCCAAAAGGAGGCTATTGTTTACTTATCCAGTATGAAAGAAAGTCTCATCCAGGAGGCAGTGGATTGTGCCATCAGGATAATGAATTCTATCCTTTGCCAGTGAAGCTCTTTGGGAAAAGTTTCTTAGATAAAAAAATTTCAAATTACAGAATTTCTGTAGAAGATGAAATTATGTTAGTATTAGTTCAATGTGAAATTGATTGATTAGGTAAGTTTTTCCTGGTGCACATTGGGTCAGTGGGGGGTTGGAGGAGTAGTACAGATGCCATTCAGGCTAGCACATTGTTACCACTTGTGTTCTCTAACACTGATTGATGATTTTATTTCAAAGCTTCTTCCATGTGATATAAGAGGTGACTACCTTCCCATGTTAACAGACTTCCTAACAACAGACAATAATAGGAATTGGAGGTTCCGTTTTGAGCTGGCGGAGTAAGTTTTTTTCCCTTCCTTACAATAGTTGTTTTGTTTACTGTTTTGAAGCTATTCTTGTCTCTTGGAGCTTCCAAAATTTCTGTCTGGAATTATGGTTTTTCTATAGGCAATATAAATGTAACACCGTGCCAACTTGGTAATTTTATTTCCGGTTTCAGACAGCTGATGGCACTCTGTGAGCTTTATGAACCCAAGCAAGTTCTTCTGTTTATCTGTCCTATTGCCATTTCACTTGCAACTGACAGAGTGGCTGATGTCAGAACAATAGCATTTAAACTGGTCAGTATTGTTACTAACAAGACATCTGTCAACTTATTAACATACATGTACTTATTTTGTTTGTTGTAAATTACGTCAAGTGAAAAATTATTATTTTTTGCCGGCTCTACACAACACTGTCACTTGTACATGCATATCGTGTAGGTCTTATGATTTCAAATCAACAAATTTAAATTAATTTTTCATGTAGTTTAAGGATCTATTGTGTATATAAATTGATGTAATTGTTCTCCATTGCTTTTTTTTAGTAACTGCATCGTTTAAATTTTCCTACTTGTACTTTAGATTGGCGTTTTACTGCAAAGGCTTCACAGCTGTCCTGAAGAGGGACCAGCACATAAATATGTCTGTGATATCATCAATAAGTTTGCTCACAGTCCACAGTGGACCAGGCGACAAGCGTAAGTTTCTTTAAGTTAGTATGTATTGTACATGTACTTCACATATTGCATTATGAGTATATACATGTATTGTTTAAATAGTAGTTTTTATAGTGTGATAAGCTGGTTGAGGGAAGGACTCTGTTTTGCAAACCTGAGAAAAAGTCATGTTGAGAGTGACTTTTTTTTATAGGTTGTCACAGCTTCAACCATACATCCTTAGTTTACTTGTATAGCAGCATGATAGTAAACCTTGTATTCCACAGTTACAGTTGGTCTAGGCTTTATGGATACCCAAACAACATAGGACCCTAATGGACACTCTCTCGACTTTCACCAAATTCTCACAACTTAAATGTATAACAAGTGTAATCGTTTTGCTGGACAGAGGCTTGCTTTTCTTCAAACAGAACTGTCAGGGCCATAACCTGTCACACCTGTGACAGCTGAGTATGCGTGGTGGGCCCTTGATGTTACGAGTGAAATTGTTTCTTGTTGGTACATGTAAAATTCACCCACAAGGTAACAGTGTGAAGATCACAGCAACAGTTTACTCAAAGCATAATGACAGCCTAGTCAAAGATCTTAACACTTTTTTGTTATTCATAGGTATGCACAGCTCTGCCAAAATCTATTGGAAGAGAATGTTGAATCTGGAGAACAGTTTAGCAAAGAGTTTTTACCAAGCCTGTTATTTCTTCTCTCTGATCCTGTTCCAAATGTGAGACTTAGTCTAGCCAGGACTTTGTCACAAGGTGTCTTATTATCAGGTACATTTCATTTCAAACACAGCATATCACTTGGGAGGTTCTCTCTCTCCTCTGCAGAGACTCCATAGGGGACAGGGAGGTCCCCTCTCAGCTTTGAAACTTCCAGCCTACATGGTCAAGGCAACACAAAAGAGGCCTTTGCAGAGGAGAGAGAAAAGTTAATAGATAACTTGGTGCCTTCCTTTGTTCTAAGGTTGACCTGCATGTGTGATGGCAACGTCTAACAATATTGCTTTCACTTTGTCCTAACATAGCACATAGTTATCTCTTTACTTTCTTCCTGTTGTGCAGATTACTTTAAAGAAACAGATAGTGAAGGAAAAGATGCTGTTCACTCTGCTATACAAAGGCTTCAACGGGACCCAGACAGGGACGTTCGGTACTTTGCAGGTGTTGAGGAAGATGCATTAGATTTAACATATGAAGGCCATGTCACGTCTTTACATACAGCACAGGACCACTATCAAGATATGAGCTATGACCCAGAGGAAGATTTAGAACTTGACAATCAAACACCAGGTGATGGAGAGAACAGAGTGGAAGACTTAAATGAAACATGTGGTGATAACCTAGAGAGTAGAACTGAAACAACTGAACAACTAGATGATTTTGATCAGACTGTCACAGAAGAGGTGTCATCCATTGGCGCTCTTGTTGATACAGATTTGGAAAGTACAACACAAGAATTTGAAGAAAATGAAAGGAGGGTAGATTTAGAATCTCAAGGCGACAGTGATCAAGAACAGATAGGTGGTGAGAATTCTGATGATGGAGCAAGATCTACTGAGGAAACAGAACAACAAGAAAATGAGGTACAGTAATTTGACACTTAAGCCACTCTACCCTGTCTAAATACAGTGAAAACCTGCATGTAAGAACATATATTTTTTGAAGTCTGGCAAGATAGGTTCTTATAATTTGGGGTAGTTATTGGTAATTTAGGCTAAGTAGGTTCTTAATTTCTCTGAAGGAGATATTGTTGTTGATTACCAGAAAAATAAATGAACTTGGGTTTGGTCCTGAAATATACGGTATTTAGCCACAATTGTATAATGTACACATATTTCCTTGTAGTATAAATTTGCAGTGTCAAAGTCACACTCCATGGTTAAAATGTTTATCATAATTTAGCTGTAATCCATATAATAATAAGAACCTGCTTGATCTTGCTTGGCTAAACAGGTTCTTCTATTTTTGGGTAATAACATGGCAAACTTTTGCCAGCAGGTTCTTAAACCACTAGGTTCTTACATATGGGTTTTCACTATAACTTGCCTTAATTGTGTGGAATTTACATTTTGACAGTTATGAACAAGTACAGTGGAACCCAGCCTAATGGCCACTGTGTTAATATGGCCACCTTGTTATTATGGCCACGTTATTCTGGCCTGAACAAAAGTTCAGTCAGTCATTTTCTCATTTAGAGAACCCCTTTAATGCAGACATGCAGTTAATACGGCCAGATTTTTAGGGCCCACTGGTGACCAGATTAACAGGGTTGTATAATTGTTTCTTGTCTTAAGTGTTGCAGCAGTATTCACTAGAAGAAAATGAACAAAGTTTTAGGAAGACTCACCCCTGGGTTGTATTTCTGCAATTTTCTCATTCTATCCCAAACTTCCACTCATGTTTTTAAAAAAACAGAAAATGTTATTCCCCTTGAATTTTCGATTGCCGAGGATTACATGAGCAACTTCGTGTACACTGCACATGTAACTGCTTTGAGCATGAAAACAACAGGCATGACCTTGGCCATCAAGGGTAAAACATGTGGTTTTCATCTGTTGTTCAAGGGAAGGACACTTGTACCTTGTTTCATATGTAATAAATATAATATTGATAAAACGATTGTATATCTACTAAACATTCTCTATTCTGTATTTTGACATGCAGGAACTACCAGAATCATCTGACCCACTGCAAGAATTAGTGTGGCAGAACTCTTGAGTTTCTCTCCAATTAACAAGTGGCTTCCCAACTTAATCAAATGTACATTTTCTAAGATATTCAGCTGGCATAGCAACCAAATTCCTGTACATGAGTGCATCTCAGAATTAATTTAATGCCCCGGGTTGCTTTGTTTTAAATGGGGTCTGTGAACTTTATATCGCTGAGTAGCAAGCAATTGAGTGGTTCCCAGGGAGTTATTTTAATTAAACTAATTATTAGACTAGGTGTTAAATAATTTATAAAAATGGTAGCAGTTAATTGTGGAAAGCATATATGAGACCATTTTTGTGAGAAATTTGAAGTTGTATTGTACAGTTGGATTTTATTGTGTATATTTCATTTTGATTGTGTTGTCATTAAATTAGGAGTTCAGTGCTGTGTAAAACCTATTGCATGCACATTCTGCTATCAGAAATTTTATAATGTTGATTTGATACTGACATCTTTAATTTAAGTATATTTTGAACATGATACATACTATGACTGTATATGTAGAGTTTCTGAACTGAGTTTGGATTTTGATTTATTCAAGAGTTTCTTTAAAACTAACTAAAAAATATTATTGTACTGTTTTTAATGGGAATAATCTATTTTCTGGGAAATATCAGTGGAAATGAACTAAAACAGTCTATATTCTTTTAATACAAACAGAATAGTTATAGGGCAATCCTTTTTGTGACAATCTGACCAAGGAATACAACTGCAAACTCAATCAACAGAAGCATGATTTTTTTTCTTTTATTTTAAAGTGGCAAGGAATTTTAGCACAGTGACTAAGTTTGTTTCATTCCAACAGAAAGTGGATGTTAAGAGAAAAACTGTGTTCAAGCCAATGATTAGGGGGTGTGATAAATTACATGAGACACATATTATTAGTTTTTGGCACTTAAGGGATGACTGCAATGCACCAATTAAATGTAGATCACACATCAACAACGTCATTTAAATCTGTACCTTTGTCTATTTACTCTCCATTTACAGTGTGACTGTGACCTTATGTGTTGACAGGCACAATGAGGATTACCAAGTTACAGTGTGACTTCTGCAACCAACGACACCTGACAAAATTCTTATTAAACATTATTGTGAAAAGCTGTTGGTCAATTTGCAAAGAATTTGCCTGGATGGCTTTGGTTGGAGTTGCCTCGCTGTAAGTTATCATTCCTCACTGGGGATGTACACGCACAAGGCTCTTGTCACCTTGGTGATAATCAAATATCTGTCACGCAGAGTAACTATTCTTGACTCCTTATCTATCATCTGGCTTTTAGATTTATTGCGATCATGCATCAAAAGTTATTACTATAAATTTGAACTTCAAGAGTATTTTCTTTATACTTGTCAACAGTACGCTCACTATATTTACAATTTGTATAATTTTCAGACGTACTTTCTACTCTAGTATATTAATTATTTTTGGAATGAATAGTTAGTGTTCATGTCTCTGAAACAAGGAACTCAACAAAATGTTCATACTTCTCAAACCATATTTCAATGTTTACACCCATTAATATCAGATTCTTTTTGTTAGTCTAATTTGCCAACAGTCACAAGCTTCCTGTTTGGCACATACAGTAAATGACATCAACTGTCATGAGACTGATCTGCAATACAAAGGAACACTATAATTCCAGCTGCTGAATATGTAATATTATGACCAAATTTATTTGGTTCTTATTGTTTGCCAATTTGTATACATTGTGTTAATAATGAGTACATGTGGTTGAATAAAAATTTCCAGAAATTATAATTGTGCTGTCAGATCTTGATTCCTTGGTCCTTTTGAGCTTAAACAGACATCATGTTCCTTCTGGTAAGAAAAACAGTGGGGTGAAAAGGACACTTGTTTCCCAGGTCTGAGAAAAATCTAAATTCTTAATTTGAATTCAGCCAGGTAAATTTCCAATATTTATTAATATTAACATTATTTATTTTTTCAAACAAACTGCAGGTCGTTGCTTGTGTTACTTTCAGTACACTTGTTTCCTCCAAAAGAAACTATACCATTTACAATAACCAGATTATAAGCTTTCAAATTCTATTCAACAATTAGATTAGACTATGAGCTTTAGATTTCTGTCACGTGATAGTTGGTGAGAGGTCAGCCTGAGTCAATTATCAAGCATAGAAATCAAGTTTTAGAATAGATCTGACTACTAGTTGTTTAAAACGTTATCTAAATACTCTTCACAGACCCTTTGAAAATGCAAAGAAGTGGCCACCAGTTTGTTAACAACTGCACACTGCTGTGCCACTCTCTACCATCAACAGAATAGAAGTGAGATAGTGTAGCCAATCAGAGAGCCCTAGTAGATTTATACTAAGAGGTGATTGCTACTATTGCCTCACAGAAATTGAGCAAATAATCTAATAGTTATTGTTTCAGTAATTCTAACTGAAATGTACTAAGGTTTCCACTTATTTCACCACATAGTTTTAACATTCATACTGTCAAAGACACTCTGGATTTGCAGTCATGTTTGTGAACTGTTTTTTTTTTCACAATTTAAGTTTTTGAAGTCATGAAACTGTGAATGTCCTTCTATTAACCTTGTCAGGATTTAATCATCCATTTGTTTCTAAACATTCCTGCAAAGGTTTGGGAGAATGGAAAAAAAAATAGAAATTCCATAGACAGCTTACAACCACTGCACAATTCACAATTATTTCACTGGCGAGTGTTGGATATGAAAATGGTAGATAGTCAACAAGGTGCATAGTGCCAAGTTGGCTATAATCATCTTGTATCCAATAGGCAGGAGTGGAATAATTGTTTTATTTAAACAAAATACCCAAAATATAGAAAACTAAAATAAAAATAAACAGCCCAGGAAATCACGCACACGCTTACCATATTTGTAGAGCGTGGTATAATGGCTCATAACCCATGATGGCTAAGCCAATGAAAACTCTCAAATTGCATTATTCAATGATCCAGGGTTTAATATTAAATTTTTTAAACATTTCAGCGTATCTTTTAAAGTAGTTAGTTTTTTTATAGATATATATTATTTATACATGCTCTTTTTATTTTACGTTATACAGGGCCCCCGTTGATACCAGTCCTGCG
>Ga0126338_10002272_pt1 | contig 13131 bp, 11 predicted proteins | sample OrbCmetagenome_2_FD_92529 | JGI IMG/M metagenome (GOLD analysis project Ga0126338, IMG submission 92529) | Coral microbial communities from Petempiche,Puerto Morelos, Mexico - Orbicella C C metagenome | ecosystem: Host-associated > Invertebrates > Cnidaria > Coral | place: Petempiche,Puerto... | reverse complement strand
TTTGTTATCTAAAGTACAGCCAGAGCAACTCCAGTGGCTGTCATCAATATCTTTAGACACATGAGGTACAGAGGATTTGGGAAATGGTCTCGGTTTAAAACCTTCTTCAGGACACGGAGAATGACAAACTGTGCAATACACTCCGACATTGTCGTATAATAAACTTTGGCATTTGGGACATTTGAGAACCTCCGGGCTTTGTTGAGCAATAACTGGATGTAATTCAAGTGACAAATCAGGGTAGAGCCTTTCCTTAGGAGAAGATCCGCGACTTGCGGAAGAATCTGCCATAACTAGCAAGGGATCGAGCTGACAAGCAGAGCAGATGCTAGCTGTCCATGGATTTGTCAACGTGCACCGAGGACATGTCCATTGTTTTCCATTGTGATCACAGTTACGAGGAGATTTTATCCTGTCCGATCCACAATGATTGCAAAGAACTACCGTCTGTGGATTGCGAGAACCACAAACTTTACACGTCCATGCACTAACAGTTGGCTGTTTACGATAACCACAAGCAGAACAGGTGGGATTTCGTCCCGTGTTTATCAATGTACATTGCTTGCAGGTCCAACTTTGTTCCGTGGAAAAATTCACTCCCATTGCTTCCATCTGTGAGTTAAACGTCTACTATAGTACATGACTATCGACTGATATCGACAATATAATAGCACCAAAGCTTGCAATTAACACTACAAATTACAAGGTAGATTTCCCTTCGATTACTACCGGCTGTATGCAGTAAGTCCCATAAATAGTTCGCGGTCAGCAGTGATTTTCAGCCAGTCTGAGAACTGAAAATTACTTGACCAAGTGGGGTAGTGACACGCGATTACACTAAGCGACTATAAACAACAATAGGGATAAGAAATCATAGAAACGAAATTAAAAGCTCTTTCCATTTCCTATTTTTATTACGTTGTCTCATTAACTTTGATTTTTGACCCATTTTTTGCAAAAATTTGGGTCGACGACATATCTCATTTTCTCTTCCACCCGGAAGGACACTATCCGACTTACTGAAAACGAGGCTACATGGACACCGGAAGTAAGATGATGGCCGCTAACACTTCCGTACCGGTCTTGTTTGCCTTTCTAATCTTTCCTTCCGCGGGGATTTTGCAATGCATTTGTGAACCAATTATTGATCACGAGGTGACCTTATGGAAGCAAGGTAAATATGACTCAACATAATTTTTAGCTTTCATGGCTGACTGGAACGATAATTCTGAAATTTGTTTGCGGGTCGCGTGATCGGGGCGAGCCAACTGGCCGTTCAATTTTGGTTCATGTTGTAAGCAACTTTGTTAAGTAATTTTTGGCCAGTCATGGGATATTTTCAACAGATCAAGTATAATTCGTACGTAATTTTCTTTTTTCCCTGACTTGCATGTAGCTATTTATATAGTGTCATGTTTAACACGGCCCAAAAATTGCGTGACATGATCGAGATCAGTGTCGACATACGGCTTCATGCGGGGATTCAGAAAAAAGTGGCAAAAGCTGCCAATTTTCAATATAAATTGAGTGAAAATTTGCTAAAACGTTGCCTCGCCGCGCACTTGCTTCTCTGTACATAAACTGTTTCAGTTTCGAACATTTGCAAGCATGATTTTTAGCTCGTGACAATTAGCTGGTTTGCACGAGAACAGATTGGGGCGAGAGGCTGAGATGTCCCGCGTCCCGCAAGTTCTTCTCGCCCCAAGCCTTTGCCTTCTGAATGGACACTGAAAACAAGTTTCTTGCCAGTGAGGGGTGGGTCACCAAGTTAAGCAGATGAGATGTTAAAGAATAATCAAGGGAAACAAGAAATTATTATCTCTTGGGTTTCGCAAGGGGTTTCATTAATTTCAAGCGTATAAAGGTTTATCATGATTTAAATCTCATCACAGCTAACTATGCAGTTAATGCTTTTTCAATCATTTTTCTAGGTGACATTGGCGTCAACACCTATCGTATCCCCATCATAACGTCCCTTCCCGATGGATCTCTCATTGCAATGTCAGAAGGAAGGAAGCACAGTTCTGCCAACTCAGGACCAAAATTTCTTGCAATGCGCCGTTCTAAAGATCAAGGGATAACATGGAGCAATACAACCTTCATTGAAGACGACGGCGAGGACCCTGATGGCCTTAATCTGGGCACAGTGTTTGTGGATGAAGACGCAAATCGCGTTTTCGTGGTGTATTCGTATTGTGCCCACAAATGTGTGTATCACACTACATATCTGATTAGTAGCGATGACTTTGGAGACACCTGGAGCAAGCCGTCAAACCTCTCAGACCAGATTGGCACGTCCCTGTTCGCCCCTGGACCGGGCTTTGGTATACAGGTTATGGGATTATCAGCTACAGCTTTCTATTGTATCATAGTTGACGAGGTCGCAGCGTGGGTCGATTATCACACAGAAATCATGTCGAGAGCGAATAATTTTATTGTTCTACTAGTCGTTCTAAACTTTTTATCTAACTTTCACAGACATTTCGAAAAAGCAAAGAACTTAACCACCGCACACTACTGGGCTAGTCACCGACTACAACGGAATAGATAGTGAGTAGCGTAGCCGATCAGAGAACGGCATTCGTGATGAAACGTTGGTAGGTTTATACTAATTACTCTTAGTATAAATCCGACTAGCGTTCTATCACGAATGACGTTCTCTGATTGGCTACGCTACTTACTATCCATTCTATTCTGTGGTAGATAATGAGTAGCGTAGCTGTGTGCGCTTGTTAACAAAATGACGGCCGCTTCTTTGCGTTTTGGAGATGTTTGTGAAGAGAATTTAACTAAAGTTTTGAACGACTAGCAGATTTATACTAAGTGACAATTAGATTATTCGCCCTCGATTTCTATTCGTGATAGTTGACGAGGGCGCAGCAAAAATCTCGAGCTCATAATCTAATCAATATTGTTTACTAGAAGTCTTCTGGGGAGCTGCGCACAGAGCTTGGTGGGGAGGAAATTCGAAGGTGGCGAGCGAAGTTTTTGCTTGCACACTGACCGTTCCAAAGTGATAACAGAAGGCAGCCAAAACAAACCTAAATGACACAACAGACCAGTGAGAGCTCGAACAAAATACACGTAGCCCACAGGGTGAGATCGAGAACGCGCGCGAACGACGAAGTCGCGACCGGTCTTAACTTCGAATCTGAAAAGTGGAGTACATGGCGCGAGTTTTTAACCAAACAGAGTCCCCCAAACAACCGGCTGTTTTTCGTTAGAACCAGTTTAGTTATTACAAACAAAAAAAAAAAAAATAAGAAAACATACACAAATTATTAATAGTCCATGTAACTGCATAATTTAATTTCTTCACTTGCCTAGAAAAAACAAGATCCCCACAGGGGACGGCTTATTACATGTGGTCATGCCTCCCCCGGACACGATGGTGTTTTCTGCATCGTCAGCGACGGTGAGTTTCAAGTCGATACCAACATTGTCAATATATCACAATTTCTTCTCCCTCTCCTTTCCGTTCTTCCAGCCTTACACCCAGCTTCCTGCCTGGCAACAGTGTCCATGTGTCCTCAAAAATTGCACTATATATTTGTCTCAGGATATATTTTCGCGCGAAATAGAGGTAGCGGCTTATACAAACTCAATTATAGATATATAGTTCATGTGGCGCGTTCAGATCATGGATCGGGCCCAAAAGTATAATTTACATGCCTAATTACTGAAATCTGCGGTCGCTAAAATTAATCTGCCGACATATACATTCCCACTGCAGATCATGGAGTCAACTGGAGGGTTGCAGGTTCCATTCTCCAGAATGGTGAATTTGAACCGGACGAATCTCAGGTACGCCCTTTTTTTGCTTTTATATGTAAATAATTCGTTCCTGCGGAGGAAAGGAATATGTAAAGCGGTCCAAAGAACTCCATCGGAAGATGGACATGTCCTAACCTCATACTGGCATCCTGACAATACACCATTTTGCTAACGCTAGCTCCAGTCCCTTGTGGGGGCAAAATTTGATCTATTTAATGAATTAATGAGGCCTTTTTGGCCAAGTGATCACTTCCTGTTCCCATAAGGGAATGGAACTAGGAAATATTTACAGTAGCAAAATGGCCTACTTCTTTGCCTTGTTCCTGCACGGCTTTCTCTCAGGCCTTCACGGTCAATTGACTTCACGTCACGTAAACGAGACGGACGGCCTAGGAACTAGACTAAAAATTTCCTCAAGTTATTGTCTGTTCAACATGTCAGCCTAGGCGCAATATCTCTGATATCTAAGCGAGACTTGTTTTCTCCTTAACAGCTTATCGAGTTGTATGACGGTACTTTGTTAATGACCTCCCGAAACCAGCAGAGTTTTCACTGCCATTGTCGCATCATGTCCAAGAGTTATGACGGAGCAGAATCATTTGCTCATTCCGATATCTACTTCGACGAAACTCTGATAGACCCAGTGGTGGCCGCCAGCTTGCTGCAATACAGAAACACGGTATACTTCTCCAACCCAGCCAGTAAACTACTCCGTATAAACATGACTGTCCGCTGGAGTGGTGACAAAGGCACATCATGGGTGGGATCTCTAGGAGTGTGGAAAGGCCCTAGTGGATATTCTTGTCTCACCAACGTTCCTGGCAAGCTGGCAAACGACACTTTCATTGGCTTGGTGTTTGAGAAAGGAAACATTCGCTACTACGAGAGTATTGTATTCGTTAGGCTGCGAGTGTAAGCATTTTTTCACAGATCACGTCTGAGTTGGGGATTTTGGTCTCACTTAGGCAGCTCAATTGGCCATTTCCGTGTTACCTGGTGCCTCGTTTCAAATCGAGTCCTTGTACAGAACCTTTCATATGAAAATGAATTTGGTTTGCATGAAAATGAAACAGTAGGCGGGACACATTTTCATATGAATGGTTTTGCTCGGGGACTCGGTTTTACACAGAGGCAAAAGACAACTCGGAAATGGCCTACAGAATTTTACTGTTTTCATCCATCAGGGGATATTTTAGGGTTGCATGCCGCTATGTTGTGCTGATCGTTTAGATTTATCTGGCTTAAAATCTTTCAACCTTTATCACATTCAATGACAATATCGTTATCATCAAATCTCTAGCCATCATACCTTAGTTTTGTGTCTGTTTTAGAAGTATCTGAATATCTGAATATATTAGGTTAGTTAAATTTTATGGCAAGTCCACACCAGCCCTAAGGTTGCCATATTCAGACCCGCTTTATTAAAAAGTATATGTAATGTACGCATGTATCTCAGTTTTAGGGGCTTTTTTTCATATTGGTAGAGTCTTAGTTAATCACTCGGATATCTTTTTTCAATATCGGTATTTTAATGTATAACAAGTATGCAGATAATATAAATATTACATCACTAGAAATTATAAATAAATTCTAAAATGGTATTGTTTTGAATGGAATTGAGTATTATTGCGCAAACTTTCTATATTCTGGTAACATAAGTAACCTCACACTTTGGCATCCGGTAATCGAAGCTAACTCTGACATTACAAGACAATCCTTGCCTAAGAAAGATGACATCGAAGAAAAAAATGGCATTAGTTACTGTTATGTTGATTGTTATGCATGACAAAGATGCTAGAAAACCCGGCCGTGCGTTACAAGCTAGCAAACCCGAGCGTTACAAGCCTTATGTTTCACAATTCACATCAGTGACGTCAGGGCAGCCATATTGGTGTCCCAAAACAAAACAGCGGCCATGTTGATCTCCCAAACAAATCTTGTGGGAGTTGAAACCTTTTCTTGTGTAAAGACTTTCTTTTGCTCCAATGAAATTGCATAGCTTCTGGCAATATGAGTGGAATTGAAACGGTCTATATGCCACGCGATTGGCATAAAGAGGGCTTCGCGAGCCCTTCCTTTAAGCGTCGAAGCCATGGAGTTCCACTCGCCGCTTTAACAGCAAATTGCGCGTGCTGTGCAACAGTGTCATACCCAGAGACCGCTAGTCAAGAGAGACATGGGTTGGTCGTGCATTATATTACGTACTTGTGCGCATGTGTCGTGGTCTGAACTAATCCATATGTTGTGAATCTGCTCATAACGAAATTAATGAATTCATAAACGTTTCACAGGACAACCAAAGTGCTGACTGACAAGAACATACATCACAGACAAGATTACTCTCAGCTCATCTTTGGCTCGTAGTCATCAGGGTATAAGATCGCCATTGTAGCTCCTTTGTAAATACGCGTACAAAGCCAGTGAAAAACTACGTTCGATACAATGGTGCAGTACTCGGCCAGAGCGAACAGAGTGTACACTGCGGTGATAAAACAAATGTTAAGAAAAAAGTAATGAAATATGATTGCATTCTCAGTAGTTTCACTTATTATAATTGCGGTTATCAACTTCATGCCTAGTTGTATAAGCCTTACGCCGTGAAACACTCGACTCTCAAGTAAGCGGTGATCCTTTGCTATGTCGCTCCTGTTTTTTTTCTCCAGCGTTACGCTTGCATTTTACACTTGGTTTTGGTTTTAGCAGTGGATTTCTCAACGCTCTAAAACAAGTAACACGAGGCAGCTAAAAGGGCCTTTTGATTTTCAATGGATTGGAAAAAATGTGCCGCGCGTTTCTTGTCTGTTTTGCAATGTGTTCTTGAACTATTCACTAATATGGGGGCTCGTAAGGCGAGTTTGGATTACCTATGGGGTTCGGCTCAAAGACGATCATGCATATAACTGGAGTGAATCAAATATGAACTACGGATAAAATGTAAAGCGAAGAAATAAACCTTGCACTTGTTATAGACTTCTACTTGTTATAGACTTCTAGACTTCTAAGCAGGAAATGTTATCGAAATCATTCGAACGTTGCCTTTTTTTCTAGCTGCATGCTTTGTTTTAAAAAGGATACTTCCTGCTTCACAGTACCAGTTGTGTCTAAAGAAAAAATATACTGCTAGACCAAAAGAACAACAGTTGAAGGACATGACGCTGACTTTTCTTGTGAATAGTTTGTATTCCTGTAAATAGAAATGAAATGTCCATTTTATAACCATGTAAACATGAATGCCAAAAAAGAAAAATAATAATAATAAATACAGTGTTTAAGCAAATTATGTGGCAAAATTCGTCTTCGGCTGATTCGTCTATCAGCACATCTCGAAGACATGCTGTTAGACGAATCAGTTGAAGACGAATTTGCCATGAAATTAGTCTAAACAATGGATTTGAACCTAGATTATTTATAAACTGTCTCAGATGGATAAATCGTCTCCGGCCTCGCATAACTGAATTCGGCGTCAGATAATTCGCCTCTGGCATAACTTGGACTAATCACATTTACCTCATCAGCCATTGGCTGAGTCGCAGTCAATCGGTATAAGATGCAATGCAGGAGCATAAACGATATGGCACAAGCCATGAACACAATAAACGACCCTTCATGGATATCTGTGACGAAAAAGCAAAATAGGTATATTTTTGCATTAAATTCGAGTGCGGATACAAAACTGTGTCCACAAGAAATTTAAGTTTTCTGTAGCTTGCGTTGCTGGCGAAAAATAAGGAGCAGGGAGACGGGGTGGAGCAAATTTCCTCCCCACACCCTCCCCTTTCTCCTCCTCTTTTGCTCACCCCCTCCGCACTTCTCTCCATTTTTTCGCTCACCCGAGGCGCGCTCGTTTGCTCGATTTCACCGCCTGGTAAATGGAAAGGAAACGCCTGTTACGCAGCTTAAGTTCTCTATCAATACAAAATTATAAACTAGTCTACTTTGACTAAATAGTTTGTATAACAACCTTACCTAAGTTCTCCTTTGAAGAAATGTAGGTTAAAGTTAAGAGAGCGCCATTTTCAACTAAATGCAACAGACTGTTCAGAAGATTGAGCGGCGCAAACCACCAAGTAGTTAAGTTGTATCTCCTGCCTGCCTGGGTATTCTTGAAATGTTTGTGAAGTGCGTAAGGCATTACCAGGATCCGTGGAAGACAGTGTAAGGCTATTCCAACTCTCCAGATAAACCTCTCAGGCATGCGACCCCCTATTGCTGCACTTATCGATGGAAGGTAATTTGGAACCTATAACAGAGATTTTAAAGTCCTTGCAATTAGCCGCGTATTTTACGCTGAAAGGCAGATGCTCTTGGGGTGAATACAAAACACACCCTCTGATGGATCTCACCGTTAATCTGGATTTTGCCATGACGTTAGGAGAGATAATTACGAGAACGAATTTTTCCCTCGCTCGCTTTCTTTTTCTTCTGTGCCACCGAAGGAACAGGATAAAAATAAACAAAGTATTGGACCAGCTCGCGCCTAGAAAAAGAAAGCCTATAGGCCATTTCCAAGTTGCCTTGTGCCTCTGTTTCAAAACGAGTCCGCGTAAAAAATTTTTCATATGAAAATGAGTTTGATTTTCATGAAAATGAACTTGTAGAGCGAGTACATTTCCACATGAATGGTTTCGCACGACTCGTTTTGACACAGACGCAAAACGCAACTCGGAAATGGCCTATTGTGGCAATTAGTTGAGACACTCTTTTCTGCTCGCTAAGCTCAACTGTTCATATCATGTTTAGACACATTTTGACGTTGCCCTGATTTGAACAGTATTTCTTTCAATTTCAATCATGTCCGTGTGAAAATGAATGAATAATTTTAGAACAAATATTATAAAAGAAAAATTCCCTAGAGAGCACAGCACGGTCTCAATTGGTAATTGACATGTCTTAACATACAAAGCTCCTGACTTCAAGCAAATATTTCTAAAATGGAACACGTTAGCCAATATCAAACCATTTGACCTCACGCTTAGTTAAGACCCTGTCGTGATTAAATTAAGGTCATCATCGTTGTCGTCGTCGTTATCAAAGAACGAAGTATGATCAGGTGTCTGTAGTTTAGCCTACAGGGAGCATATACTATCATTTTTGTTCATCAGTTGACTATGGCGGTGTAACTCATTTCTGTGTACCGCACACCCTCTATGGAACGTGCACGGTACATCTGTTTATAATATTTTCTTTGTATTATTTCGAAACTCGCTCACCTCACATTGAGTGCTGTTAGCTCTACGAAAATGCCAGACAAGAGAGATTGACACACAAGACGAGAACGAAAGCAGCGGTAAAGAGCAAAGAAACAAACAAAACCGTTCAGAAAGTATGGAGATGTAAATTGCTCGGCCGAGGTCAGCAGAAACCATTTTGCCCTCTCGAATAACGTCAACAAAGCAACACAATACGAGAAGTGAAGGCCTGCTACTGGAAGTAGTTCATTGTCCAAATCAGATTGTCTGTTCCCTCTCTCCCCCACAGAGGTAGGAAGATTCGTTATAGAAACTCGCTGTGCAAAAAGAGTGCGGGCGCAAAGTTCTCACCCTTCACGTAGCTCCACGCCTTCACTCACATCGCTCAGCGGATTTTCCCCACACGGAAAAAAGTACCATGCACCCGTGGTTTCCGTGATTTTTCCTCTTTATTTGTTATTTAAGTTTAATTTATTTTGTTCAATTAGAGTCAATAGACTCAGCCCGAACTGTCCACGTTATCTTTCAGTAATGTACCGAAAACCAATTAAATCATCAGTAAACATTCGGAACTACTTTCACTCATGCGTGGTTCGGTGGATTGTCACGCTTTGGAGTTGTCACGCTTTTACGGATATTGGTAAAAGTTTTCACTTTTATAACGTTTCTGGGTGGGTTTAGACTAGTGGTCGTTATCTGATTCTAAATATATTAAAACAATAGCTCTGCTCAGTTTCGGTGCATAGCTGATGTTAAAATATCTTCTTCTTCTAATGTTAAAATATTTTCTATCTTCCCAATATACACCACAGTAAAACCTGGTTCACACTCACGACATTACCACATGATACTTAAGTACAACATAGAGAATTTTCTTTCGTTATGGCATTATGCTTATGCCTATTCTGTTCCTTTCTGTCGTTACGTTGTGTTGGTCACATTGGTGTCAAAGGGTGCCTTACGTGATTTCGTGACATTACCGTTATGTGGTTTATACATCACAAGAAGTGTGAACGAGGCCTTTCCATACCAACTTTGCTTTAAATATATTACATCACGCCAAAAATAACAAAGTTCGAGATCATTCTATCATTAGTGTCAAGTTAAAATAACGGTTAAACATACTTAGTTCGAACTAACATAATTCAAAATGTTGCGTGTAATCTCGCTTAATTTATTCCATTCGATATGTTTGAGTAAGAAGTCAATTCTATTTTATGTATTCATGCGCGTTCATATATCAAGGAAATAATTTCGCTGGGCTGGCACGTAAATGAACTGCATTCGAGATTTAACCGAAAAACGAGTGCAGAAATTCTCAAAATATATCGAGGGAAAACGGAACAAAGAAACGTGATGATTTCTCTTAGTAAATTATTTAAAAACACGCTCACCTTGCAATGAGACCATGTAGTTTCTTCGAAGTGCAAAGCAATCGCGATTGCCACACAAGAGGCGAAAGAAAGAAGCGGTAACGAACAAATAAACACCGCAAAACGATCTAAAGATAAGGACATGACAGGTGCTTGGAGGCTTGAGGAAACCATCTTGCCCTGCTTTGACTCAGCAATACCACAAGGAGCACCGCAACATCACGAGTGAAAAGTCATGTTTGCTAATGAGATCACGTGTTCTTGATATCTTTTACCGAGTACGTTTAAAGTCAATCGATGACCTCAAAAAGTCATAATAAAAACCGATATCGATTGATATTATTAACATGAATAATAATAATAATAACAACGGTGAAATAATCAATTTTGAAATCGGAGAAACGTAAGTTTTCATTTCCATCAATTTTCCTTATGTCTTTATGTCGGCGTTAGCATTACCAACAAAGTACGGTCGTTTCGATACCAAGTCGTTTCGATACAAACGGAAGTCGATTCGATACACTTCTAAAGTTGATTCGATACAAAATAAAGTCAATTCGATACCGGCAAACTGAAGTCGTTTCGTAGCAAAAGGAGAAAAAACAAAAGGAGAAAAATCATGTTTGTCTACATGGAGGTCTCGGAACTTTTTCCGCCAGCTGAATACGCTGAACTTCTTCCCTGAAACGAGCCCGATTCGAAGGGAAGTCAAACCAGCCTCACGTTGGAGCAAATCGTATGGCTTGGCAATTCTAAACGTGGAAATTCTATAATAATTTCATACTGCCGGGTATCCTAAAGTTTTGGAATTGACCTCAGTTTGTATCGAATCGACTTAAGATGAGTATCGGATCGACTTCGACTTGTACCGAAACGACTACGCGATCATAGTAAATAGTATTAAAATGGTTTGAACCCAGTGATTATGTCGTTATGTCGCTTGTGTGAACTAAGCCCTTGTCCATGGAACGTGAAAACCCTGAGACTACAAAACATGTGTCCATAATTTATATTATTCAAAACAAAAAAGGGGCATTTGTTTTGCTTGTTTGTTTGTTTGTTTATACAGCTTTGCTCCATGCGGAACGTAGATATGTCCCCTGGTGCTCTTGTTGCGGCAAGGAGGTTTACAAAGCAACAAAAAAAAAAGCAGATTTTCACGGTTGTCTGTGTCGCTAGCTTCTTTCGCCACCGTTGTTATAATGGCTCGTCACATACTCCTACACTTAATAGCTTGATGTCTTTGAACAAGCAAACCCTCGAGAGTCGTCCTCATAACAGGCAGGTAATGCACAGAGGTTCAACACTCTGATTTTACAGAATGACAATACCCTTGCACCATGAAACCTGGTCTTTGACGGAGTGTCTTAGCTGGTCTTTGACGGAGTGTCTTCACTGAAGGCCAACGACAAGGTAGAACCATTAAAATGCCAGGAGCAAAGCCAGTGAAAGGCAATGTTGGACACAATTGTGCAGTATTCAGCCAGAGCAAACAAGGTATACACTGTACATACAGATACAGGAATTGTTAAGAAAAACTAACTGCAGAGATTGACCTTCAAATACAGTAAAACTGATGTCATTCCAAATTATCTTTTTAAAATCAATTGTAAGTGGCCGTAAATAAATGTATTTTAGATCAAGCAGTCTCGGTTTAAGCCCAAGAAGGGTAATTTGCTCTGTGTTGCACTCTGGGCAGGACACTTTATTTCCTGGACAAACAGAGGTATCTGACTAGTGGCTGCAAATTTAAGCTCCTGTGCAGCCTCGAGTAGGACTGCAGAGAGATTCACCATTTACATTCCAAGTGTATGTTCAAGTTGCCAAAAAAATGAAAATGAAAAACTTGCAGCACTGCAGGCAGCAACTCTTTTTGACCAGGCCTTTAAACGCTCATGGTACCTCTTGCCAAAAGGGGAGCTAGTGAAAAAACACTTGATACATTTGCATGACAGAATGCTTAGAAGTAACCCACAAAATTAATGAACTAGCATCTAATCTGGGGGGGTGGGGGGAAGGGGGAGGGGCAGAGGGAGAGAAGCAATACTCTCCACCAATTCATGCTACAGAAACTGGCCCATGTTTGGCAGTGATTCCAGTTTGAAATAAATTGAAATAAAGTACTTAACCTAACTTGGAACATAATTGTACTAATTTAAGACTATAACATATATATTACGTTTAAGTGACAGTGAGTTAAAAAAGGATACCTCCTGGTTCACAGTGCGAGTTGTGCCTGAAGAAAAAATATACTGCTAGACCAAAAGAGCAATAATTGAAGACCATTATAAAGAGCTTTCTCCTGAATAATATGTAGTCCTGAAAAAAGAGAATATGCAAATAATAATAATATTAATAACAATATTAATAATAATAATAATAATATTTTTTATTTTTTTTTAAATAATAATAATAATAACAATAATAATAATAATAATAATAATAATAATAATAATAATAAACAGACCAGACATAGTGGTGAAAGACAAGAAGGAAAGAACCAGTCTGCTTATCGATATGTCCATCCCCACAGAAAGGAACACCTCCTCGAAAACTCGAAACTCACAAAGTACATGTACAAAGATCTTGAAATTGAAATCGAGAAAACATGGGGAATGAAAACAACAACTGTCCCAGTGATCATTGGAGCTTTCGGGCTTGTCAAGTAGGGAACAGAAAACTACATCAGCAAGATCCCAGGCAATATTAGAATAACAGAGCTACAGAAGACCATCCTCCTTGGAACTGCTCACATACTTAGGAGGACTCTATCCATCAAGTAATCCAGCAGACTT
>Ga0126338_10002271_pt1 | contig 13133 bp, 5 predicted proteins | sample OrbCmetagenome_2_FD_92529 | JGI IMG/M metagenome (GOLD analysis project Ga0126338, IMG submission 92529) | Coral microbial communities from Petempiche,Puerto Morelos, Mexico - Orbicella C C metagenome | ecosystem: Host-associated > Invertebrates > Cnidaria > Coral | place: Petempiche,Puerto... | reverse complement strand
TTGTCATCTCATTTGAGGCCGGTATCAATTGAAAGACGAACAAGTAACGAGACATTACACACGACGAATTGCCCTTTTACACGATTAAGATATGATAATAAATAATTAAATAAATAAATAAATTAATTAATTAATTAAAACAAAAAAAAAAGGTAAGACAAAGTGTGAGGATTTGCCACTCCCGTGAATCTTTCGGAGGTGTGGTGTATGATTTTGGGGGAGACGGGGAGGTACCGATTGTCTTAAGATTATGACAAACTAATAACCTTGTGAAAGATCTTGCCAATTAACTAATTATCCAACCAAAGAGCAAACTCCATTAACAGTCCGTTATAAATTTGCAAACTTTAGTTTATTAGCCTTCTGGTAAAAGTACTCATTATATACCGTTAACAGCAGACTGAACATGATACAAACCTATTATAAGTGGTCACTCCTACGTTATGCTCTCTCGTTAAAACATTTTGCCAAAAGATTATCATATTTTGTTAGTTTTCACTAAGAACAACTTGCACCTGTCCGTTTAACTAGAGAATCCTCACCTACAGGTAAGGTAAAGACTGTTATTTTTTTGTTTTTTTTTGTTTTTGTTTTTTGTTTGTTTGTTTGTTTTTTTGCTAAAACAAACTGCCAATCGACAATTGTTTGTCAAATGAATACAGAGAGCTAATATTCAATAATATAAGGTATCTGAGCACATCATAACGTAAGTTTAAAGCTCTGTGTATTGTTTCAGGAGGTTCGCAGCAGTGCTATTAAGCTTTTACCTGAAAAAAGCGCGCTTAATTTACCCTACTTTAAAATTAATAGCATTTGAGATGAAATGCGAAAGTAGCAACTACCTTTAACCCGTAGTGACAAAAAATTTCGTTTGACTACTTTAACACAAATATTTCAACCCTCAAACAACACGTTGCGTGATGCGTTTCAGGATAAAATCTAACGAATTTTGCTTTGACGTTAGGACTGAGTGAATGCTTCACAATGTTGCTTCCATCTGTATTTCCTGCGAACACCTTCAAATGAAAAAAGAAACCGCAGCACAGTTTGCATTATGCGCTCATGACTTAAATCAACAGAAAAAATTAAGTTTTACTGGTGTAATAGGACATAAATAAAGGTCGCGAAATATGCTGGTTATATTTGAGCTTGTATAATTCAGAGGCTAATATAATAATTAATTATAAATGGCGTTTTCTGGGTTATTCTATTATCATTATTGTTATTATTATTATTATTATTATTATTATCATTATTATTATTATTACCATTACCATTGCTATTACCATTACTATTACTATTACCATCACTATTATTATTAGTAGTAGTAGTAGTGGTAGTGGTAGTGGTAGTAATAGTAATTGGACCAAATAGGGTACAATTCAGGGAGTAATCGCGCTAGTAATTTCAAAATCCAACGAGCCCGAGGCGCGAGGCCGATTTGAAAATACGAGCACGATTACTCCCTGAATTGAACAACGCGAGGTCCAATTACTAATTAATCCTATCTAAAACAAATGTCGGTGTATTTTGGTAAGTTCTTTCGAGCGAAAACGTCTGTTGTGCTTTTCACAAGTTTCGAAAACTATGGGAAACATTGCGAAGGAAGCGATTAAAGCGCGCGTGATTGACGTGAAAATCACCTGGGTATCCAATTATAAATATCCAATTACAAAAAGTTTAAATTGGATACCTGTAATTGGACACCCACGTGATCGTGCAAAGAATACATGACAAATAGGCGCGTGGGGATCCAATCACGATCGATAATTTTGTTATCGATACAATGATTATGATTAGGATTATGATTATGATTATGATTATGATTATGATTATTGTTGTTATTACTATTATCATTTTCTCGCCCATTCGAATATAATCATTAATAATCGTTGTAATAATACCTTCAATATCCTGTTTGTCTTTAAAATGCAGAAAACCTATCAGTAAACTTGCTTTATACACGAGGACTACAGGGCTTACATTAGTACAAAGAAATTGTCCTGTTTACTCAGATAACTTTATGATTTATCTATAGACCTCAACTCCAAGACAAGAGTATATTATCTTAGTCACCTTTTCAACATTGTTTTCCTTGTAGCTGTTCCATGTTACTCCATCTGTAGAAAGATGCACTTTGTAGCTGATGGTCCACGAAGAAAATGATCTTACTCCTTGTGTTGCCACTGCACAAACAGAGTGCACTGTACCCATATCAACTTGAAGATAGTCTGTTCCTTTACTTAGTTCCCATACACACCACGCTCCATGTCCCCTGTTCTCATTCAGCCGGCCATAGTATGGATAGTGCTTACTAGTGGCATATCTGTGTGCCTTCATTCTCCTATCTGGTATTTTGTTTCTGTCTTCTACACCAACAGCTCCACAGACTAAACCACAAACAAACAAACAAAAAGCAATAAAAAGGACAATCGCGTTACTGCGTTACGTACCTTTGAATCAAATGAGGCGTGGGGCATTAACTTAGGAAAACATTAATCACATATGTACTATCCAGCACATAATTCTTATTATTGATATAACATTTTCTTTAAATCTCATCGTTTGGAATTAGTGACTTATACAAACCAAGGTTCAGATAGCCCAACTCAGTCACTTTGTGTCTGCGAAATATCTCCTACGCTAATTAAGAAGCGGTTGGTCAGCGGTGGAGAGATGGTCGGAGACCCCTTGTCTTGATCTCTCCTCCAGTAAACAGGCAAATATCCGGTAAACTCCTCGGATCCTTTTCAATAGTGCACCGCGTGAGATTACCAATGGGAAACCATGGGAATAGATCTCTTTTACTCAAAGAAGGAGTCAACAGCAATAATATGCAAGTTATGCTCAAAACATTACTTAACTGACATGAAAACTGGCTGTCATTAACCTGCTAAATTCATGTCGCAATGCACCAAAACTGCCGTTCCATTCCCGGTTGGATCAAGCCAGTACTTGCTGGTAATGGTTTCTTTGCCTTCACTTGCCTTTATTTCCTGACACGATTGTGCTGGAAGCTCCGAGATGGAACCCAGAGGAGCTTTGATCAAAAAAAGAAATAATGATATAAAATTTATTCAGTATACTTTTAGTCGTATTAAAAAAAAATGATAAAAAAAAAAAAACCTTTATTTCTGTCCAACGATGGCCTACGGGCTCACAAGGATCGAAGATCGTTCACGAAGAATAAACTCTTGAGAAACCAAAGTCTACTCGGCCGTGAATATATAACTAAGAAATTAATTAGGGTAATCACAATAGGAATTTTGTGTTTTTACTTTTAACCTCCGCTAGTGAGTAGGGAAGCTATCATTAGTAAAATTATAGGTTGACGTCTTCCTCGAAAAGTCGATAATTTTCTTGTTAACGTCTGTCTCTGAAAAGTGTCCATGCTAATTAAGTTTTGTACATACCCTGGTTGCGCAAGCGTCGTAAGTAAACACGTGCCGGGTCTGAGCGGAATTGTTCTGGTCTTGCCTCCTTGGTGCGGTTATTCAATTCGCACGAATTTTCCCCTACGACGTAGTTATAGCTTTGACAGGTGAGTTCTCGTTCACACCTGATATCACACTCGTGAAAGGCTCTTACGGAGAATTTTTTGAAGACGAATCCCTGTAGAGCCATCCCATTTATGCTCCGTTCCTCTCTGCATTGTTCCCCAGCAGATAGGCAGTCCGTAAAGAAGCCGGTGAAGAGGAGGAAACATAGAACAGTCCACAGCATTTTCCCGGTCTCTCAATTTTTAACTGTAGGAGAGACAAACAAAATATAACACTTTTAAACACACTGCGGTTCCTTTCGTGTTGTTAAAAACAAGAACGCAAAAGGAACTTCGGTCAATTACTTGACGTGTCATATGCTTCAACATACATCCACAGAACTGACAGTTGGATAGAATACAATTCACTTTAAATGCTAAGGAGAACGAGAGGAACCTAATTTTAAAAGAAATGTATAGTGGAAAACTGATAAAATACAGACCAATATCTTAATGTGTGCTGGAAAATATTAAAAATATATGCAAGGCTAACAAAGAGAAAGTTTCTCACTACCCGAATTTTCATTTAAAGCTGGTTTTATTCCTTGTTCAACGATGTCTCCTTAATAAAACTGTTAATTGCAGTTAAGACATTCACGAACCTTAATATATCGCTCAATTTGCAATATTAATCAGGAAATAAGTTGACTTCAGTCTACGACTTAAAGCTACATGTACTACCTAGCTACTAATGTCAATTAGTATGAGTAGATCATTGCAAGCTATTTATCATTAAGAGTCGACTATCGACCGACGAGTGGCTAAATACAAAATGAGAGAGAAGAAGCTTGAAGAAACTGCAACGCAACAGTCATATTTCCTCTGAACGAAACTTTCACATTTTGTGCAAGTTTGTAAACAGCAAAAGTATCCAGGCCTTGAAAATAAACAAGGAAAGAAAAGTGGTGTCACTTAAACGAGATCAATCTGCTTTCCATAATTTACATGTTTCATCAGATTCGCACAATCTTCAGGGGATGTCAAAAGACTTTCAAAATTGTAGCCATGAGTTAGCATTTTGACTAAAATTATACCTAAAGCAAACCATTTCCAAGGAATCCTCACTAAACATGGGACGCCCTCTGGATTTTTCGCAGATAACTTACCGTGGGGACTTAATTTACAAAGACTGTGTAGAGACACATGCAATATCTTTACATTGAAAGAGTCTCAAATGATAGAACTGGAGTGAGAGTCTGTAAAAACGTTTGTTACGAATTCGTTTTCAAGAGAGATCAAATCTGGTGTGACGAAGGTTCCTAACATGAAAGCAAGAAGGAAAAATTCACCGCTGGGAAATTAAGGGCCAACCTCTTAGAAGATGAAAAACATAGAACTACAGCAAAAGTTAAACTAAGCGGGTAATTAGTCTTGCAACGATCGCCTGTTGATCAATTTTAGCTGTCAGTTTCTATTTACTGTTTTGGCGACCGGAGCGCTTTGTTTGTTTTCTGTCTTCCGGTGCCAGAAGGCTTTCTCTTGGATCTCAATTTCCCCGTTACTGCAAATCAATATGCAAAATAGTCTTTGCCGGCAGATTTCGATGGGTTATTTCTATTAGAGCTCCATGTTGGAGTTTCGAGCTTGGTTTTCATTGGTCGGCGGTATGACTTCGTTGACAACCTCTTTGAGTAGGGGTGACAAGCTTGGAAATTTTTACGTACTTATCCTTGTGCTGCCCCACGGGACACCTACATGTAGAGCCATTTAAAACAGTCTTCTTTAGCAGCCGAAACCTTGGGTTTTGTTTTTGCGTGGATTCCCTAGTTAGAACCAAATTTATAGAGAGCGTACATTTAACGGAGTTTTGCAAAATATAACCAAAATGTTTCCCGATTAACGTTGCAACAAAGTGTCTGAGGCTTTTTTGATGTTTTAAAAACTTCGTCTTTAAACCGCTCTGAAGTGACCAAGATCGACAAAAAAGATCTATTTGTCTAGTTCAATATAGAAAAATACGAATATAGAAAAAGCCTGCTATACTTTTGTAGTCCGTCATCTACTGATTGACATGGTGTAGGTTGTTTGATAGTATGTGCAAAGATAAAGGCAGGTAATTTAGCACCGGAAACATTGTCAGTTTTACGTTTTCAGGCTTATGTTCGCTAATCAATAGATCGAAGTTTGAAAATAAGAATTTCTTCCTATTATACATTTGATTAGCTTTACGGTTTTTTTCTCGCTCTTCTATAGTTTCGTTAAAAGGGAAGCCAGTGCGAAAGAGTTTCTGAAAGAAACCCCTGAAGGTCTAAATCTACAACAGCCTTTAGATTAAGAGCTTTATATCAAGGGTTAGAAATTGTCAAAAAAAAAAAAAAATGTTGTATATGTGGAACATCGATTTAGAGCTAGAAAAAAATCGTTAGGCGATAGCAATAGCAACATATAGAAAAAAGGTTGTTTGGAAGAAATGTTAATTAATAGATGAAGGTTACACTCACCAATAACTTTAAATAAGGGCTTGAATTACAAAGATATGCATAATTTGTTTAAATTGAAAGAATTAGAACTGCTTTTGCGCGTCGGTTATCAAAGAAAGATCAGTGCACTTTAGGGAAGGTCTGAACAATTCATATGAACTGCAAATATTGTTAAAAACTTTGGCCGATGAAAAGGACGAAAGACGAAGAATCCTTCCATAAAAGAAAAAAAGGGGGAAGTCACTGCTATAACAACAAATTAAAGGCTCATAGTTAGACCAGCCTCCAAAAAAAAAAAAAAAGGATATGACTTCAGCAGTGGCACTTACATTTTTTTGTTGTTCTTGTTCTTGTTGCAATTGTTTCGGGTCGCTGGTAGATGACTTTACTTGCTAGTTTTGCCGTCCGTTTCCCTCACTTCTCCTCTTACACTGACCGAAGCGCCCTGCGTCTTTTCGGTTTTCCTGTGAATTGTTTGTAGCCTGACATTTGCTTATTGATATGGTGTAGTTTGTTTTGCCAAACGTGCGAAGGCGAAGGCAGGTAATCAAGTTGAGGGAGCATTTTCAGTTTCACGTTTGAAGGGTTGCTTGCGCTAACAAGTAGATGAAATCTTCAAATAATTATTTGCTCCGATTCTATAATTTATTCGCTTTACCATTTTTTATACCTTTCTGTGGTTTTGTTAAAAGCGACGTGAGTACGAAGGATTTTCTGAATACGACCCGTGAAAGTTTACAGTCACCTTATTCACAGTTACTGTTAGCCTTCAAAAACCAAATTTTGTAAAAAAAAAAAAATTATTGTTTGCTCATTGTATGGCTAAAGCATTGATTTAAAGCTAAAAAACAATGTTTCAATCTCTAAATGATAGCGAGATAGTAAGAAAAAAACTGTTTGGAAGAAAAGTTAATGTCTGATAATCTTTAATAATTAAACTTGTATACAATACAGCGAGAGAGTCGGAACTACTTTTTCGCGTCGGTTAAAGAAAGATCAGTAAAGTTTGGAGTAAGACACTATGAAAAAAAAATGTTAGTAAACTGGACAAAACTGTTTTGGATCAACGACTTACAACCAAACTTTAAAACAACCTAAGTGGTGCAAATAACCATGATTTTCCTAAACTTTAATATATATCGTACATAGAAATTTATTTTTATATAGATAGCGCCGGCAAGACTTGCGTTACAGCAAGCCTTGATTTAACGTATCCCAATTTTGGTGAATGAATCCCAGAAGGATGCAAAAACAAGTGATATCTGAGAAAAAAGAGTCACATTCGAAGTGTTGTGCGAAGAGCATGGCTACGTGCTTGTGAATTGTTTCAAGAATTTGACAAGCAATTGCCTCTTATTTGACCACTGAAATGCAATGATGTCATCAGACATTCGTCTTCTTTAAACTGTTCTTTCTGTCAGTGTTTCACCTGTTTTGAAGATAGCAGCCTGTAGCTCACTCTTCTTACAAGCCAGAGAATGCTACTGTGTTTTGTTTTGTTTTGTTTGCTTTTTTTCGATTTCCCGTGCCAGATACTTTTCTGCTGGGTATCAGTTGTCCCGTTATTGCAAGTCAATATGACTGCGAAAAAGTATCTGCCTGAATATTTCAATGCATATTTTCTTTTTGTTTATTACGAATAATTTATGGAATTGCAATTTGTTTCTTTTTTATTGGTCGCCATCAAGAACTCGTTAAGACCCTCTTTGATAAGGGGTGATAAGTTAAAAAAACTTCAGGAGGCAAACAATAGGGCTTTATTTTTTCCTGGATTCAAGTCAAAATTTCAAACACTTCCTTTCTTGGGCCATTTCAGGTGACAAAGAACGGAAACGCTTGACCCACTTAAACTCATCATCTACTGATTGATGTGGTACATGGAACGAAGACGAAGGAAGGTATTTTACTACTTCAGCAAACAATGTCAGTTTTGAGTTTGAAGGCCTGCGTACGCATAGAATTTTTAGAATAATTATCTCCTTTTATTCTATATGTTGAAAGCTTTACAACTTTCATACTTATTATTCTTTTCTTTCCTCTTTTTTCCATTCGTTTCTATGGTTTTGTTAAAAGCGACGTGAATAGGAAATATTTTCTGAAAGACACAGCTGAAGGTCTACAGTGACTGAAAATACTGCTTCCAGTGTTGCCGTCGGTGATAGACATTTTTAAAACTTTGCCCTCGCAACAACCCCGCGCTTGCTGTCATTTATTGATTTTTAAGTCAATGACAAGTAAGCGCGAGGGAGCGGTTTCCTCTCGTTGATGGCGGCGCTGTCCAAAGTTGAGTGCCATGTTTTTGAATTATTTTTTCCTCCTCTTTATTACTATCAAGGTTAGCAACACAGCCAAACAATTGAGTGGAACTGTTCACCTTTCTGTTTGGCTTTGATAGTTTTTCTTTGTACTGGCGCTTTTAATTAGGTAAGTTTCTTAATTTTACGCCTGTTTACACGCCAATAGAGGCCCTAGCTGTTAGAACATGCTAGAAGGAGTATCATATGCCACACGTTTGCTATATTTAGTCCACATGGAAATGGTTGAAAGGTTGTGCTTGGCCCTAGCGCCACTATCTTTCTTGCCCTACGATCATGTAAACTACCTTCACTCGGAAATCTAGATCCTAACACTCGGGAAAAAAAAAACAAAAATAACAAAAACAAAAAACAAAACAAAACAAAACAAAACAAAAAAAAACTAATCAAACATGGCAACGTGAGAGCGGTTGACTGTTTAAGAGGGGTGGCGAATGGTAAACGCGAGTCGGGGAGACAAGCGTTTTTCTCTGCGAGCCCGAGACATTTTGACTTTTTAGATTGCGAGACCGAGACTTGAAAGCATTCAGACTCTTAAAATTCGAGCCCCAGATTTAGTTAAGAGCTGGAATGAGCTGGTACAGCCTTTAGCCAGCATCTTGGAACTGACTGGAACTGGAAATTCGATTATAACACACTACGTTATGATATCCTAGATAAAAATAACTGTTTTTCTGGCATCAAAACGGACGTTGCGGTAGGCTTTGTACCTATTTGTGGAATTAAGACAATTTAGGATAATTAAAAGTTAGGATTAACTTTTTCTCCGAAAATTGTAAGTTGCTTTATTGAAATTCAAAATCGAGTGAAGCCGGAATACGTCATTTATAAAAACAGATAAAGGAACGAATCGGGACTTCGAGACCCTTATATTAGTCTTGCGAAAAATCGAGACTTCGAGACAGCTTCGTATAAAAACCGAGACTGCGAGACGCACATAACAGCTAAACAAACGAGGCTGCGAGACCCATGAAATTCGACAAAAATTTTACGAGACCCAGAGGTTTTGAAGGACCATTCGTCACCCCTTTTAAGGCAGACAATCTCATTTTCTTTTTCTTGTCCACTTGCTATATATAAGCACGTCGCCTTATTTTTTTTATTTTTTTTTTATTATTATTTTATCTATTATTTTTGTCTATTTATTTATTTTCTTTATTTTTTTATTTTTTTATTTTTTTGCATTTCAACCATACGAAACGTTATCTCGTATCTTCTTAATGCTAGGATCTTCCTCCCTTCGTGTCATCAACCCCTTACACTAACCTTTCTGTTGTCTCACTTTCGGCTTTCTTCTCCGCTATAAAAAGGGATTGTAAACTCCTACAGGTGTAACAAAATAGAAAATGTGTATCAAACGACATACTATTTAATCCCTGCCCTGGATAAAGCTCTCAGTTTCAGTTGGTGGCCGAATTACTCGCCAGTACCTTGTTAAAAGATACCAGTTCTCTTAGATATTGTGATAGTCTTGTATTGCTTCCAGTCGTCTAGCCCCAAATGAGCATAAACAGCTTACACCAGCTGTAATAAGTTTTTATATTAAAAACCTAAATAGTTTTGTTAGCGGAAGGTTTTTGAAAGACATCGTAATTATAAAGGGGAAGTTGAATTTCCTCCTGTCTGAATGTATTAACAACTTTTTCCTAAAATGTCAAATATTAAGAGGCTGTCTCTGTGAAAACCGACCACTGATTTTACTTCGCAAGTTCGATTTTTCTTCATAAGCTGGGTTTTCGAAGCCTTTACCTAGTCAATCATTAAAATGAGTTTTATTTGATTAAAAATTCTAATTGAAGTTTTCTAGGATTGATTGAAGTTCGGTTCGCTCGACACAAGTTGCATGCCTGCCGAAACTGGAAAAATAGCACATATTGCCGGCGCTCTAAAAAAATAATATTCGCTCAAAAGTCCCAATTCTTTATTTCAACTATAGATATATCATAGCAGTTTGTTTAGCCATGTGGCAGTTATAATTCAATTTTGTTCCTTCCACGGTTAAAAGAAGATTTTATACCCGTTAAATCGAGTATTAAACCTAACGCGAAAATAGCTCTACTTTGAAGGCACGTTTTAAAAATGTGGCACCTGTTTGAAACTGCTGAACTACATGAATAGAAAGTACAAATGTCCCTTAATATAAAACAATAATAAAATTTGTCTGCCCACTAGGTTTTCGAAACTAACGACCGCTTAAAGTTCAGGAAATTTTGAAAATATTCCAGCGAGTAACCAACACACTTGCCTTCGTAAAGTGCTCCGATAAATTCACGTAAATCTCTTAGGTAGTCATATCTTCCTTCCAGCTGTAGGTTTGTATATAAAGTACATTTATACGTTCCTCATTTGTGTCGAGCGTGACGGTCACATACTTCGATCTTCTTTGTATTGCTAACCACTGTTTTCCTCGAAGCCGGTTTAATCATGTAGAGTCCTCTTGAAAGGGTGGTAGAAGGACTCTTTTAGACAACTCTCGGCACACATGCATGTATGAACAAGAAACGGTGATCCGGGGAGCCAAGGAAGGATTGATAAATGCCATGGCCATTTTGTGTTTGCAATAGGTGTTTTAGTTCCCAATCTTCCCGTGAGTATAATGGGAATCAATGATGTGATAAACTTTAATGTTGAAGCCAGGTAAGAGATTTATGTGAATTTATCGGAGCACTTTACGAAGGCGAGTGTGTTGGTTACTCGCTGGAATATTTTCAAAATTTCCTGAACCTTAAGCGGTCGTTAGTTTTGAAAACCTAGTGGGCAGACAAATTTTATTGTTTTATATTTTAAGGGACATTTATACTTTCTATTCATGTAGTTCAGCAGTTTCAAACAGGTGCCACATTTTTAAAACATGCCTTCAAAGTAGAGATATTTTCACGTTTGGTTCAAAACTCGATTTAACGGGTAGAAAATCTTCTTTTAACCGTGGAAGGAACAACATTGAATTATAATTGCAACATGGCTAAACAAACTGCTATGATATATCTATAGTTGAAAAAAAGAATTTGGATATTTGAGCGAACATTATTTGTTTTTAGAGCGCCGGCAATATGTGCTATTTTTCCAGTCTCGGCAGGCATGCAACTTATGTCGAGCGAACCGAACTTCAATCAATCCTAGAAAACTTCAATTAGAATTTTTAATCAAATAAAACTTATTTTAGTGATTGACTAGGTAAGGGCTTCGAAATCCCAGCTTATGAGAAAAATCGAATTTTCGAAGTAAAATCAGTGGTCGGTTTTTACAGAGACTGCCTCTTGAAAGGAGAACTTCGCAACTCATTATAACATAGTCTTAGCGAAGCGCGCGTTCTGATTGGGTAATACGCTGGATCCATTTGCCCGTGGGTTGCATGCTCACGTCAGTTGGTTTATTAGTACTTTTTCTCGACAATATTTTTCATCGATGTTGACGCTTTCTAAAACATAATTCCCATTTTTCTTCTCTTAAAATATGGAAAATTTTAATAATTTTCCCGGAGATGAGGAAGGCTATTCCTGTGAGCTACGAAATTTCGAGTTCAAGTTTTTTGCCTGGCCTCCACTTAAAAGATTTGCTAGTTTAAGCGAGCAGCAGTTGCATCAGCTGCTTGAACAAAGGCATTCGGCACTCCGAGACGGACCAAAAAAAAAGCAACAAACTGGTCTGTATCAACCTTTCGAGGTTAGTAATTCATAGCGGGAATTTTAGAGAGAATTTTTCACCGATTTGGCGCCAATAAAATTCAGCACAAGCTTTCATCGTAAAACTTTTCTGGCGTCGAAAGTCATTTAAGATAATTCCCCTGGAATAAAATTGTCAATAGATTTTTGTTCAAACTTTGTCCACTGAATATTTATCATATGAGAACTTTAATTATAAGATAAAAAGGGGGTGAGTGCCCATACTTGTTAAGGGGCAGTGAGGCATTGAAAATGTCCCATTTTAGCATGATTTAATGCTTATTACAAGAACGCATTCCAAGTTATTGCAAAACCTTTGTGAGCCCAGACTCATGAAAACACTCCTCAAACTACAGTCAATACTTGTGTCGGACACAAACAAACTCTTTAAGTTTGATTTTGACAAACAGCTGAATCCTTGTTAAAATATTGGAACCAAATTGCTTGCCACGGTTATCAAACTGCGAATAGGAAAGACTACAGTGCAGCTGCTATTTCCCTTATTTTTTCAGTTTTCAGCAATAGAAATCATGATCAGATCATTCTTTTCTGACGCAAAGCTAATGATTAGTTGATTAAAACGACTGGAAAAAAAAACTGGTGTGTCTGAGCTCGTTAGTGAGCTATAGCCATTTTTTAACTGGCAGAACTCAATATCAAGAGAAACCCACCATTTTTTCAATGTGCGCGTTCACGAGCGCGTGCTAGTGACGCGGTAAATTATGCGCAGTAAGGATGCGCAATAGAAATGTGAGGAATCACCTTACATGCCTTCGGCGAGCAAAACTTGTACATGAGAGTTTTAAAAAATATTATGTTTTAAGTGGTCTTACATACGAAATCCTTCTGTTCCAAAAACTTTATAGATAATATTTTTTCTGAGCTTTAATGAAGGAAGTTTTATTTAGCTCTTATTAACCGAGCTGGAGGTCTGTATGGGAGAATCTTGACCGAGGTCGTGAGTACAGACCGAACGCACTGAGGTCTGTACACACGACCTCCCATACAAACCGACTTAGTTCGGTTAATAAGATGTTTATTATATGGCAAAGAGGAAAACTTTAATTCGTTTAATGCAACTGGTTTGCTGACATTTTGCTTGCGAACCGCGATGAGCTCAACATAAACCTGCCGAAATTTGCTCGTCTTCTTTACTTTTTTTTTTTTTTTTTTTTTTTTTTTTTTTTTTTTTTTTTTT
>Ga0126338_10002270_pt1 | contig 13134 bp, 11 predicted proteins | sample OrbCmetagenome_2_FD_92529 | JGI IMG/M metagenome (GOLD analysis project Ga0126338, IMG submission 92529) | Coral microbial communities from Petempiche,Puerto Morelos, Mexico - Orbicella C C metagenome | ecosystem: Host-associated > Invertebrates > Cnidaria > Coral | place: Petempiche,Puerto... | reverse complement strand
TCCACTGCGGGAGCAAATTACCCAAATTAAGGTTGCTGAATGCAATGATACCAGCTTCTTTGTCATGGCCAAGATGCTGCAGAAGCAGTCCCACAATGTTGCTATAACCCATCTCAAGAGAAATCCTTAGTGAACTCTGAATGTCTGTGATTCCTTGAGTGAGAAGGAACTTGACCATTTCTTCCTTGCCATTCTGGCAAGCACGGCAAAGTGGTGTGTTCTCGCCATGACCAGCATTGACATCTGCACCCTTCTTTATCAGACAGTCAGCTCCTTTGAGAAGGCCTCCAGCACATGCCGACAGCAACATCTGTGTTTTCAGATTCCGTTCCCAGCCAAGATACCGAATGCATTCGCTGGATAGAAACACAAGCTCTGGTTCTTCAGAGAAGTTTTCCAAAATGTAAAAAAGCCTTTCGTGTGCACAATTGTTCACCAAAATTGTACTCTTCCCTTCATCTATTTGAGCAATGACCAGCATGGCTGCGCAGCCTTCTGCTTGAACACCTCTATCTTCCTTAGCCTCGCACATGGCCTGAATGACACTTGACACTGCCCTTTGACAATGATCATCTGACAACAAAGGTGCCAGCACCTGAATAAGAATGCATCCTTTCTGAAGTATTGCAGGTTCTGTTAGGTGCCTGCTCATCACATTAAAAATGGTATCCACACCACCATGATCTGAACTTTTAGAGACTAAAAGATCTGGAATTTCTTCAGCAGCAGCAAGCACACCTGATAAGTCGGGAAAGAGAAAGTACATTAATCACTGATGTAGGAAAATGTCTTGAAGATAGTAACAATATTCTTAGTTTCTAGTGCCTCAACACCTCACTGATGTGATTAACCTCCCAAGCGTTTTCTTCAGAATACAAGTAATGAAGTGCCAAGAATGTGTCCTTGTTTGTTTGCTCCTGTAGTTGATGTTTTTTCGCCAATCATGTTTGTCGGTCTAGCTCAGATGATTATGATTATGTCAGGAAAACACGTGAGGCATTTCTGCTGAGGCAGCAATTTATAATTTGGTGAGTTTTGTTTTTTTTGTTTTCTCCTTTGAGTTAATTTACGGTTGGGGTTGGCTGGGGTAATCTACCACAAATACCAGGCAGGTACTACTTAAATTTTATGTATAAATTGTGCCCTTCTCTGGGATGAGAGCATTGTCACCAAGTTTTCCTTCAATTAGTAACAATTGTTAACTCCCTCAGTGGTTCAGAGGTAAAGTCTGCATACAAGCCAAGTGGCCCATCAGGCCAGAGCTTATCGCAGTGTCTGTACCATGAACTGACTAGGATTATTTCTGCTCCTCCCTGGATGGGATGCTAGTCTATTGCAGGGTTACCCACAGCATTAAATCGCCACTACCCATTTATACACCTGGCCAGAGAGAGGCACTGTGCAAGTTAAGGGTCTTGCTCAGGAACACAACACAATGTCCCTGACCAGGGCTCAAACCTGGACTGCTCGATCCAGAGACAAGTGCACTAACCATGAGGCCACGGCACCTCCACACTCCGCGGTTCATAATGAAAGTTCTTTTCTTTGTGCATGTTAAGGTGTACAAGAATAGTTTTGAATTCACGAGCGAACATCAGTCATAGCTAATGAAACCATACTGGTCAAGAAAATTACAAAATTATTCTTTGACCACCAGAAATTTGAAAACATCGACCAATTCCAGTTGCAAACGAATTTTAGAAAAATGTTAAAAGCATTTAAACAATCCCCCTCCCCAACAAGCCATAATATTTTTCAGGTAAGTACTTACCCAAAGCCTCTAATGAGATCTCTGCCAGGGATATCTGGTCTGGAAAATTGTCCATGGCATTCAAAATCATATAATGAACACCCTCAACAGCACTTTGATGCCAGACAAGCTCAACATCAGTTGCCAAGCAAGCAATTAATGCTATTGCTTCTTCTTGGACACCAACATGGTCTCCAAACCTGCAAAATCACAAGACTTCTCATTAACTTGTGAAAGCATTACCAGTTCATTTCTTTAGATGTACGATTGTTATACAATGAAGCTATAAGTCATTACTCTTGCTAAGATTGCCATCAATTGCTTACCTTTGAGCACAATTGAAGATGAGCTCTAAAACACCACAGTTAACCAAGAGTTCTTTGTGACCACACCCAGACAATGACAATCCTCGCAGTGCTCTGCAGCCCCACTGTTGAACTTCAGCTTTCCATTTGTGTTGCTTCATTGCATGGACAATGTTCAAGTGTAATCCTTTGGATATCAAAGACTGAAAAATACATGTAAATGTCATCGTAACAGAAATAAACATCTGAGTGCCAAACAATACATGTAGTAACTAACTTGAAGATTTTTCTCTAATGAGACATTCATACAAGAAGCTAAACATTGAGGTTTAAAAATGAACCCTCCAGTTTCCATGTCTTTTGGCCTGCTAGAGTAGTTAAAAAATGCGGTGTGAGGCCTAAGGTATGGTGCATGCAGGAATATTTTTGAAGCATATGAAAGAAATGTAAGAGTTGCTCAAGACAATAACTGAGCGCAACTCTAGCATCTTGAGTGCTCTCCAAACTTTACACACCATAATTTGATAGTGCACAGCTAAAAGTAGCATGAAAATGGAAATGTACATCAAAACCAGCACAAGCATTAAGATAATTTTTCTGACAAATCTATTCATTACGATGCATACTGAAATTGATTGTATGACATTGCTAAACTATGTTATAACTTACATTAACTAAATTGAAAATTATACTTGTCAAAACAGGTAGATAAACAGGCGTTGCTGTTCTATAAAAACACTCTGCATTATTACCTTCCTTAGAGAGCTAGAGTTATTGACAATGGAAGCTAAGACTCTACATGATGACTCGCATAGCTCTGGATCATCCATGTGTAACACCAAGGCAGCCATACTGCAGCTGTGTAAAGGAATGGTGCTATCACCAGGCTCATCACCCATTTCGTCCAACACATCAGGACAAACATCAATCAACTCTTGCAGGGCATGACAAGCAGCATGTAAGACTTCTGGGTTGTCATAATGGCTTGTCATGGCAGTGAAAACCTCTCTCGTCCACATGCAATTCTGTATTTCTAAGAAAAACCATAAATATCTCAGTTGAGAGCTGTAATATGCCTCTTGTTTAGCTACTAACTTTAATCCTTGAAAAAGAACTATATAGTACATAATGTTCTTCTTTCTGAGGATTTGTAAACAGGGCATGATATGGCTTTGTGAATTGATTTACATGTAACTCCTTAATATTGCTTATGCCTAACAAGGACCACCATAACTTTTAAAAATGAATAAAGTTACTGTAATACATTGAGCTGACAATTTTGGATAATTGCAACAGCGAAATTGTTGTGGGCATGTCAAATGCAGTACAAATAAAGCACAAATTCTGAACCTGCACTTGCCCCCTTCTTTAATAGCATTGCGCACAAGTGATGTATATGATGGGCTTCTCATGTATGAAGGCTGTTTATGAATACCTCCATAGCAGAAAAAAATAGTATTATTGTACCCGATATTCAGATGTATCACCCACAACAAAGCCAGCAAGCCAGCAAAGAAATACCATGAAGAAATACAGTAGATCCAATCCAATTCGTTGCCTTGCCTTGATGAAACTGGCCAGCTCTGTCTTCACATATAAAAAACCTGAAAAACAGTTTTAGCCCGCGCTATCTATGTTACATGTAGCGCGCTGAACATATCAATATGCAGTTAAGGTCTGCTCACCGTCACAGATTTGCTTATGTGGTCAGATAAATGGCTCTATTAAAATCTAGGTCCTTCGAATTGCACAGTACATCTAAGTCTGCTATCAATGTGGAATTGTCTCAGGGATAATACTAATGTCATCTTGTTCTATCGTATTCAAGGATTCTTGTCTGAGTTATGTGGGGGGTCTCTGGTGATGTAATATATTTTTAGAAACTGCGAGACACTATTCAATGCTGCATGTACATGTACTTGATAATTTTCCTTTGGCTCCACTCAGAACGCTTGCAGTTAAAACTGAACACTCTAAACAAAGTCTAGGTCCAGAAGAATCACATGTATTTTTGACTGGACTTTGATTCCACAATGTTGTATGCTACTTACCATGTTGCAGCTTTTTCTCAAGTGCCTCCGTGAGCAGGGCTAATGCAGTCAAGCCACTTTTCTGAATGTCAACGCAATCCTTAAAATTCTGTAACGCATGGAGAATTACAACTAGGACAATGTTCTGTTGAACTAAAATCTCCCTGTGAGACTCCAAGTCTGCCAGAAGTACCAGGAGTTGGCACCCAGCTGCTTGCACCCCAGGGCAATCACAATGTTTCTTCATTGCTTCTAATGCAACAATAAATGTTCTCCCACGAACAAGAGTACAGCAGTTTTGTTCTGAAGATGCCAAAACACACATCAACTGTATACCTTGCTCTTGAATCTCTCCTTTTATATAAAAAAAAGAAATAAAAAATACATGAAGATGAAGAATCTACATGCAATAAAAACTTAGAACAAGAAATACGACACCAGTGTCATAGACAAGAATGTAACTGGAAAGCACTTGGACCAAACAGGCCCACACAGTCAGTGTTTATCCCAGATTTCATAGCATGAGCAACTAGGAGTCCATACCACACCACTTTCCAGCATTCCACTTCAGTGCATTTGAATAATAGTAGCAGGGCAAGATTGAGGTATATTTTTTCGTATGTTTGCTGTATTTTTGTCAACCCTAACCTTGACTTGGTGCCATTGCATGTTGGAATGCAGTAAAGGTCTGTTGCAGGGTAGGAGAAACCCCAGATCTGATTTTTGCTCTTGGGCAAGTGAAAATAGAAGTTCAGCGGCACAAGTGAAATTAGCCTCAGTAGTCTTGTGAGTATGAACAAAATGTCAACTTGATAAATGATAATTTCCAGTCAGAAGACTGTAAGATCAGTTATGCATGGACTAGTTAGGACTCCAAGCATTCTTTGTGTGAGTTTATCCTCTGATTTCCTTACTGGCTGCCACTATTTAAGTGGGGGCAAGGGAAAACTGAAATTTACTGGCCCAATTTCCATTTTGTTTTTCCTACCCTGTATTGTGTGTAGGAGATACACGGATTATAAGTAGAGATTACTCTTCCAGGTTTCTAGGGTTACTATGAACTAATCCAAAAGCCTTTCTCAATGGCTTTACTCATCTGCCAAATACAAAGTCTAAGGGTCATTTTCCAAGGGTCTATTGAAAGAAAAAAGCAACACAGGGTATAGAGAGGTCTAGTTGAGTCCAGAAAACAAAACATTTGATATGAACAGTAACGTGCTGACCGAAACGGAAATAGAAGTCAAATAAAACTCAGCATGCACATTGAGAGGATATGAAATCTACCCCTGAATTTATAGAGAGATAAACAGGGAATGGAGGAAAATGGCTTCTGACCAGCACGATAAATCATTACAGGGTTTTCAAATTGTAAAAAAGTTGCAGGAGGAAATCGTAAAGTAGCCGGAACACTATCTCATTGTGATAACGGCAGCCTTGTGGAGGAGGGTGCTAGAGAGGAACACCCCCCTTCTGCACAGGTAAATGGAGCGCTCACCCCAGAAAATTTTGAAAGTCAGGGTGCCTTGAAGTTTATTCCAGTGCATTTTTTGCACCCATAACTGATTTTGTTGAAGGCCACTGTACACATATTGACGAGGGTTAGTGTGAAAAAACTTTGTGAAATTAGTTGCTTTCAGAGTTTTAGCATCTGATGTACTGGGTATATGAGACCCTTCCATGCCTGGTGCATCGCACAAAAGCAGTGAGTAGATGTGTCAATTTTTTCTGTTTATTCTTTACACCCTAATACCAGTGAAGTTTACAAAATGAATATAATTTCCTTGAATTCACTTTTAGAGAAAAACACTTAGTTTCAATCCCCCAAAATGCATCCGTCCCAAGATTGTTTTTGCTTTCATAACAAAAGAGAGCTGCGACAAATCAATGGAATTGACGTAATACTTCCTTTTACAAACATGAATTATCACAACAAAGTCCGCGGTCTTGTTTCATTTCTACATCGATTTGTGGCAATTCACAGTTTCATTTGTCTGACATTCTCAACACTCACATTGTTGAAGGTTTTATTGCTAAGACTTCTTTCAATCTTTTGTTGAAAATACATCTGGTGCAGTCAAGACCCTAACGAGTAACATTTCACAAGGAAGACTGCCTTAGCATTCACCATGCGAATGTGGCTACAGCCATGGATACTCTGGTCAATTCAGCCTATGCGGATTGTTCTATCATTGCTTTCAGAACTGGAACAACATGTAATATTTGTTAACTCTAATTCTAAAATAATAGCTGCAATGTTTTTTTTCCCTCTGTTAGTGTTTATTTATTTCCTCAAAAATATCAGATTGCAATTACATTTAGTGAAACAGAATTGTGTATTACTGGTAATAAAATTTGGAATGCAAAAAGTACCCAACGCAACTGCTTGAAGTAGCCGGTGATTTGCGCCAGGCGCTGGCTAAATGTGAAAACCCTGCATTATGGACAGAGCAGTAAAAGTGAAAACATATGTCCTTCAGCAACAGACCATTTTCGTATTCTCGGTATTGGACTGGAACTAGCTTACAACTGAGGCTAATGTGGGGAGACTTTTCAAATGCAAAAGAAATTAACCTCTTCAACCCATTGACTTTCATGCTGCACATGACCTGCCATGATGAGGGTTGGCCTTTGTTCTACTTCTGACGTCATCACCTTTGACCAAAATTGGCATCCTCTAAACTCAAGTTCTGCAGGAGGAAACAATCTTTCCAATGATACCCAGATCAGAATGACTGGCTGAATGGAGCCTAAAATATCCACGGAAATGCTTCAAAATTTGAGTGAAAAACCTGCAGCAAAATTTCCTGCGACTACACTTAGCTACCCTATGGTAAAAATTGCCTGTCTCAATGATGCTTTCTCAGAAAGTTTTGAACTGGAAGCTATCCCAGTGGAAGGTCAATCACTGCTGCAAAAAGATAAGAAAAGGAGAAAAAGGCAAGGCAAAAAAAGTTGAAAAAAAAAACAAAAAGCCTAAAGACGTATTGTGCATGCCCAAGCAAACATATCGTAAAACGCAGTACTAGTGGAAAGAAAGGCATACTGTCTTGTTGCAAAAGACTTTTTGAGAAGATTGGAGCTAATTTGGCCCATACCCAGGCTGAAATTCTCTACAATGTCCAAAACATGCATTTTTGGCAAAAAGCTCCGGGAGTCGATGGGTTAATGAAATTTCCCCACATGAGCCTTCACTGTATGGTATTTCCATATCAACACAAAGAAAACAAATATGGCATATTGGTGAGAATGTTCACTATGCCACAAAGAAATTCCTTCAGTACACATACATCTTGATGGGTGCAATCAGGGTAAAGCTATAACTAAGCGTTATTGTAATTTATTTGAGTGGCAATTTGAACTGCTGAATCTCAAATAAAGAAGTATTGGGAAGAAAATATGCCATTGAAGACTTTTGATTTGGGTAGAATTGTGACAAGAGTCTTCTTGGACAATAAGAAAGAGTTCAAAAGCAACTAAATGGAAAGCCATTAACAACCTATGGAAATTTTAGTAGATCAAGAACTTGATGAAAATCACTTGCAATCCTATGCTTAATGCACCATTATGCAGTTGATGATGCCCTTCTATTACCAAGCATTCACCTATCCAAATAGCACAAAAACCAATTCAAAAACACTTCCTGAAACTTGAACTTAAAAGCTCAATGGGAACACTTTCGTAAGTCTGTGGAGAAAATATTACTTCCATACTATATTCCAGATATGAACCCTAATTTTATTCAAAATGTGGCGATTTAAGCTAAGGGTGATTCAAAAGTCATCCAAAATCATTTTGATCACACTCCTAGGAAGCGCCCACAGTCACTGATGGGTGCAGCTTTCATCTTGTATCATAATTATTATAGAATTTCACCATATGGGTAACATGATCTTCAATGCTACCAAAGGTCATGTACATTATGGCAAATGATGAATTTAGTTGATAATACAGTGACTTGTCCACACTCTGAAGATGGACGTGAGGAAATTAAATTCATACAACCAAGCTTCTAAACAAAGTCAAGCCAATAACATATCACACTCTCCAGGCGAAAGCAAAGCATATGATATGTGCGACGATAAAAAGTTATTTCTGCAATGTAAGGTCATGTCATACCTTTAAAAAGAAGTGAAAACTTCAAGTGATATGTAAGATATTATAAAAAATAAGTCAATTATGCATGTGGCTATTATTATATAATGTAAGGAAAGACATGATGAGAGTAAAAATCTAAAAATAGAGAAAAAATAAAACACATAAAGGAACTGATGTTGGGTAGGTCATACTGACTTAGTAACAAAATATCTTTTTCATGACCTTAGGCCCAGTCCAAACGCCACTCCAAACACCGTTCCACTCATTTGCCGAACCAAACTTGATTAAGTTCGACTTTAGAGCGACATAAATCAAAGGCATACTGGTATTTTGTTGTCTTTATTTTTAGCGACGACTTTGAGCTTCATGCATGACTGGTCACGCCACTCAATTTTGAGCCAATCACGAGTCCTGTTATATGAAAAATAAATTGCAGTACTTTATGCATTAGGTTCGACACATGAGGAGAACGCCGTATGAATCAGCTGCTGCTCCAATGTTGCATAGTATGACAGACCCTGCCAAATTTAATGTTGTTTGCCACACCAAACTTAACCTGCCGAACCAAAGTGATTCAAACGCCGCTCTTCTGCCGTACTTAACTCGTCAGTTAGGTTCGGCGCATGAATGGAGCAGCGTTTGGAACGGGCCCTATAGAAGGTAAAAAGCAAAGCAATTATTGCCTTGCTTTTTATTTACCTACAGTACATGTAAAATAATGTAAAAAGATATGTTAATAATAAGTTAAAAACAAATCCATCTCTTACTTTTTGTTTGCCAAGAAAACAAGGAACATAAACACTTGCTGGCTAACCTGATTTAGCGTGTTTCTCCATGATTTCTACCACCATACGATACTTTTTCCGTACATCTTTCACGTCCATGCTTATGAAGTCTGTCTGTGCAATCGGATCGTCTGACAGTAACCGTGTTAAAGCTTCAAACGCGGGAATATAAAACTCCTCGTCCTCGCCAAAATGGCTCATTGCTGAAAGAACTGTATCGATAGCTCCATTATCGACAGCATCGCTTCTTGTCGTAGAAGAAGTGCACAGAGCAGACAATAATTTACAGCCTACAACTTGGCACATGTTGTCAGGGTGCCTTCCCATCATTTTCAAAATAAATCGTTGAGCCTGTTTCTTCTGCAGTTCGGATCTTACTTTTGGACTAAGCAACACAAGTCTGGAAAGCGCATAACAGCCGTCTAGTTGAATTTTGCGGTTGGTGTTAAAATCTTGCATTGCAGACATTATTGTCCTGTGAGCTTGCTCTCTTTCAAGAGGCTCTGAATCCACTTCAACTTCTTCGTCATCTAGAACCTCGGCTAGTAAACTCATGCAGCTCTCCACTTGCGCCTCGTTAGAATTATTCTTGATATAACAGAGCAGTTTGAGTAATTCTTGTATATTTTCCTGGTTTAGTTCGTCTTCCAAGGCCATCGTAGGCTTTGCTCCGTTCAAACTTTCTAGCAGTCGGGAGCTTTGCTCACAAAAGGAGGTATCAGGGTAGATCAGGGCCATTAGAAATCCTCTTTAAACAAAACCCTCTTACAAATAAACGCTTTTCTTCTTCCTCAGTAGGCAAGACCAACTTGGATGATTAAATAAAATGAACTGACAAGAGAGAAAGAACTGATGTCATAATCGGAGTCCTTTCATAACTCAGCGTAACTTGAGCTCGTTGCATAACATTATTTGGGATGATCCGAAACCGCTCCCAACGTGAGGTTAACTGATCTGATCCCTTGTAAAAATCGATCGGAAATATACACAACACGTTAAACATGTGACAAATGCATGAATGACCAGACCATTTGTGGATCGATTGAGTTTGAACCGAGCCTGGGACTATCCCAGACGACAAAAATTGTAACGGTCTCGTCCTTCCTACCTTCCCTCAAGCTTCCTTCCGATCCGACGCTCAAAATTCTGTGAAGCCGACCCTGGATAAAACTAGATGAATATTGCACCTCTGTCTGCAGTGTATACAGCATACAAGTACCTGGCTGAAGTGGCTATGTTGAGGACATGCTAGCAAATATCTTACTCTTTATTTTCAAGTCATTCGATGCTCTCCATGTTCCAGCTGCTTCGACAGTGACGTCATAAAATTTCTTCGGAAAAAGGCGAACATTTTCCGATTAGCCACATCACTGATCCGATTTCGATCCGAGTGAGCGAGTCACAAGTCATCACCAAAAATGGTAGCCCCCTGAGCACCACGTTATCTTATTATTCCGGGAGAGGGATTTTCCCCACCGATCTGCATTGATCTTATGAATTAATGTCTAAGGGGGAAAAAAGCAGAGCCAAACAAAATATTGTTAGAGGACCCCACAACGACTGTTGACTCTAGTTCTGTCCCTGAAAAAGACAAGCTCTGCTACTAAATATGAGACCGTGACCTGAAAAGAAACACACAGTACACAGGCTCTCTGTGGCAGAATAATTTTCACGTTAATTGACTTAATTCAATGAAAACGTAATCTAGTATTCCAGTTATTTTCATACTGTCAGTCATGGTCTTGACCAGTTATGGAAGTGTGATGTGATGGTGTCAAGATTTGGCATCGTGATAATCACGAACCAAGGTCATAACCACAAAAGTAAGAAGCACGAAAGAAGTCTTGATGTTTATGTAATGAACCAGTACACTGAAGACTCACTGAATGTATACATTTAGCTAAATAAGTATGAACATTTTCATAAGCTCTTAAAAATAGCCGGGAGGGCTCCTGAAATAGATTATGCCTGCAACTAGTGGAAGAGAGCACCGCATGCACGGGATTTTGGCACTAAGCTAGGTTTTCTCTGATTTGCTGACTGTGTTTTTAATCATTCTAATAGTTTCATAAATATAAAAGTTTCTAATTAGTACCATCATTCGGCTTGCTCTAATAAATTGATATTCTTCTCTAGTCTTATTTTTGGTATTGGATTTAACAGATCTTTTGGTGATGGTCTGTGAATTCCTTTATCGATTTACTTGCATTTGCAAAATATGTTTCTGGATTTGGCGACGATTCTGGGATTTTCAAACAACTTTCGGATTTGTTTTAAATATTATTATGGATCTAAAAATTTCATTTGGATCATTTCTCTTGTTTAGACTTATGATTAATGATTATTTACCCTCAGACAGTAGTAGTGCTACACTAGTAGTAGGTAGTGTAGGTAGTATGAATGGTAGTGTGTATATACATGCGGGGAAACTGGGAACGACATCAATGCAAAAATGGCGGAAAAGGGACGAAGAACATTTCCGTGAATTAAAACCAAAGAAATGGACTCAAAGGAGGTACAGTTCAGTGTCTTTTTAGGTTAACACGATAGAAAAGAATGATTTATGTGTAACACACCAAACTGAAATAATGCATTTCGCCATCATAGCTAAGATCCGTTGTTTATCGTCCTGATCAGATCACCTTCGTCATTCGGCGACTTTACCTTCGTATTCGCGTGTTTCTTTAAAATTTCCACTAAACAGTAAAAAGTCAAGTGTTAAATATATCATAGTCTGCAAGTTGGAATAATTACCTTCAACTGCTGTTATAGAGGTTGTCTGCAGGATGGCAGGGTTCTGATACAATGTTGATGCCAGTTGCATAGCAGTAAATTTTCCTCAGTTGTAAGCGAAAGATCAACACATGGAACTATTTTGCTGTTGTAGGTTGTCATCAAAATCTGTGATCTGAACCCTCATGTGGTTTGCAGTTTGTGCGCAGGATACTTTGTTGATGCCACGACTATTACAGAATGTCTGCATACCTGTATGTACAGAAATTGTCCTGTTCTTTTTACATGAGTTGTATGTCGTATCTGCACTAGAACAGATCATTTTTGATATATATTGGTTAGTGACCAGGCGTGAGGTCAAGATGGCTTGATATTGGTGAAGTTCTTTTTTTTGCATGGTTATGGCTTGAGACAGAGTCGAGGTCCATAAACATGCAAAAAGAGAACAATGCCAATATCAAGCCATCTAGACCAAACAAGCTTGGTCAATAAAGGATTTATAAAAAGAACACTTTTCTTGAGACCTTTACCTTATTTCAGACCTGATCCAAAAGCATTACATTATTTTAGATCAGACTCTACCCAAGACCTGCTGTGGTTTGAATTAACAATAAGGAGGACTGAAATTTCATGCTTAGGACTAAAAGGGCCTAAATGGTCATTCCATCTTTTTTATCCTAGTTTGCAAAAGCTGTATTGTGAAATACTTCCAAACCAGCAAGAATTGTCCCATGTGCAATCTGCAGATACATGAAACCCAACCGCTTTTCAACCTCAGGTAAATCAGTAATCCATTAAGAATCAAAATACCTAATTGTCAAAATGGTTATGAATTATTGCAGTCTCTTTTGCATTGAACATAGTAACCTCCAGCTTCAGTTACAACCCTATTAAAAATAAGTTAAATATGCAATTTTTACAATTGGTTGTCCTTGGTTTGAACTCCCCCCTTCCCTCTGCAAATTCTAGGTTTTGTTCATACTTTCCTTTAAAATGTTGGCTTTTGGGGTCCCCCTCCCCCTTGGAATTTCCAATAACACTTTTTGGGTGGGTATGAATATGCTCTGGAACTGCAAAATAATAATTTATCGATAAAGTGAAACTAACTGGAAGGAGATGCCAGGGGAACAGAGTCAGCCGGAGAGTGTTCCTGAAGAAAACAATAGACAGGCAGCGGTGGTGGCTATGGTAATGGCCCTATGCACACAAGGACAAGAAGAGGATTGAGCGAACAAGTGACACTAACTAACATTGCCATGTATGAGGCCTTCCAAGGGATAAAAGCGACAAGCAACACGAAGTTGAAAACCAGCGACACGGGAATTTCTAGTCAGCAACAAGCAAATCAAATGCACCCCTAAAATTTGACAGCGACATAAGAAGCACTAGAAAAGTGGTCAATGTTGCTGCCCTTTTGGTTGTTTTGCCTATTTATA
>Ga0126338_10002269_pt1:7500-13134 | contig 13134 bp, 7 predicted proteins | sample OrbCmetagenome_2_FD_92529 | JGI IMG/M metagenome (GOLD analysis project Ga0126338, IMG submission 92529) | Coral microbial communities from Petempiche,Puerto Morelos, Mexico - Orbicella C C metagenome | ecosystem: Host-associated > Invertebrates > Cnidaria > Coral | place... | reverse complement strand
TTATAGAATCGCCTAGATGGTCAAGGATCTCGGTAGAAGAATTTGGTGGCCTGTAAAACGACGATAAATACAAAGTTTTGCAATTTGCCATTTTAATAGAAGACCAGAGGATTTCACAGGTGTGTCATGTCCTTGTTTACACATTATTCTGCTGCAGAGAACACGAAGTAGTCGCTACTTAGTCTGCAAACGGTATGGAACAACCCAAGAACAAATATATTCTTCTTGTTGATTGTCTGGGTAGCACACGTGAGAGAAAGCTTTCGACGCTTGGTCTTTCCACGAAGGCTAAACCAACTCAAGTTCTACGAGGGGAGATATTGGAGGCTCTTCCTGAAGCTAAACAACCTTCAGATTTTCTTCATAGAATAGCCCTGGTTGGAATTGAACGTAAATCATTGCGTCTTGAATGTCCTACGGCGGACTTAACTCGGCTTTCGGACGAAGAAGCGAACCTGCTTTTGGCGATTTCCTCCTTAAGAGAGAGATATGGAACGTTTATAGATAGGAAACGTCTGGATTTTGGGCGACGACTTTCAACGGGAAGTCAGGTGTTTGTGTCGGTGAAAGGATTAACAAAGGATTTACCTGGTGTCGTATGGTACAAGGGTGAATTACCGTTTTGTCCTGGTACTATGTTTGGAGTTGAACTGATCGTAGGTATCAATTCATAAATTATAAGTCTTACAACAGTCTGCTCTTTGTTTTAAGGTGGCTTACTACAGTTTTGATGGAGTATAAGAGCACAACTTTTAATTCTTTTGACAAATGTTCCAAGATGTTTTTTCTTTCTCTGCTTACTGTTTGCTGAAGTTATTTACCATTATTTGTGAAATTTGAACAATTTAAACCTAAATAAATGGCCAAAATAAACGACTTATAAAGGAGAGACTGGGCACGGGTAGGTTTACACCCGCTTTCAGTGTTACGGGAATAGTTCGACATGCAATGTAAACGGCTGAAAGGCCGTTAAACTGTGAAGCTGGCAATTTTTCTGGTTATTTGCAGAAGAAATGACAAATGAATAATTAGTGACCTCAAATGGCTGAGGAAGATTGTGGACTTTGCTTGTTTCCAGATTTACGGCATAACTTAATGGTCTGCATGTAGTTGATCGGCTCTCAATAGTGACTTCCAGTAGAATTGGGTACTATCGTTCAAAGATGTAAACATGCAAAACATTCAGTTTATCTCTCACAGAATGACTTCTTGATACTCCTAGGCGTAGTTTGATGTCAAATAAAACCATCTTTCATTACTATACTAAAGTCAAGTTCGACAATAAAGAAGTCCATTGTGTTTACATTTTTGACATAGGCCAGGTTACATACCATGTTGAAAGATGTCGCCTATGCACATGACACTGAAAGCGGGTGTGTAACATTTTTCTTGAAATCTACCTGAATGACCCCACCTCAGAATTTCAGGATTTGGAAATTGGCTGTGATTAAACATTCATGAAAAGTAAAATCAAAATCTGTAAGACAGATTTTTCGCAAACTAAGAAAATGTGAAATTTTACCTATTTCAAAAATAGCTCAAAATTTGTCGTAAAGACCAATTGACCAAGTTATAACTATAATAATAACTTGGTACACTGATTAATTAATAGTGGGAGGCATGGTGGCCTCATGGTTAGTGCACTCATCTCCAGATCGAGTGGTCTAGGGTCAAGCCCTGGTCTTGGGCAAGATACTTCACTCTCATAGTGCCTCTCTCCACCCAGGTGTATAAATGGGTACTGGTGAACCTAGTGCTGGGGATAGCCTAGTGATGGATTAGCATCCCATCCAGGGTAGAGTAGAAATACTTCTAGTCACTTCATGCTGCCAAAACCGGGATAAGCTCTGGCCTGATGGGCCAGTTGTCTTGATGCAGACTTCACTTTTCACTGATTATAATATGGGCAACATTTTCCCACAAATTTCCATGCAACGCTTTTGCGTCATAAGTGCAAAAGCCTGTCATGCTTATTACCACCAGAGCTGTACATTAGTTTCAGCTACATGTTGCAGCAATTGCATTCAAGTTCAACTTTGTGCATGCAGCAAGTTGCTACAAACTGGAACACAAGTAGTAATGTGTACGACAATGCTTTTCAACTTGCAGTGTAACATTGTTGGGTGGCATTAGTTGCAAGAACATGTTTCCTGTTTTACCTCCCCGAATTGAAATACATAAATAGCCTAAGAGTTGATGTAATGATCACATGTCTGGAGCAAAAAGAAGCTGCATTTTGTTAATCCTTATGAAATGCTCAACTTCCTGTCTTTTTCTCATGTTTCTGATGGATTTCTTGTTCTCCCAAATTTCTACTTTTTTTTCTTTATTATGTATAACTCTGTCATTAGAAACATGGAAAGCATTGTCAGTTTTTTAGTTAACAACTAGTTAAGTGCAAGCATGATTACAGATTACAGCGTTCATGCGATTGACACAAGTAGCTGCAGTGAGACCAGAATTATGTCCATCTGTGGCATTTTCTTTGGTTTAATTTGTCAGGTCTTCATCTTTTTGTTTGTTTTTTTGGCAAATACTGTGAAATTTACCATGTCATTTTCATATTTCCAATAAACTTGCTAGGTCTGATAAACTTAAACACTTGGATGACACCATAATAAATTTCTTTCTCACTAAAAGAGCAAGTTTATATAAAAAAAATTAAAACAGATCAATAATATTATTATGACTTTTAACCAAATATTATAAGATTTTTAAAGCAGCAAGATTTCTTTATTGAAACAATAGTAAGAGAAATAAACAATTATGACTGATTTGACTCTTAAACTAGTTAAAGATGAACTCAGTGAAAAATTTACACATTTACACATACTTGGCAAATAGTGGCTCTATGACTCTTAGGGTTGATTGCCCCAATGCCCAAAAGTAATCCTTTCAAAACTCAAAAATCTGCTTAGTTACCACCAAGCACTTACTCAGCTAGCTTTTATAGCAGCTAAATTAGATGTTAGTTAGTAGACGGGAATTGTCATAACACCCCACAAAGTTTTTTTTTGTGTGTGTGTTTTTGTTCAATGATTTAGTCCTGACCATGTACAAAATATAGAATATACTAGCTGTTATCTTGAGTTTCTTTCTGAGAAACAGCAATGTTTCAATTACCTTATTAATTCATGCATATCAGTGCAAAACAAAAGATTGTGCATGGTTGGGGGCCTCCAAACATGGATTTTAGCGTCTTTTATCACATCAACGATCATGTCTTCAAGTTTATGTTAAACAGTTGACTGATATATTAATAGCTGATTAATAGCTGGGGTTGATGTTGATTACAAGTTTTTTTTCTTAAGTGTTTTGGTTTCTTCAGTGGCCTTCACATAGCAGAATTCTTACTGATGAAAGGCACTTAAGGGACTGAGGTACATGAAAAACAAACTAAATTACAAAGTGATTTTTGTACTTGGGTAAAAGATACCAGAGTGGCTAATTTTGTTACATGTGTACAGAGTAATGAATGTCTCTTCTTATTAAAACAAATTACACCACTCTTGTATTTTTCAAGGCTTAGTCAATTGGGGTATGCCTTGCTGACTATTTGCTTTAACACAGGGTAACATTACCCAGTGACTGACTGTAGTATTGGCAAATCTGATTCTGCTATTTAACAATTGGACAGAGAGCTGAAGCTTTGTATTGGCTGATACAATATAGTTGGAGCAAGTCAGGAGTGAATCTCTGATCCAGCTATTTAAGTCCAAAGAGTAAAAAGGCAAGCTGTCTAATTGTTTTAGCATAGCCCTCAAAGAATATTTCCTGGATAATTTATTTAGTTTGTATTGCTTTACTTGCAGGTTTTTATCAATACTGTTGCTAGAATTTCCATATTAGTACATACAGTGTAATGCTGTAACTAAGGAAGATGTTGTACCAGTAGGTCAGAAAATATTTCCTGATGTCACATAGAATATAGAGTAACAATATCATAGTGATTGACAATTTCATAGTTTATGATCATTAAATTAAGTATTTTAGGTATTAGGAATACCTGGAGAAAAAAGCCCTCGCAGCAAGGCGAGAACCAACAACAAACTCAACCCACATATGGCACCCGGCCAGGCTGGAATCAAGCCCAGGCCATATTGGTGGGAGTTGAGCACACTCACCACTGTGCCAACCCTGTTGCCGATATATGATTATCACTATAATTACTCTACTGTGATTTGTTTTATTCTTTAGAAACATCAAGGGCTAGGAACATCTGATGGAACATTCAGGAACAAGCGTTACTTTACCTGTCCACCAGACTCTGGTGTCTATGTTGGACTTGATAAATTAACACCTCGAGGAGTTTCTGACTCTAAATCTGCTCCTAAATCTCCAAAAAGAGATGAAAATGCTCAAGCTAACTTTAAATCAAGACTTATTGATACAGTTATGCCTTCCTTTCCTAACGGAAAAGGTGAACGAAAGTCTCCTGAGGAAAGAATTGACCAAGTACTTGAACTTGATCAAAGAGTTGTGACATTCATAGAGGATTATCCAACCAGAGGAACTGTACGTTATATTGGCAAAGAGGAAGATGCAAGTGGAAATATCCGTACATTTGTGGGGTTGGAAATGGTAGGTAATCCACATAAATTAGAATTTATGTACCATGAACATGTAAATTGCATATTTCCTACTTTTTAGTTGCATCTCATGACTTATGTTTGTTATTTATTCTTTCATGAAGTTAACCCGCATGATGAATCTGTCATTATTTACTTGTAATTATATTTTTAACCCTATGATATGACTACAATGGGTGAGAAGAAGAGTTGAGACACTTTTAGAAAATAACACTTTTCAATGTTTACGCACTTATTCTATTTTATTTGAATCTAGCGTTAATTCTCTAATACCCCCGGCCTCCCAATTCAATGGAAGTTGTGTAGGCGCTTTGGTCCATGCAGTGTAAGAAATAGAAAAATCAACAGTGTTTGGGTGTGAAGGGGGAGAAATCTTTCCAAGACCCTCAAAAATCAAATTTTACTGCCAAGTGTCTCAACACTTTTGTCACCCATTGTAGCTCCATTGTTGAGTAGGCAACATAAACCAAATCCTGCACTGTGATTGGCTTCCTGAGTAGACAAGATGGCACTATCTTGCCCGCTCAGGATTACATGCTGTGGCCTGCCAGCAAAACTTCCCTTAAAGCCCTGTAAATCCTTTATCAACAAACCTTTTTTAGTCAATGACTCAAGATGGCTGGATATTGGTGAAGTTTTTTTTCTGTGTGTTTATGGACCTTGACGCAGTCAAGGTCAATATCCAGTCATTTTGACCTCATGCTTGGTCCCATGCTTTGTCAATAACCCATATATTATAATCACACGACTGTGCATGTGGGTGAAGTTGAATGCGTGTTGTAGTGAGCATATAGGTGTGCATGATTGGCAGGGGCCTGTAAGTAAACTTGCGAGGGTACGTGATGATCAAGTCATGGTGGGCAAATCATGTTTTAAACACTTGTACCATTGACATAATCTGCAAACGTTTTTTGCCTTGCATTAATAATATTGACTGTACTTTTTCAACTTTATGTAGGATGAAAGAGTTGGGACTGGAACTGGGAGTCGGAATGGACGAACGCTCTTTGTTTGTAGGAGAGATTTTGCAATGTTTGTTGATATT
>Ga0126338_10002269_pt1:2500-5000 | contig 13134 bp, 7 predicted proteins | sample OrbCmetagenome_2_FD_92529 | JGI IMG/M metagenome (GOLD analysis project Ga0126338, IMG submission 92529) | Coral microbial communities from Petempiche,Puerto Morelos, Mexico - Orbicella C C metagenome | ecosystem: Host-associated > Invertebrates > Cnidaria > Coral | place... | reverse complement strand
GTGTGGGAGTCCCCAATTAAGTTAACTAAGAAAGAATATAATGATAATGTCTTGTCTTTCTGAATAAAGTTGGAAAGAACACTGAAGAAATGCCCCCAAAAAGCACAGAAGACAGTTCTGTAATGTGATCAGGATTTTGGTGGCTCCCATGAAATCCTTGAAATCATGGCTCTGTTTTCATTATCACACCATCTTACACCTCTTTATTAAGTCCATTATGAAATCACTGGTTATCCTTGCAATCTGATTGGCTCTCAGTGGTGCGATTTATTCATGAATCGCACTATCCCGCCATCTTGAAAATATCTTGAAACAAATGGCGCCGCAATAACTTGACAAGGTCCTGAGTATTGAGTCCTACGCTGAGATCACAAAAAGAAATGGAGATGATAACGAGTTGGACTCCCTTAAAATCATGCCATTAAAAACGTGCTATCCACTGGGCATCGTGCACTTGAGGGCGTTTCACAACTCAAAAGAAATCCATAAAGTCCCTTTTTTTAATTATTGACGTAATGTGAGTCACTTAATTTTCGCGTCATGTTAATTTCGCGACATTTAATTTCGCGTCACTTAAATTTCGCGATTTTTTTTAAATCGCGAAATTCGCGAAATTAACGTGTCGCGAAAATTTCATGTAATAAGGTAATTAGGCTCCTGCACTTCTTAAGAAAGCTGAAGGGTAAATTTTCGTATTCAAAGTATCACATACATCAATTTAACCAGTCATGAACTGTGTACATTTTTATTCAAAACTAGGCTCTGCAGGCTCTGTGAGCCAAGAGGATGCTAGCTGCTTTGATGACGATTTTAACAGTGACGTTCTAAAAGGTAAATGTTGTAAGTAACAAACTTTAAAAGAACTGAGAGAACAGCTACATATTCCTACATATTATTATTGTAGCCTTCAATGAAAAGAGTAAATTCATTTTTGTCAGCTGTTGTAAAATTAAGTATGTAGCTTTAAGGACTGAATTATTTATTTGTTATATGGTATTTTAATTTACTTGTACAACTGCCGGGTTTTTATTTTTTTTTTACTAAATCTCTTTTTTTATTCATCGTCAGATGAAGAGTTTGTTGGCAAAGCTGCTGTGAAAGGTATTTATTAGTAATACTACAGAAATTGTATAGTCAGTATTTCCCGAGATGGGAATTTGAATTAAGAACCCTCTGCAGGGCTTTCAATAAGGGGCCGCAAGCCATTGCACCTATGAAGACTGAGCATGCTTGATAGGTCCTTGTTGTTGCAGATGATACTTCAACCTCGATGCAGTTTCTTTTGTTTTATTCCGCTGTGCCTCAAAGCCAAGTTAAAATTTTAATCTATCAAAATTGGCCTATTCTATGGGTGATTTTGGAACAAGAAAACTGAATTTTTTTCCAGGATTTATATTCAGAGCTGCTTAAGTTGTGTATAATTGTGATGATCACTGATGTCTTTATATCTTTCTCCACAGTTCAAATATATGTTCTTTCACACTGTTTACTTGCATGATAAATAATGGCCCTGTCTTTCACCAGCCACTGGCTATTAAAACCTGTTTGAAGAATTATTGTTTTACAATATTATGCTATCTCAACCAATTTGATGATAATAATAATAATAATAATAATAATAATAACAATAGTAATAACGATAATGATAATGATAATGATAATGATAATGATAATAATAACAGTAAATGATATTCAAATCTCCCAAATATATTTTGTTCCTTTTACCCAGTGATGAACACTATTGATTCCTTAGGCAAAGTTGAAATTAAAGATGACAGTGACACTGGCACAGCTGATGATGAATCAAGTAAGGATCATACATGATCATTATGTTGTATTTATTCTCTTTTGTATTAGTTGTAATGATTGGCAATATTTTTGTGTCAAGTGAAACAACTACATGTGTATGTACATTAAGTGTATACACATTAAACCTACAATCAATGTAAATGTAGACACACTTTTTTTTGACAGTTTTTTGTTACAAAGACATGTTAAAACACCATAAGTTGTAATGAATATCATATTCGTCACAAAACGTTTAGGAACATTTCCTCCTTTTTTTTGCTAAAGTTGTTGCAGATGACTTCCACTCAGGTTGTCGAAACGTCAGTCACCAACAACAGTTCTTTCCAGAACTACCCTCACCCGGACGATCTCACTGTACGAACTAATGATTTTTTTTGTTGTTGTTTTAATATTCATGACATTGAAAGTCAAAATAAACAGTTCATGGCTCCACGAAATTCTGTCACAAATGTTGGTTTCTTAGTGGCAAACACGTGTATATTAGTCAGAAGTTCTTTGAGTAAACGTTAGTCATGCAAAACGGCATACAATGCATTTCAGAATTGAGTCTACACTGTACATGTCAAATTTACCTTGCTCTCTGCGATTTTCCAATGATCACAAGGAAGTTCTTGATCTTGACTATTAAGCGCTGTCATGCTTTCAAGTAATACTTCAAAAGCGAGTTCGAGTGTTTCATCAGGGGTTCCAA
>Ga0126338_10002266_pt1 | contig 13143 bp, 7 predicted proteins | sample OrbCmetagenome_2_FD_92529 | JGI IMG/M metagenome (GOLD analysis project Ga0126338, IMG submission 92529) | Coral microbial communities from Petempiche,Puerto Morelos, Mexico - Orbicella C C metagenome | ecosystem: Host-associated > Invertebrates > Cnidaria > Coral | place: Petempiche,Puerto... | reverse complement strand
TAAAAACAAATAAACAATCTACAAAGATTCCGTTCGGGCTCAACCGCCGCGCTCCACTCAATCCCAGAATGCACTGTACGATTCCCAGAACACGTTGCAATCCCTTTGAGTTGCAGGAACGGGATGAGTGCGCCATTTTATTCCTAGAAGCGCTCGGGAAGTTTAGCAATTAGCAGGGTCTTCTGCCATTTTTGGCAGTCTTCAGACAAAATGACAGCGCAAGAACAAATGAAAAAGATGTTGGATGAGCTAATGGGAACCCAGAGGGATGGTGAGTGCAAAAAATGCGATGTGAAAGTGAAACGAGCTCGATACGTCTTGACTGAATTTGAAGATTTAGCACGCTTGTGAGTTTGTGAGAGCTTTTTCTTATTGGGTTATTTTTGTATACTGACTAAATAGACAACTCAGTTGTGATGTCGACGCTAGCTCAATCAAGTGGAGTGAGTTTTTGTCTTTGTCATGTTTTTATCTTTTCGAATTCTTTTTTCCTCGTGCCCAGCTGTACTGTAGAGAGTGTTCTCCTAGTTTAAAATAGTATTCAACACCTGTTTTGTTGACCTGTTTGGAATGGGGGCTTCAATTTCGTTTGAAAGGATCTCTTTTACACACCGTATTACCTATTATCTTTTGTACAAAAATGAGTTACTGGTTGAATATTTGTGGCCTTGCAACGGGAAGGAAAACTGCAAGTTTATTTCTGAAAGCTTTCCATGAAAATTAACCGACTTTCATACTCTGATAGGCTTTGTCACAGCAGGTCTGTGTTGTGGTTTTGCTATTGGCTTAAGACTGACATAGAAATTAAAATTATACTCGTGATGTAGCAGGAAAAACAACTACATGCATGTTTTGAAGTAAATTTATTGCAGACAGCATTTGATGGGGCAAGTGCAAATTGCATTTTGTTTGCTGTAGCAAAGTCAATCAGAGGTGCAAAATATATACTCTTCACATAAAACTGTAACCTGTATATACCCTATTCTTTGTACCAGCTTTGAAAAAAGCATTTTCTTCTAGCAGTCAATATTATATTTACCAGCTGTCTTGTGTAGCTTGATATCTTGTGCGCACTCTGCATGTACAGTATGTTTTATAAATTTCTTGTATACCTGTGTTATGGGAGTTCCCCATTAATACCAGATATTGAATGCTTTCTCAAACAAGGCTCACTGATAGCTATGTACATGTATTGTGAGCAAGTCATTGGATGCGTAAGTAGGGCGACGTAAGTAGGGACAGAAAATTTCAATTTTGTTTTCTTATGGTGGTTGGGAGGTATTGGTTACTCAGTAATTCTTGACTAGAATCAACCTTGAATGGTTCATTTTTGGATATGTAATGTAGCATAATATTGACAACAATCAAGAGAGACCTACATACATACATACCTCTGGAGGTTTTAAGTCTTAGACTGGGTATAAAAGTATAGATGAATCTACATTTTACCCATATGAAATATTTCTCAGGGGCCAATTTGTTGTTTCTCAAGATCTCTATCTGAAATGTTTTGGAATAAAAATTCATTTTATTATGTCTTAAGACTGGGGGTTTTAATCCACACTCCTTATCCAATCAACATGAATTCCAAAAAATAAAAAGGAAGTTGCATTTCACAGAAGCCAGAACCAATTTTCCATTTTGTTGACTTATTGTGTTTAAAGTAATGGTTTTGTTCTGTGTGTTGTATTATCCTTGAGTAACCTATATCACATAAATCCTCTGTTTAACCCACTTACGTATAAGTAAAGGTTTGCCCTTTTTAATTATGTTTTGGTTACCTTCTTTTCATCCTACCTCATGTATATGTATAAGCTTGAGAGGGAACATCCAGGTTTCCTTAGAAAATTTACCATTCATATTTATTTTGAACAAATCAAACACCAAAAAAAAAAAATACAAGATTCTCCGGCTATTCCTTGTCAGCAATCTCATTAACTTGGTATAGCCACTGCATGCTGGAAAGAAGATGCAGATATTGAAGTGATTCTTGAAGTTATATTGTACAACTGGCTATACAATTCTTACTGAAGGTGTTATCTAAAGTTTATGTATAATATGTACAGTGTACGTGTTAAGGAAACTCTTTGGGTTTAATGGAGGATTTACATTGTAAAGCATTTCCGCATTATAATTTTGTCATTAAACATTTTCAAAGCGAGAAATTAAAATACTGTATTTAAACTGTTGGATGGTATTAATGCTTTATTTCTGTGTTGTCTTTATATCCTTCTAGGTGCCAGACCTGAAGATGTAATCAAGTTTACTGATGACCGAGTTTGTAAGAGCTTCCTTATGGGTCTTTGCCCTCATGAACTCTTCAATAATACAGTGAGTAGCTTGTTTTAACTGATCATCAATACACAGAGTGTGCAAATGTATTTGTCTCAGTGTTTAAATTCTTGGAAGAGTACTTGTAGATTGCTCACAGAGGTAAGGTAAAAGGTAAAGTCTGCATACGAGCCAAGTGGCCCATTAGGCTTGTGCTTATCCTGATTTCTGTAGCATGAAGCAACTAGGAGTATTTCCACTTCCCCCTGGATGGGATGTCAGTTCATCGCAGGGTTACCTTTACTATTAAATTTGCTTGTACCCATTTAAGAGGTACTGTGAGGGTAAAGTGTCTTCTAATAACACAACACAATGTCCCCAGTCAACAGGACTCGAACCCGGACATCTTGATCCAGAGTTGAGTGCAACCATGGTGCCACTGCACCTCCCTCCAGATTGCTTACAGAGAATCTGTTTTAATCACAACTAAATATTGAAAATACAAGTTAATTGGTGAAACTTTTCAATGGTGTTTTGATTCCATATAAAATGATAAAATTTACCATCAGATGTTTTGGTGCACATCATAATATTTTACTTTGCTGACAAGTTTGTGACAGTGTAAAGCTCTTCACCTTACATATTCAGTACAACCAGTTTTTACTACTCCAAAAATACACCTTTATCACTCTTTGTATTGAATACTATATAAAAGGATTGTTTCTTTTAGTAGCTTCCCTGATTAAGTCTTGTTGTATCCCTTTCATGCTATTCAATGAAGAACAGTGGATCTTCAAAACTGTAAGTTAAAACTGTGCGAAAAGCCATTTCTAAAGTGAAGCTTTTTACTGTAAAACAATCTCATCTTTTTCATACTCTACATGAATATTTACTAGGCACTTTCTTTTTGATGTATTTTCTAACTTGCTTTTGTTGCAGAAAATGGACCTTGGTCCATGTAACAAGATTCACGATCCTGCCCTGAAAGCAGACTTTGAGATTGCGTCAGAGAAAAGAGACTATGGTTATGACATAGATGTAAGTATATGTGAATTGGTCTGTTAAAGTTTGTAGTGACATGTTGAGCTGAAAGGGATGGAAGAGGGTTTAAGCAAACTGGATGACAAAAAAGACTGTACATTAAATATATGCATATTTCTGTTTACTAATGAAAGTATATGACCACTATTAACATTGGCTGCTTTGCATCAGTCATTGGATCACTTGAAATTTGGAACACAGAAACAAAATCACTCTGGGTGAAAACTTGTTGTCTGTTTTTAACACCGTGCTTCATGTATGCTGACTGAATGCCATTTTATTTTTGTCATATTCTCTATTTTAACCAAAATTATTACATTTGTCCAAAATTTTACATTATTATTACATGAAAGTGAACTAATTTGCTTTTTTTTCTTTAAACTTTTTATCAGCAAATGGAACATCTTCAGTCTTTCATCAAGGACTGTGATAGAAAAATTCAAATAGCAAAGAAAAGGCTTGAGGAGACACAGGATGACCATGACCTTGTTCCCGAGGTTTGTATTTTCTCTTTTCCATGACCACACTACTGTAAAAGTGTAGGGGAAAAATACCATGGCAAGCTAGCTAAAGTGTTGTTACTTTGTACAATCATTTGGTACAACACTGACAGGTGCATTATGCTGCAAAAAAAACATGGGGTGAAAGACACATTATTTACTGAGGTAAACGATGGATGCTACAGTACCGGTCAAAGGGACTGCAGCATTACACGCGCGTAAAGCGTGTGTACTACACGCACATTACACGCAGTGTCCATGCAATGTCCACGCACCTTACACGCAAATGCATGAAAATGTGTGTAATTGCACGCGCGTAATTTCACACAGAAGACGTGATATTGCGTGTAAAATCACATGCAGTTGTTCAACTGGAACTCATTAAGTGCGTGCAAAGAGAACAAGATATTAAAAGTGCTTGTAATGAAAACAAAACATTTACTGTGTAACATTTACCATATTGGACTGCACTGCGATATGGCTTAGTCTTTCACCTTCTTACTTCTGGTCTTCAAACGTTTCCGGTAGAATAGACCAGTTTCCTTTAACCGGCTTACCGCTTTACAGTAAAAGTATTTTTTGCGTCGTACATGTAGTTTCAACAAGCGGCGCCAGCGACTGACAGGCATGCTAGGATTCACTGAGATAACAGAACATAAACACATAATTTTGCTTTCAATTTTAAATTACAGCAATCAGTGTACTTTAAAACAATTCGAAGATTCATTAAAAATATGTCGTACTCCGAAGCGTTTGGAGTTTACCGGTGTTCAGAAGCTTTTCCCGTCGTGTTTTTTCTTTTTGTGAGAAACAACAAAAGCGCCAGCGACTGACAAACTGAGGTTTGACAGACATGAAATAACAGCAAAACACATTATTTCACTTGAGATTTTCAATTAATTTTTAAACATCAGTTATCTTCTTCAAGTTTAAAAAGCCTTTGAAGATTTGTCATTAATGTTATGTACTCAGAAGTGAATGTTGTCTATGTGAAAGCATATTGTTTTGATCTGATTGAAATGAAATTTGATCTGTTTCTTGAACTTCATTGCCTAGCACGTGACCAAAATCTTCCCAAATCTATGATCTGTCAACGCGACTCAACCCAGGGATGAAAATCTGATGACTCAAAAATTAACAAATGCTTAGATTTTGTTAAAAAAAAGTTTCGATTCTTCGCCGTTTAAGCAGAAGTGTGGCCAATGAGCAGATTAAGAGGGAGTCGGCAAGTTTCTGTTTGAATCCCTACTTCATTGTTATTGAAGGAACAGGGGTTGAAATGACGTTTCGTGGGTGGGTAAACATTATGTTGCGATGCACATCGTAAGCGAAAACTCGTAGATCTTTAAGAATTAAGTTTAGATGTTAAGCAGAAGTGTGGACTGCTACACACTCAAAAATAGTATTTGTTTGATAGGTGCTTGAGCTAGTCCACTAATTTAGCAATGCTTGTCGGCTTTTAAATTTACTTTTTGTTGTGAACATTAAGAGTCACGTGTTTTGAATACAAGTTAGTAGTGGCTTTTTGTTGTGCAAAATACACGCAACTGCGTGTATGAATAACAAAGGTTTCTTTCTCCGATTAAAATACAGCATTTGCATAAAATTACATGCAAATATGTGTAACTAACAGATCAGTAAATTTTACATGTGTGTAATTACATGAACCGTCCACGCACTGCCCACGCACTGTCCACGATTACTACACGCAGACTACACGCATTTTATGCGCGTGTAGGTGCTGCAATCCCTTTGACCAGTACTGTACTTCAGAACCCCCTAGGCCGAGAGGACTGGAAATTACAGTGTAAGTTGGGACTATTTGGTTAGCCTACAGCTGTATATACACGACTGGTTGGCTCTCTTTGGTTTTCTTGCGGTTAGTCTTCACACTGGTTTTCTTGTGGCTAGCTTTCACTTTGGTTTGCGCATTAGCTTTTACATTGGTTTTTTTTGTGGTTGCCTTTCATCCTGGTTTATTTTAACACTATACATGTATATGGCTTTAATATTACCAAACTGGCAGCTAGCTCTGCCAGGGTGCATCATACAAATTACTGTTACTTTTTATTACATAAAATAGGTAGGTAAAGTCTGCATATGAGCTAAGTGGCCCATCAGACCCCGGAGCTTATCCTGGTTTCTGTAGTATGAAGCGACTAGGGGTATTTCTACTCCCCCCTGGATGAGTTGCTAGTCCATTGCAGGGTTACCCTCAGCATTAAGTTTGCTGGTACCCATTTATACACCTGCGGTTGGAGAGAGGCACTGTGAGAATAAAGTGTCTCGCCCAAGGACACAACGCAGTGTCCCTGGCCAGGGCTCAAACCTAGACCGCTTGATCCTCAGATGAGCGCACAAACCATGAGGGCATATTTACAGAGCTTGATGTTGCAACCGCTCGGGTCGCCAGTGAGACTGAATTTTTTCACTGGCAACTAACTTTTCATACTTTTCACTGAAATACTTTTGCTTGTGACTAAATCTGAAAACTTAATTCCAGCTGGCTTTTCCTGAAAGGTTTTTTTCCTGAAAGTCAAGCCCTGATTAAACACATTTTGTCAAACTATACAAATTATGTCAAATTATATGCACTCTTGTGCATACTCACTGCACTTATACAGGTTTACATCAAGAAAAAGTACAGCTAATAAAGTATGAAACTGTTCTTGGCTTTTCACTGAAGTACTCTTGCTGGCGACTAAATCTGAAAACTTAGGGGCCAGCTGGCTTTTCCTGAAAAGCAAATCCTGATTTAACACATTTTGTCAAATTATACATTGGCACTCTTGTGCATACTCACTGCACTTACTCTCACTGCAGGTTTACATCATGAAAAAGTACAGCTAGTAAAGTATGAAACTATTCTTTGCAGGTGAAATCCCCCCAAATGTTTCATGAGTCCTTTATAGCTTTTTGTCTGTGAGTGAAAGACCAAACCAAATGTTTACTGTACACAAAGTAATCTTGGTAAGACTTTTCCTAGCCTGATTTGCTGGTAAATTAAGCCAATTATTTCTTTCCTCAGGCCCAAGCAGTTCATGACCTGGCTGAACAGATTGGTAAAAAGCTTGCTGAAGCAGAAAGTATGGGTATGTGGCAAAAAGGAAAGCCCTATTCTTCCTTTCTCTTCCAAATGAAAAACAGAGGCACTGTAATTCGATACAGTCAAAACTCACATGTAAGGACCTAGTGGTTTAAGAAACTGCTGGCAGAAATTTGTTATTTTAATACCCAAGAATATAAGAACCTGTTAAGCCAAGCAATATCAAGCAGGTTTTTATATGCAAGATGCATTTTAACCAAGGAGTGTGACACTGAGATTGCAAACCTATAATTATTACAGAAACTACATAATACACGATACACACTCCCTAGATCATATGTTCTGACACTGCTGTTCCATTATAGCCTTTTAGAAGACCTTTCAAAACTGGTGGACAAACAAAACGAAACAGCAACTAGCATTATCAAATAGTATGATTTTATACAGTGTTTTTGATAAAATGGAACATAGATACCCTTTAAACTATGTGCTTCTAACTGCAAAATTTTCTATATACTGCAGCTGCCTGCACGACGAAAAGCTCTCTTTTGACAGTTTTCTTATACTTCTAAAAGAAAAATTAAGAATCAAATTAAAAGAAATTGCATTTAAAAACAAGTCTCTTACTGCTTTCCAAAAATCCTTTCAACATATTATTTAACATGCACTGACGGCGTGGTTTCTTTGTTTTGTTAACTAAGTAGTGTTTTTTTGTTTTTTGGTTAGTAATATAATGCTTATACTGTACATATATAGCAAAGGCAGCATTAGTAGTGCTGCCTTTTGTTTGAAGCTTTAAAGCAAAAAAACAAAATTGGACATTTTCCAAACTGTATTGTTTTAGCTATGTAAAGAACAATGTAAGTAGTCTTAACGATCATACTGTACTGTAAGTAAGTAAGTATTGTGCTGTAATATTATTTCCTCTTTTTATTTATGTAGTTTTTTTCCTATGTATATTGTGTTTGTAAATCAATTAAAAAAATTAATACAGTTGTGAATTAGTACTGTATATGCAAGGACCAAACCCAAGTTAATTTGTTTTTCTGGTTATCAACAACTATATCTCTTTCATAGAAATTAAGAAGCTAAATTGGACCCTACTTAGCCTACAGTAAATTGCCAGTAATAACTACCCCAAAATGCAATAACTTATTTTGCCGGACTCCAAAAAATGTAGGTTCTTACATGTACGTGCAGGTTTTTGTAAAGGTAAAATGCTGTGAAACAAATATAAAACAAACAACATTTTAAAGATGTTATTCATTTTTCTTTACATTCTGTAACATTTCAGAAAGTATTGAATTACTCAACTGTTTGTGTTTTCTTTGTTGCAGGAGCTGAGGGCAAAGTTGATGAGTCAATGGAACTCATGAAAGAGGTGGAAGACTTGAAACAAAAGAAAAGAATGGCAGAGGTAGGGAGAGACATGGTTATTTGTTTCATTCAAGGTCTACAGTTCATGTAACATTGCATGTAACATTAAACAGGCCTTTCCCATTGCACAACCAGACTTAACAGTACATGTAGTTATGGTGTGCAGTAAAGTGAATTTCAGACATGATGGTGCTTTTGGCATTGAATAAAGTGTTGCAATAGGCACGGGATAAAAACTAAAATCATAAAATTTGGGAGGTTTTCAATGCTCAGTGTTGGCTTCTACAGTAGCGTTGTCTGCACACTTAAAATTTTCAGGGGAACCCTTTTTCATTAAGGGCCGAGCACCTGACAAATTAACTGGCTGTGAGGCCAATTTTGCATATGTTGTACCTGTTTTTTGTCTACCTGGTTCGACCATCTAGAGGAAAGTTTTTGTTATAAATACATTCAGTTCAAAAAGAATGGCGTGCCTGTGGAAACCAATTGCCTTCCTGCTGAAAACCTCAGTGAAACCCCTGTGTATCAGTTCTCTCAGAAATATCATGAATGCCACATAGTCACATGGACTACTGACACTTGCAGAGTGATTAGTGAATTAATGGCTTGGGCTTGTTTCATTCCCCTGCAGGACATATATCGAGAGACCCTTCCATCATCTTCACTTCAGCAGCAAAAGTTGAGAGTCTGTGAAGTGTGTGCTGCATACCTCAGCTTGTATGACAATGACCGCAGGTGAATTCATAAATTTTTGGCAGGGCATGTATGCACCTTGAGAGTCCTTGAGGAAGTGGACACACATTTTGAGGCCTTTTATGATCTTACAAAGTACACTGGGTCCTTAACAGTTCTTGAAATTTACCTTTTTCAGTACTGATTCTTACGCTTTTCTCTCCACCAATAAAAAGTTTAGAAAAGTGAGCCTATCTCTCTCTCTCTCTTTAAAAATGTATAAAAACATAGCTCGTGTGTCCTTAAATAAATAAATGGTAAATACAATGTAATTTATATTTGAGGCTTTTTAAAGATCATGTTTTATTCCCCTGCAGTTAAGTCCTTTGTTTATCCACAAAAGGGTAGGAACCATGTTTTAAAGGGGTTAAAATGTTGGCACATTTTCTATAATATTGTTCTCGGAGAAATTCTTTATGCTTATCATTCCCTCTATATTCATTTGTCCAACCAGATTGGCTGATCATTTTGGAGGAAAACTTCACATGGGCTTCATCAAAATTCGTGACAGGTTGAAAGAACTACAGGTATTCTTATAACTGAGCACAAAATGCAAACCTGAAGATTCTAATCGTTGGAGCCGTGAAATCATTGTCCATTTAAAATGTTTCAGATTTACATTTGGAAGGAATATCTATCAAAGTTGGAACATCAACATTTTGTTAATTTTTTTTTTCTGAAGTACATGTACATCATCTTTTCTTTCGAATAAAAATAAGTCTCCCCGCTCTATTTATCCTGCCGAATTTAGTAAATAAGTGAAGCTTCATAAGAATCTGTTACAAACTCATAAAAATATGGGAAACCAATTTTTACAAATAAATGTAAGCCAGGGGGCAATTCTTGCCCTGACATACAGTTCTTTGTAAATATTGGCAAGTTTGGGGTCCCATATTTTCAACGTATTTTTATGAAACTTCGCATATTTACTCAATTCGGCGTGGACAAGGGTTTTTTGTTTGTATCAAAAATGCGAAAAATTGTTGATGTTGCGTGACATCGGTAAAGAGGTCCAAGAGTAAGCTTGGATTTGTCACTTACCAATGGGACGTTTATTGTGTATTGGGTTTATGCAGTTGTATGTAATAATTTTGAAGCAACGGTGTGTACTTTGAGGTTTACTGGTTAAACTGGTAAATACCTGTAGGGTACATTTATTTACAAGCCTGATTTTGTTTGGTGCTTTTTAGGACGGAGTGGCTAAAAAACGCTCTGAAAGAGAAATGGAGCGCAATCGACGACGTGAAGAGCGGGAACGGGAAAGAGAACAGGAGAGACGAGAACGAGAGAAAAGAATGAGAGAAAGGGAACGAGAAAGAGAAAAAGAAAGGTAACTGAAAGTATTTCATCAGGGATTTCTGGGCTATGATGTATTAATTCCCACTCAAACTCGTCACGTAAATATATTCCTTAATCCTAGGATGTGTAGCTCTTTAATTTTCAACAGTGATTTGAATCTACATGTAGTCTCTTCTCAAAGAAGCTCTTTTGCGTAAAATGCTATCTCTAGGACCGCCAAGTTCTCATGAAATATCCAGCAATCAGTATAGCCGGGATGCAGCCCTTTACTTTAATGCGGAAACAAAGGAAATAGATGGCCTCTGCTTGCAGGTTATAATCACTGACAAGAATTTACATTTTGAGCTAAAGAATGCAAGTATCACTGGTCGATGGCTGCTCGTGTTTCTTCGGTGTTTTCTTCCAAATCACTCCTTCAAATTAAATATGCGTTGCAGCTTTTATTTGGGTGGTCGCACAACGTTCCTCTCCACTAAGCCCTTAAATTGTGTTGCGGTATGTACAGTTGTACAGTACTATATGTAAATGACTAACCCAGTTAGTCGGGCCAAGATGATTCTTCTCTTTTACTTGACGTTTCTTTTTTTTTTTTGGTATTTTTCTGTTCTCTGTCAAGGAGCCGGCGCCGCCGAAGTCGAAGTAGGAGCCGCAGCAGAGAGAGAAGAAGGAGAAGAAGGTAATTCTTGTAGCCAATGTGTCAGTCAGCAATTTGCATCAGTACCCTGTGGGAAGTTCCCCTAAGCAAAGGACACCTTTTGTGACTCCACGTGGACACGTGAGAGCTTACTATTACCTTTTCAGATGTACATGTAACTATTGAACTATTAGATGCAGTAGTTACTCGGTGACCCCAAAGTTGTTAAATTCTCAATTGAATAGTCAGCATTTTTAGAGGTAAAAACTGCGGGTAATTAGTGGTAGGAAAGGTTATCCTTGTGACGTGAACAGAGGAAGCGTGACCGAGTGGTCAGCGCGTCGGACTCTCGATCCAGTGGTCCCGGGTTCGTGTTCCTCTCTGGCCACTACCAGTGGATTTGTTTCTCGGTAGCCCCGAGTTCAAATCCTAGGCCACTCTTGTAAATAGCTAACTGGTTTGCCTCCGGCCAGTTGTGACTCGTCACTTTGAATTATTTGTTTCAGTTGTTTTCTCGGCTCCACTAGCCTTTATGCAACAAACACTGCCGAGGGTAAATATAGGTTGTTTTTTTATTACTTGTTTAGCAGTAACAGTACCGAGTATGTAAGAAATACAACGAAGTTTGACTGACTTTGCACTGTGTTTTACAGGAGCCGTTCACATTCACGGTCTCGATCGAGATCGCGGTCAGGATCCAGATCTCGCACGAAACACAAGTCCTCATCTCGCCGCTCTAGATCTCGCTCCCGTTCAGCATCTACGAAAAGGAAAACTCCACCAACCAAATCACCGCCACAATCACCTAAAAGATCTCGTTCCAGATCGAAAAGCTGAGATTTGGTCGTCGTTTTAGGCGCTTATTACTTCAAAGCGAGTCTTCTCGCGGCAAAATACCTCCTTTTTTATAGCGCAGTGTTACCTGTTACATCTTCTGTATATTTTAAACGCCCTTCAGTTAAGCCAAAATAACAACTGAGTTGTAGTTTGTTCCTGGAATTGCTTGATTTAGTCTTCCAAATAATTCCTCTTCTATAGTGTATTTATGTGTAATAATTTCCTTCCTCAACGTCTGCACTCATTATCGTGCTGTTATGTCAATTTGGAAATGTGGTTGTCCGATTGCGTTCACAATATACCAGCATGGCCTCGTCTTGTCGGTAGTGGTTGCTATAAGCTTCTCGGCCGCAGTGAGTCTGACGAGGTGTTCATTTTACCTTAGAAAAATTAAAATTGTCAAAAGTGAGGCAAGTTTCGTTTTATTTAGTAAACAAACGTGCTTGCTAACATACGACCGGTAACTCTTGAATGGGTATTCGTACAAACCGATGCCCTAAATTATCTCATTGTTCTCTCGCTCCGCTTATGTTCTGACACGATTTTAGGCGATTTCTTGTTTCGCACGCGCCTGCAAACAGGTAAAGCAAGTCTCTATGGTTTTCGGGATGGTGTAGTGAAGTGAAAAGGGGTACAGTATGGTAGTAAAGCTTGCCCACATTCGAGAGCTTTGCGACAATTCTCATCTTACCACTGGTCATGCATGTCCAAATAAATGATTCCATATAGTGCAATAAAGAAAACTAAGGGTAAACAGCTCTAGTTCAAACAACTGTATTTTAGCTCAAGGGGCACGGTAGTGTTAGTTTGTTATGCATTTGCATACACTAACAATTTATATCTCCCCGGCTTTCAGTCTTGATTACCCACTCTCTCCACGAATATGTACGCTCTTCCACTATTGCAGATATACCCCCATCCCACTCAGGTGTTGCCTCCACCCTACTCTACAAAAGGAGAAAACGGTCCCGCTGCTAAGGCGTCCACCTCGGGTATAAGCGTTCACCTTACCACTCCGGTCTTCCTCTGTACCCACCCACACCACAAAGGAGAAAAATGTTACAGACTGTCTTCTTTCTACCATCCGGGGCGCTTGCCAATCTACCAAAGATTTCAAACTGGGGACATGGTAAGAAAATTTCTATGCCAGGTTTCCAGAAAATCCGGAAATTGTTGAATTTCCTGGAAAGCGAACCATTCAACCGAAAATTTCGGAATGGAACGGTAATTGGAAATGTCTGGAAATTTGGGTTTTCCTTACGCGCGAGTTGTCTCTTCGGAAATTCCGGAAAATGTTGCTCCATTCGCGGAAATTTTCCGGAAATTCCAACCAGAATTTTTCATCGAATGGAAAACGGCGTCAGTGTCCTTATACGATGCCCCCAACAAGGCAGTTAACTGGTGTC
>Ga0126338_10002265_pt1 | contig 13143 bp, 5 predicted proteins | sample OrbCmetagenome_2_FD_92529 | JGI IMG/M metagenome (GOLD analysis project Ga0126338, IMG submission 92529) | Coral microbial communities from Petempiche,Puerto Morelos, Mexico - Orbicella C C metagenome | ecosystem: Host-associated > Invertebrates > Cnidaria > Coral | place: Petempiche,Puerto... | reverse complement strand
CCCCCCCCCCCCCCCACCAAAAAAAAAAAAAAAAAAAAAAAATTTTTTAATTTTTTAAAAAGGGTCAGTTTGTTGGAAAAAAAAAAAAAAAAAAAAAAAATTCCATGGGAAGTGCCCCGGGGGGGGGGGGGGGGGGTACTTCCTTGTGAAAAGGCCAGGGATGGTCTTGTCTCATTTAGAGGTGCAAATCACAGATTTTGGACTCACTTAGGATGTTCAGGACAAAATGCCACTATTTTTATCTGTCATGGGGTTGCACTCAAATTAATGAGAAACAAATGCTGTCTTTCATTTAGGGGTCAAATAATGCTTTTGCTGTGCCCAGGTTGGTCTCTTAGGGGTTTTATTCAAAGTTCCCAATAAGCAGTCTCCCCAGGGGGAGAGTTCCCAAGGGCTAATAATTTTTCCCCAGCCATAGTTTTTTTTTATTTATGTGAATGACATCTACAGATGTTCAGATTCATTATCTTTTATTCCTTTTACACATAACACATATTTTTTCCTCTCACGTAAACATGAAAACCCGCCTTGAATAAACACTGCGCCTGAAGTCATATTATCTTAGAGAACACAAGAAAAAAGCCACGAGGATGACCTGTAAAATAGTCAAGACTTCACCTGATAACTAAATTTACATTATGCATCCCAAAAAATATATACGTACTTGTGTATAAACAAATTGTTAATGGAGAAACACACAGACTAGTAATTATTCACTCCAGACTTAAAAATATTAACACTTGATGTTCTTCAAGAATGTGTCATTTTTGAATGAACAGGACGCTTGTTTCATCAGGATCCTTGCATTGCAGTACACGGGTGCCGTATTCCGGGTATTTTTGGCTTACGTCTTGCACATTAAGGTTTATTTTTAGCCCTTCAAAACGTTTTGCATCGACTGTGAACGCAAGCGCGCTAAATCCGCTTTCTTGGTCCAAATCTGCAGAGGTGTATTTACGATCTTCCTGCGGCCAATGTTGCAGCTCAAGTGTTGTGTACGGTCTTCTCCAGAGCCACTCCCGAATTTCCACCGCATTCAAGTCAACTGAAGGTGGCTTCTCGTCTGTACAAGCCAAAAAGTATAGGTCAAACATGTCTGGAATGGTCTGTCGTGAAAGAAGCTTCATACCCAGTGCAGACTGGTAAAACCTGAGGGATTTTTCAATGTTCGAGACCCGAAGAGTGATTTGCCCCAGATGTGTTTGCTGACCAAGTGCCAGGTTTGGTTGTAGTGAGCTTTGTATTCGCTCCGAGCGGAAGTTGGACTGGAAATCGTGCTGTAATAATTCTATGGAGTAACCAAATGGATCCTTCAAGTGACACATGTAACCAATGTCACGGAACTGCTTCGGTGAAGTAACATCTACACCTTGCCTCACAAGCTGTGAACGAGCGGTGTCCACATCGATCAAAGACAATCCTATTTTCCAGTAAACGTCCGAGGATGGCTGATGTAGGTAAGACTTGGGCGGATTAGCTTGGTGTATGTCAGACCGAAACTCTACAAATGAAGAGCTCGGCATATTTTCATAACCGAGCCAATGTATTAGCTCTGTATCGTTGTGCATTGTTTTCAGAACATTCATTCCCAGTCGTTGACAGTACCAATCGATAAGGACTTTAGTGGCCGAAGTATCGACATGGAGTCGTGGAAATGACAGCTTCATCATTTTGTGCTTCAGTGATCCGTCAAGAAAACTCTATTATTGCAATGAAGGGCGTCCTCGAAGGGTATGAAACGCTTCTCGTCACGCAACGCTACGCACAGATGGTCACGTGACGTTTGGAAAAATTGGGAATGGGATTATGGAAAATCAAGGATAACGGATCGAGAAACCTGGAATTACATGAATCAAATAGAAGAGTAAAATAGGGAGAAACTAAAAATAAGAATATATATTTAAAGCAATTTATGATTAATTTTATCTCTAAATTTCATGAGGGTGATCAAATAAGTTGTTTTAGTTATTCATAAATTGGTCTTATTTTTTCCTTGGAAATTATATTTGCTATATTTTTCTGTGGATCAGTAATTTTCTGTTAATATTACCATTCCTAGAGTGTTATTCTTCAATCACTTAATATAATAAATGAGAACAATAACTGTACAAAATCATACAAAATGTATCAAATATAAGTGTACAACAGGTAGACAATAATTATTTTACGACATATATTCATGAACGGCTTAGTGTACATTGTTCTTTGGAGACAAGAGAAACAAAAGGATCTGTTGCGTTACATTCAATTATTACACATAATGTAAACAGTGACGACCCAGTGGGGGCCTAGAACATCATTCTCCATGAACTGTGCTCTAAGCATTTTCTTTGAAGCTTTATTAAAATAAACAAGAAATAATTTAATTTTTTGTGAACTATCCTCTTTTATTTTTATTCATTTTTTATTTATTTATTTATTTATTTATTTTAATGGTACCTAATTGCTAATGCACCGTAACAGATTTTTGTAATTGACTGTTGCAGAAAACTTTCTATAATGTTTATTCTTGTGAATGTTTTATGTATTGTCAGTATTGCTTGACACAGCTATCCATGCACACTTTTTAGACACTGGTAAATTTTAATAGTCCTGTGCAGTCATAACTCCTGTAGACTGATTAGTGCTTTTCAATTTTTACTTCTCATTGTTGCTGAGGGTGATCAGTACACTTTCCATCAAATCTATTAACTACGTTTAAGAAAGAACCAGTGAATAAAATACAGGCTGATGAATTCTTAAGACAGTTCAGGCATAACAAAATACAAAATTTCTTGCCCTTTTAAAAAGGGTCAAGCAGCAGAAACAAGGAACAAGCTATTATAAACTGCAATATTATTTTGGCAAAGACCTTTTTGTTTTATATCTGACCTCATGGCATGACTTGGTATCTTGTGGTACTTGTGAAGCTGATTGGTGGCTCTGACCATGACCAGCAACAGTGCATACACACACAAATTCCCATGTAGCTGTGTGGGCTGATCCCTGATATATTCATCTGTGCACATGAATAAGAACGCATTAAATTTTTCTCAACAAATGTAGTATGGATCAATCACTTGTGCTAGACTGAAGAGTATTCCTGTTACCACAGCTCTCTGGGTAGGGTAAGCCTAAGAGAACACCAACCTTTTGTGAACATATGTGGAAATATGTGTTATATTGTCTCTTGGTTTTGTTATAGTTGGGTTAATTAAACATTAAATTTGTAAAAGTGTTGGGTTTGATCAGGTCAATGATTTGAACTCACAGAGATGACTTTTTACTCTGCAGTATGAGAATATATCCCCATCAGCAGGATACTGGTGGATTTTTTATTGCTGTTCTTGAAAAGAAGTGTCCAGCACCTTGGGAAAATGGGAAAAGATGCAGTGATAACCCAAGACTCTTGCCATGGGAAAGTGTTTCAGACTTGCAGGTAGGATACTGATGTCGTTATATGGTAATGACTGCTGTTGCAAAAAGTATGAAAAGAAGAACATTTATTGACATAAATATTGAGGTCTTCAGTTATGAAATTTTGTGGTTTAATAGTTACTTATTTCATAGTAGTTACTCTTTGTTGATAAAATATTCAAACAGTTAACCTTTGTGACAGGTATTCTCCCACAAAGAAACAATTGGAGAGAACATGTGTTTGTTACCGTTGATAAACGTATTCAAGGCCACATGATTTTTTCTTGAATGTTTTGAAATATTGATTGGTTCATTTATTGTTTGCACTTTATTAATAACTCACAATCAGCATGTTGTATTCTATCAGTCATGCTGACAAAATCCCTCTAGAGGTGGCTATAATAACAATCACAATGACAATTTGTTACACTCTGTGACTGAAATTTAGATTTAAAATTTTGGCATTTAAAAGCTTGTGAGATCAACAAATTTATTAGCGACAAAGTTATTCCGTGAGTAGTCTTTTTTTTTTTAACTTTAAAGGTCATAATTGTTGTCCCACAGAAAGATCATTCAAGTTCCTTTATTGTCTCTGCTTGTCTCTGCTTGCTAGATGTTGTGATACTGAAATGGTTTTAACACATGGATAATATTTGTAAAGATTGTGATTATCAATTGCAACACACAGGTGCTCTCTCAGATGTTTTCTTTTAAACAGGCTATCAAACAGTCTTCCTGTACATCAGCAAGATATGTTTTGAGGCCCTGTTAGGGGGGGGGGACCCATGTCCCCTGTCTGAATTTCGCAAGCGGCTATGTCAGTATTTTGCAAGGTTCTTATGTTGCTTGTTGGAATTTTGTCTCGGAGGAGTTGTGTCGGCGAATTTGACCTAGTTCGATTGCAACAGAGCTACATCGTAACACCTTTGTTTATTTTAAAAAAACTGACAATATGAAGGCAAACATCAGGAGAAAAAAAATCAATCAAAGTTTGAAAGAAGTGGTCTGTTCTAGCCATATTTCCCCCCTAAAAACTAAACAATAATAATAAGTGAGTTCTGAGAGGGCTGTCAACGAATTTTGAAGTAGATGTCACAAATTTTAAAGTAAGTGGTAGGCTACTTTTCAAGCACTGAAGTCGATAGCTTCTCACAGGGGTCTGGGGGCGTGGTCCCTCAGGAAAGTTTGCAATTTAGACTCTTGGAAATTCCCTTCAGCATTTTCCACTCAGTATTTGGGCCTAGAGTACAATTGAACCTATGACTGTCAGAAATCCTCATTGTTATTGCACTGGTGTTTCAAATTAGCAATTGTGTTTCAAATTTGCACTATTGGTGTTACTTGAAAACTGCTCTCCCTCTAGCCAATCAGAATCAAGTATTTTTTGTAAGTTTGTCTGAAATTAAATTTTTTTCCCTGTTTATGTCTGCAATGCAGGTTAGCTGTGAACAGAACAGGTTATTGAAAGAAGGAGAATGAGATCTTTTTATAGTGTAGTGTAGTATATTTTATTTTATTGTGTTGTAGTGCAGTGCAGTGCAGCCTAGTGTAATACTTAACAAAATTACATTAACTCACTAACCGATTGCATTTAACAGCGGAGAAAAGTCGACAAGTTTGAAAAACAAGACACAGAGGTCAGCTTTATGACAGGAGGTGAGAATACTGAAATGGACAATAATCAGTGCAAATTAGAGGAAGAAAGCAAAGCAGTTGATGCATCTGCTGCAGCAAATTCAAAAGGAAATGCAACATACGAAGAGGGCATCAGCAATCCAGTGATCACAAGCAGTGCACATGTGGATGATGATGAGTGTGATGAACTAGATACAGTATACGACAGTGAGCACAATGATGAAGATGATGAAGCTACCAAGTTCCGTGCAGGCCAACAGCAGAGTGGTTCATCACCAAGTCAGAGTGCAGAGGATAATAACACCATTGGGGATAAAACAGATGAACCGCTGCAGCTGTAAGTTGTTGCAGCAGCTCAATTGTTTTACTAGTCTGTCCATGAGTCTACAATATTTATTCGTCTTTTCACTATAGTTGGTCTGGTAAAGCAGTTTTCAAAATAGTGTGGAAAACTGTAATACCAAGGGCAAGTGCCCCTGGCATACATTTATTTTTAAACAATTTCAACATTGGGGTCCCTTATTTCATGAGTTTACAGCAGATTCTTATTTTAATGTCACATATTTACTAAATTTGCTATAATGTTAAATCAAGCAGTGAGACCTGTTTTTCGTTTGAATGAAAATATTGAAAAAGAGTGACATTGTTTAAAGATCCATTAAAAGAGTTAAAAGTCTGGTTTTATATGAGTATAACAGATCCACGAATGTTGAACATTTCCATCCAAACAATTCACTTGGCAAGTACATTGTGTCACCTTCACTTGGATAAGCTCAGCAACAACTTATTTGCAGGAACAGTTGAAACCGTACCAGCCAGCTCAGCAACTCATACAACTTGGTTAATCATTCATGCTTGGAACTCACTTGAGCCTGACGTTCTAATCACCCAGTGTTTCTGTACAAACCTTTATTAATAATACTTTTTACACCATAATAACAGGTGTAGATGTTGTTCAGTGGAGACGGTGTTTGCTCCACGTGCAGGAGGTTGTCGCCTCAATTCTCTCGGAGTTGTTTTCTTTTAATTTTCATTTATTTAGTTTTTTCTTATTAACACATGCATTTATATCCAAAAAAAAACTACCAAAAGGTAGCTTTGGTTTTCCGATGTTTGTGTTTTAAAAAAATGGAGCTTTAATTCATTCAAGAATTCGTCTAGTACTTTGATCAATTTCGAACTCAAAATATGCTATTTAGCCCACTGAACAGTATTGAATTGGTTTATCGGTGAGAGCCACCTACTTTTCATGAAATAATATGTGTGTAAGTTGTAAAGAGTAATATATGGGAAACACAGGGTTTTTTTGGAACATGACTGAACCTTGATTGTCCTTGTCTCAGGTCTGTCAAGGATGTAGCTAGAGAGAGAGCATGTGGTCAGGGTGTGGTATACGTTGTCAGTTACCCTAGCAATGAAGGATAAAAATTGAAAAAAATATATTTGTAATCTCTTAATGTTTGTAACAGTTTGACCTTTTTCAAAATTGATTTTTTTTTAAGAAATAGGTCCTTGGAATAGAATGTGTAAAATTGCATTTCAGAGCCTGTCAATTTCAAAGTTTTCTGAGTGAGCATGCCCCTAGACCTCCCTAGAGGCTTGTCCTTTTGGCACTTGAATTGGTGTCAGCTGTTTTCTTCATGAAACAAGCTCTCTAATGCCTAAATTAATGGGAACCCTGTGACGGGCTTCTAGATGTATATACCTGCAGGTAAACCTGCTATTATTCTTTTTTGTCAGAAGCTTTTATATTGTAATATTTCTTGATGGGATAATAAAGATGAAAGAACTCACAAATGATATTAAGTCTATTTACAATGCAACTTGGGATTTGTTGTGGTTTTTGTCCCAATTGCACTTACAATTTTACTGTGGAGGTTGTAATAATTTTTAATTGTCATGTTGCATGTTTAATTTCATTGGTAGTTACTTAACTGTGATTTATTTGACTGTTATTGTAGGGTTAACATTCAACCTCCAAGGAAAAAAGCTAAAGTCGAAATGAAAGGTTTTAAAGAGGACCCATTTGTTTTTCTTAAAGAAGACGATGAACATTGGCCTGAAATAAAGTGAGTGCAATAAAAATACATTGTACAGAATTGGACAGTATGATACACCAGAGTGAGCACTTTGTAGTAATTAAGTTAATTAGGTTTTTCTCACCACACAAAAAGCAACCAATTATCTGGTTGGCACATTGCTTCTGAAATCAACATTACTCATTTTATCACTTTCAAAGGAAATTCTATGGAATTGATGACAGTTTTCCTGCTGATCAACTTCTGGTGAGATCTGTTGGTGGAAAGAAAAGGAACATCTATCTTGTGTCAAAAACAGTGAAAGATGTCATGAAATTGATTGATGACAATCATAAGGTTTGTTGCATTACACTTGGCCATGGAAATTCACTTTTACAAATTACAACACAAGCCATTCTACCAAAATTCAGTTGTAACCTTATATAGCCATCGTTATCACTACCTTGAACTGTCATGTGTCAGTAGGAGTCTTAGGTTGGCAGGCTCATGTAGACACAATTTATCTTTGGCTCTATGGATACTGAGATTGTAATAAGATTTTAATTAAGTTAATTTGATCATTAGGAGCCTGAAAAGTTTGAAACAATAGACATGTTCAATAAAACGCATGTCAAATGCATAAAGAAACAATAAGTCATCAGGATTGGATATGATTATCACTGTATTGACAGGTTATAAACACAGGGATGAAGGTCATTGCACGTGCAGAGGCTGACAATGTGGGATGCAATTTCAGGCTGATGCAGGAGGTATGCAAACAGACTGTTATAGTAGCTTTTATTCAGTATATTTAAGAAAGAAAATTTTCTTGCAACAGAAATCATTATCCAACTACAACTGTGGGAGGTGGAGATGGGGGAGGGGGTGAGTGGAAGGTGATAGTTGCTTTGAATGGTTTGTCTGGGTTCAAACCCTGACCAGGGTGGACTGGGGTAGTTTGGGAAGATTCACTTTTTCCCACAGTGCCTTTCTCCATTCGTGAATAAATTAATTTTGCTTGCAAATGTGGTGAAATTCAATTTTGGCAGTGACCATGTCTTCAAAGAATTGCTAAGCAAATGTGATGGCATGTATACATAGTTAATCTGAAATCACTGGGGTGGTTATGTTTCGTTTATTTTTAGCAAGTACATGGTAACATACCTTGTTATGTATGTTTACCGGTAAGTGCTATGTGAAGCACTTGTCAATGACATTATGCCATACATTGGTATCATGTGGATTATGTGCTTGTACATAGCACTTAACATTATTTACATGATACCAATGTATATTGCCATGTACTTGTGTTATTCCAATGATGTTTATCTCCGAATGTTTTTATTTTCTTTTAATTTGACAGGGTATTGAAGCAATGCTACCATTCATAAGCAAGCGTAAAGTGATAATTACTCAGAAGGATGTTGTGATCCTGTTGACAAGTGACAGGCCTTTTTGTAATGAATTTTCAACTGGAACGCAGGAGCAGTTGAATAATATTGAAGGTTTGATCCTCTAATGTCTAGATAAAACACTGGTATTTCTCTGTTATCACTTGCTGCTGTGTGGGAGGGGTGATGGTCTCATGGTTAGTGCACTTGACTCTGAAGTGAGCAGTCCAGGTTTGAGCCCTGGCCGGAGACATTGCATTGTGTTCTTGGGCAAGACACTTCTAATTTCACAGTGCCTCTCTCCACCCAGGTGTATAAATGGGTACCAGCAAACTTAATACTGGGGGTAACCCTGCGATGGATAAGCATACCATCCAGGGGGGAGTAGAAATACTCCTAGTTGCTCCATGCTACTGAAACTGGGATAAGATCCGGCCTGATGAGCCACTTGGCTCATATGCAGGCTTAACTTTACTACTTGCTGCTGTGGATACACTTTATCAGTGTATGCTGTTTCTGTAAAAGTCTACTGAATATGTGCTACATGTCCTACTATGATTCTAATTCAGTGCTGCAAATTGTATCAAGTGTTTTGGATACAAGGAAAGACAAATGATGGGGTGTCTAAGGGTTTATAAACATGACTATGTTTGACTAGTAATTGTAACAATGAGTAGAGAGTGCTTCTATTGCATGTTGCTAATATGCAAGCCAGTAAGGCATGCCTTGCATGCAAGCCAGGATCCCTAATTTTCTCAGGTGGCTAAAATACTTGGATCATTTTGCCTGTCAAAATATGACACATTTCTGTAAAATATACACAAATTAGAGTTAGATACAAAAATCAATGATCAATTGAAAATGGCCGTAAATGTACAACAAAAGTGATTGAGTGAAGTTGAAAGGCAGCAAACAATTCACAGGAAGATAAAAAACCAATTTAATTTTGTTCAGATATCCATATTGGTGTTCCTAGAGAAAGGGAATGTTTGCATGAGAATACAATGTGGAAAATTATACTCTTTAGAAATTCTTTCTTTTCTGATGCCACTTGGTTTATAAGAGCATAATGAACTACTCACAAATTTTTTTGACCCACTTGCGGTGTGTTGTTCAATGCTAAGTTGACAGAGGTTTGCACCCCTCCCCCCCAGAAAAAAATACTTAAGAGCTTCATGTTTGTATGGAACCCTTATGATTTCATGTTTGCATCAGGCTACTCTTAAACTTAACACAGCCTTACCTGGCTGATCATGAAGATACTTCTCAAAACCTTTATTTCAAGTATTAGTTGCTGTATTAGAAGTATTTGATTTTGTTCACCCTTAAATTCTGCACTGCAGCAGTGCTGTTTCATTGGTTGGTAACAATTCCAGACTCTGATTTATAATTCTTTTTTGTCCAGTGTGGTGACTTTGGAGAAAATAACTTTTTACATTATGTGTTATGTATAATATTTTGGTTTAATTTTGTTTATTTACTCAAATTTTTTTAATTTCTTTATTTTTCTTATTCTCTCTTTTAAACTATATAATACTCTTAAAGTAACAGTAGCTCTCCCAGAATAGTTTTGCTAGCTGCGAGCTACTAAAGCTTACAAACTTATTATACATCAATAAAAATTACTGTCACTGTTTGCTGTTACTGTTGCTGTCGCTGTTGCTGTCACTGTCGCTGTTACAGTTAACTTCTTTGAAGACTTATAAATAATTCAGGCTATATCCCCAGACGATGCAGAGTATAAAAACTATCCAGTGTTAATACTTATCATCTTTGTTGTTTCTTTATAGAACAAGGATGTATTGTGTACATTTATGAACCCAATGGACCATACAGGTTGGTTAGTTTCCTCTTCTTTTAGAGCTGTTTTTCTTGTCGTTTTATAACTAAACAAAGTGCATTAAACTTGAAGATTAAGCACTAGTCATGTGGCATTGCAGACAGTGTGGAAATGAATACATTGCTCTTTCATTCCAGTCTGATCACAAGGTTGAATGTTCAAGTTGAAACAAGTCTGTTATTTCTTGTGTCCAGAGTTGCAGTGCCCTGTTCAGCCATTACAGTACAGCGAAACAAGAGCCAGCCAAGGCTCAAGTGTAATGATTGACAGAATATTTCATCCTGACTAGTTGATCAATAGCATGCTTTACTATTACTGAAACTTCCTTACAACAGAAACCTTTCTACAATGGTACAATGGCCAATGAATTATGTTGCCTAGGGGACTATTGTAGAGATATTCAACTCTCTTTTTGCAATAATATTTGTTTTGTGTGACCAAAATGATGGTGTAAATATCAGTGAGACGTGCCCCCTGGTGTCTTACGAGTACAATCTCATGTCTTATCTGACAGCACAACCTAACAAATAGGATACAGCAAAGAATGTAAAGACAACTAACCCAACCTTTATCGCTAGGTTTTAACCCATCTGTTCATGATCCATCCATCCATTTTGTTCTATCATTTACCGTACTTACTTGCAAAATTAAGGCTAGTTCAACACTTGATAGTACACTGCACAAACCAAAAAATAATTTACAAGCACACCACTAGTCTCCTCCGCGGCCGTTTTTAGGGATGTCACGCAACGCTCGCCCTCTTTGGAGCACACACACAACTAGCACTAAAAACTCATGCTGATTACAGGATTACCATTATATATCGCTAGCGCTTTTAGGATACACTACACAGAAGGAAAAAAAATACAACATGAAGAAAGTAAGAAACGCGGCACCGTAGCTTTCATTATTGGAACATTGTAACAGGCTTGACTATATACAAAGAAAAGGAAAAAACTTCACGCGTCGCAAATGCAGAGAGTGGTCTACTGAGCTTCGTATCCAGTAAGGCAGGAAAGACTTTTAAGATTGGAGTCGCTGACTGATTTTCTGCGAGATATGTGTGATATTTAGCAATAAGAAGATAATGATTTAACGCGTAAAAGCTCTTAATTAGTTTCAGGCTTGTAGCCATAAAGGATTTCAGTGTAATTAGGATTAATATTGTCAAAACGCTTCTTATTCCACCACGTTATACGTCTCTCCAAAAGGTTTCAACTAAAGGGCGTTCGAGAGACATATGAACAAGTGTTTCATTTTGGAAGAGGCAGTGTTCGCATTGTTGTTTCTTTTATGTTCATTTTATATAGAGGGAGATTTTATTATTTTATTTTAAATTAAAATTTTTTATTTGATTTCGTTATGTGTAATTTTAAACTGAAAGCTTCTCAATTCGTTTTCAACGGTGACTTTAAAAGGAAGTTCGTGGACGTCCTTGACATTTGACGCTTAATTGCTTAGACTGATTTCAACAATGGAGGAGACAAAGACTTTTCTGCTAGTATCAAACGAGCTTTTTTAGTTGAGAGGAGGGCATCACTATCAGAAAGAGACTTGAAGGGTTCACCACCCTCGCACTTTTACCTAGGATAATTTTTTGCACTTCCAAACTTTAAGAATTGCCGCATCCAATTCATAATCTTGTTGATCTAGAGAAGTGGCTGTATTAGCAATGCTGGACTGTATTCACGTACTGACGATCAAACGCGCTGATCAACCAAGTCACCAACTGTGGTGATTCAGTTATGCAAATATGGCTGATGAGGATTTCGACTTAGTAACCCCAGAGGAAAAGTTTTTACCTAATCACCAGCTAATTTTAAAGTTCTGTTAACATTCTTATTTGTTATACTAATAGGAAAAGCCAAGTTTTTTAACCACATAATCATAACTCCATGACAGATAATGCTAAATTGCGTGACTAATTTGACTCATCCAGTGAGAACAAAACCTGCCTTAATCTCATATATGACACTACTATGTTTCTTTCCACTGACAGTACTTTATACTTCTTTCCTAGTACTCCAGAAGATACCATTGGTTGTAGAATTGTATTCTGTGGCTGGAAAGCTAAAGTATCAACTCGAGTACAGATCAGTAAGTTTGACAAGACACACTACCAAGTTCTGTGTGGCATACCACCTGCGGAAAAAGACAAAGGTACTCACTTCTTATGGTAGAAAATCATAGGACAGACATCGTTGCATGAATCTCAACAGCTGTTACAAAGTCATTGATGTCACCTAACTAGGTTTTGTGAAGCCATTTCGTAGATGCAGCAGGTGTTTCAGCCACTCATCTCAGATTACTGTTTCCAGACTGTGCTATTTGCGTGATCATGCCCAGTTTGTTACAGCTTCACTGTGCTTTTTCCTGATCATGTCCATTCTGTGATGCTTTTGTCATACCAACAAGCCCATTCAGCTTTTTAACCAAATTTGCTCAGCAAAAATCAACCAATCACAGCACTAATTGGTCAAAGTCTGCATACCCAAATTTCTGGTCGTGATATCTTTAGCCGAAGGGTAAAACGTTGTTGTGATTCTTAACTTATCTAGTATTCAAGAAAGGAATTTCTAACTACACTATAGGAATGAAAAGAAATGTTGCGTAACTAGTGCTAAGGTTTTTACTGAAAACTAGCCATGTCAGGGACACTTTTATGCCATTCACGACCGCTATTTTCTCCGTGCAAAAGTTGTATACAAAAGAACCTCAGTCAAAGGGAGTGCATATGGTGAAGACACTGGAGGTGTGAGACAGAGGAAAGATAGGATGACATTTTTCTTATCCATCCCCTCCACCCTCTCCTTCTCCCTCCCCATTTGCACTCGCCTCCATTTTTTTTTTTTTTTTTTTTTTT
>Ga0126338_10002263_pt1 | contig 13151 bp, 4 predicted proteins | sample OrbCmetagenome_2_FD_92529 | JGI IMG/M metagenome (GOLD analysis project Ga0126338, IMG submission 92529) | Coral microbial communities from Petempiche,Puerto Morelos, Mexico - Orbicella C C metagenome | ecosystem: Host-associated > Invertebrates > Cnidaria > Coral | place: Petempiche,Puerto... | reverse complement strand
GTTGGCACTGTTTAGCATGCTATTATTGTATTGTCTTTGAAAAGCCTCTAAAGGGAAAGTCAATAAAGTATGTATGTATGTATGTATGTATGTATGTATGTATGTATGTATGTATGCTGTACAAGGTGGCCCATTGCTACAGTCTGCGCATAAATCCCTAGTGTGCGACACTTAAATGAAAGCAGTATTTAGCGATACTTTTATGTGGCGTAGCTCAGTCTGCATGTGTAATATCTCAAATAAAAGCTATTACGGTGTAAGTAGTAAAAATGACAGTAATGTTTCGAGTAGAAGACACATAACACCCACGAGGGACCAAAGATCAATCCATTAACTACTTCATTTAAGTGTCACTAAACCGAAACAGAAATAAATGATCGATGAATTCGAAATTGTTTTCTTTTTTTCATAGACTGTATCCGCTATCACACTTTTATTTCCATTGTCTGTTGATTTTTAAAGAAAAGATTTCTTGCTGTCTTTCTATCTAGATGGACGTCATGTAATCGTAAGATTGTATCCCCACACTTTGAATTTCTGCATTGCATTCAAGTTCCACGTCAAAAATCAGTGGACACAATTCATTCTGTAGTAATCACATGACAGTTGTTACAACTATCCATGAACTTCCCACCTTATGTTTATTTTATGTAGACGCGGAAAAGTTTCGTTTTGTCAAAGTTCAACGTGCGTTTTGTTGTAGGGCTTATCTTCGTAGAAAAGTTTTCACATTCTTTTTAATAGACCTCTACTAGTTAAATTACCTGAATTCCCAAGTTGTTAAGTTTCTCCGCCAGTCAAAATTTTACGACATACAAATATGTTCTTTGACATTTTAAAGTGTTTCAACAATAGAACTTCAAACATCACCGGGGTAACCAAAGTCAAGAGAAAACCTTTTATGTGATTTTGAATAATATTCGCCATTTACTTTATGACGACAATATTTAATATACTGGTGATTCGTGATCATTCGTCAACCGAGTTTTTCTAATGGAGTTTTGAGGCAATCAGTGCAAAGCCGGGTGAATGCGTCGTGGTTTTTGCTATTTTACAAAAACCTCACATGGAATTTACCAAACCGAAGTTCAGTTTAACAGTATATTGCCATTACAGCGGCGACAATATTGGATGTGTTTTCTTGAAATACTTTTGCTCCGACGAATTTTAAGAGGTAAGTTTAAGATATGGTTTTTTTTAAAAGTTTTCTCCCGGCGGCTTGATGTTAACATTGTTTGAAAGTCACATTCTACAGCCAAAACTCGTAACAATACCTACCCATGCAATATATTCGCGTGTTGGCAGTCATTAAGTCTTTCAAATTTTCGGCCAGCGTACATGAACATGTGCTGTATGGAGCAAATAAATTATATGCTAATTTTGCCTTTTGTTTAACGGATGCCTACTCAGTACTCATGGCTGCAGGAGTGAACGAAAGTTGCTGCATTAAAATGGCTTTTTGTTCTTTTCAGAACCTAGCCTGCAAAAATTCTTTTTAAAGTCGTGTAAAAAAAAAGCTACGCATAAAGGGCGAAATATTTACTGAATGAGTGCTACCGATGTATGTCAGTTGGGAGAAAATTAAGCTTTAGCTGCGGACGTGAAGATCACGAGATAAAGATCTCTATGAAAATTGATTTCAAGGGAGAACTGCAGTTCATATATTCACGAGCCTTACTGTGATGATAAAATCATGCGAGCGTGATGTTATTTTAAAATGTTAATGTTACGCGTTTGTTATCAAATCAGTTTTCACACCAATTTCCGGTTCTAGTATCATATAATAACAGAAATGCATTTCCGATGGATGCCTTCATATTAAATTTTTCACAGCCTCGCCGAGGCAAACAAATGAGCAAACATGACATATGATAATAATTATTTAGGAACCGTTCCAGTATTTTAAAATAGAATAATGACACATTTTTTACGCATTAATTCAATGAAAAAAAATTACTTTACAAATCTCACTATCAACCTCCACAGTTTCTAAAAAATGTTTGTACAAACTCTGGAGACAAAATATTGAGTCAGTGGTTTGTTTCAATTGCAATACCTGAAAATTCAGTCAAAGTTTTATGAAGCTCGAAATCGCGATACTGTAGGTCTTGTTGTCCTGATGTGGAATGCTCACTTGGATTTCTGCTACTAATAACAAGTACAAAACACTCTAAGAAAAGACATGTAAATATTTAAATAGACAGTTAATACGCGAGACAGAGCTTTACCAACTTCTCCTTTGTTTATTTTCTACTCGGCTTAGGTTTGCTTAATTCGTTGACGACAACTTCGGCAGATCTTCGAAATTATTCCGGAAACTAACCCTGTCGGGAAATCTTCGTAGGTTGAAACAGGCCATTTCCGAGTTGAGTTTTGCCTCCGCGTCAAAATGAGTCTCGGAAATAGCCTATTCTGTTTTTTTTCAAATTTCATATAAATAAATTTCAATTGTTTATATTGTTTATAAAACCTCTTTGTTTAAGATTGTTAGTGAGTGAATTCATCTTGTAGACTTCAGAATCAAATCATGCAAGTGAAATGGGGTGTGAAATGTGAAAAGTGAACTAATCAACATGACACGAGCGTAGGACAAAGAAAAAATCTGAGTCCCCGACAGGAATCGAATCCATGTCCTGAAATGGGATGTTTTTGTTCTTAATTTCAAAGATTTGAGCGCGCGCAAAACTTAACTTGATATGATCAAAAAACACGTCACAATGCAACAGAACTCAACAGAACACATCAATTCTTTTTGCCAGTAGAGGAAGAAGTTCGTTTTATAAAAGCGAGAAAATTGTTGGTGTTTTGTTGAAATGGGGAATTGCCAATCGCGCCTTTGTTGTATGGCTGACAACTCGGAAAATACATCTCCGAAGACAGCCAAATCAGAAAAGAGTGCTAAAGAGATGAATTCCCACAGTCCTAATTTTGAGCGATTCTTGTCGTATGTCTATAAGGATGACTTAAACAACTCATCATACGCTGCTAGTAAGAAAGTTGAGGAATATACAAAGACTACTACTAAATCAAAGAAGGTTGATGAAGAGACCCGTAGGGAGTTCTTAAGACAGCTTTACCGAACTGCTTGGAAAGACGTCAACCAAAGAATCATGAAGGCACGAGAGATAGCACTCGCTAGAAGAGAAAATGGAGTGAATCAGGGTGCGTCCACTTCAACAGCAAACCCTTCATGTAACGTTCCCTCAAGTGACGAGTGGCTTGTACACTGTCCATGCTTGTTTGATTCGATTGTGTGCTCTGAGGACGACGACGATGATGAAGAAAACTGCTCCCAGTCCTCTGCAGCTGGACGCGTGGCCAAAGTTATCAAATTCAAATTATTTTTCAGGAACGAAGAACCTGAAGAACGTGACAGACTACAACGCCTTCCCCAGAAAAACGGGCCGACAGACGGGGATTTTTCAAAGCCTCGCTAGGACAAGCAAATGAGGAAAAATTGTTGATCGACCGTTCCAGAATTAATAAAATAATAATACATTTTTTTACGCATAAACTGCAGGAGCTGACGCTCTTCAAGGAAACTTGTACAATTTAGAAAAACACATAAAAAGATGAAAGAAGAATTTACTTGAATAAATGTCACTGTCAAACTCAACTGTTTCCTAAAAAAAATTGCTACAAGCTCTGGGGAAAAAATGCTGAATCAGTGGTTTGCTTCAAAACCCGAAAATCCAGTCATTTCTGTGAGTCCACTCAATGCCGGAAGAATTTAAAAATGGAGGTTTTTTCTCTCTGAAAACACATCAAATGTTTTCCGTCCACACTACGCCGGAGAAATTTGAAAACGCAATAATCACCTTCATTTTGTATTTGTATTTGAGTAAAATACGGATAGGGGAGTGTAATGATTACAGTAAAGTCATCGTTTTCGAAAAGCTCCGTTTTCAAAATGTTTTTCGTCCGCACTAAAACGCAAAGTCGGCGTTTTCAAATTCCTCCGGTTTGAATAGCGTTTTCGAAAAGCTCCGTTTTCGTTGCGAATTAATTAGTGTGGACAGAAGGCCTATTCGGAAATAAAGCTCCGTTTTTCAAATTCCTCCGGCGTAGTGTGGACGAGACGTGACGCGCGAAATCACGAGACTGAAGGCCTGGTGTTGAACGCTCACTTCAAGTTTTGATACTAATAATAAGTGCGAAACACCCTGAGAAAAGGCATTTAAATATCTAGATATGCAGCTACTGAGAGCGAAAGAAAAGTGTTAAAACTGGTCGTGAGGTTGAGTCTGAGGTAATACTCGTGACAGAGCCGAAAGATCACCAACTTCTTCATCGTTTTGTTTGCTACTCGGCTTCGTTGACGACAACTTCGGCAGATCTTCGGAATTATTCGCAATTAACCTTGTCGGAAAATCTTCGTAGGTCGAAATAGGCAATTTCAGAGTTGGTTTTTGCTTCTGTCTCAAAACGAGTCTTCGTGCGAAACCATTCATAAGAAAATGAGTTCCCCCGACCGGGTTCATTTTCACACGAATCAAACTCATTTTCATATGAAAGGTTTGGCTCAAAGACTTGTTTTGAAACAGAGGTACAAGGTAAACTCGGAAATTTCATATTTAATAAGTCTAAAATGTTTATATCGTTTAAAAACATCTTTGTTTAAGATTGTTAGTAGGTAAAATTCAAAATCAAATCATACAAGTAAAACCAGGAGCCATAATGGTAAAACGGAATGTTTTTATTTTAAATTTTCAAAGATTTGCGCGCGCGCAAACATAGTTCGGTATGACAAAAACACGTCACAATGCAACAGAACACATCATTTCGTTTTCCCGGTCGAGGAAGAATTTTGTTTGATAAAAGAGAGAAAATTGTTGCTGTTTTTCGTCGAAATGGGGAATTGCCAATTGCGCCTTTGTTGTACGGCTGACGGATCCGAAACTTCACCCCCGAAGACAGCCAGATCAGAAAAGAGTGCCAGTTTAGAGATGGATTTCCACCGTCCTAATCCTGAGCGATTTTTCCCGTATTCGGTGAGTGATCGGTTCAATAGGATAAATGAGTTATGCGAGAAAGAACGGGCGGGCTGGCGTGAGGTACAGAGTACGATGGCTGAGAAAGCAGAGGAGGCAAGTCAAGTCGCCCATAGTTTGAAATCCAGTGTTTCTAAGGATGACTTAAACCACCCGTCTACAAGTAAGAAGATTGAGGAATATGCAAAGACTGCTGCTAAACCATACAAGGTTGATGAAGAGACTCGCAGGGAGTTCTTAACACAGCTTCACCGAACTGCATGGAAAGACGTCAACCAAAGAGTCACGAAGGCGCGAGAGGTAGCGCTTGCTAGAAGGGAAAGTGATGTGAATCAGGGCGCGTCTACATCAGCAGAAAGTCCTTCATGTAACATCCCCTCAAGTGACGAGTGGCTAATACACCATCCATGCTTGTTTGATGCTATTGCCTGCTCTGAGGACGACAGTGATGACGAAGAAAACTGCTCCCAGTCCTCTGTAACTGGACACGTGGCCATCTCTATCAAATTCAAAATGTTCTTCAGGAACGAAGAACCTGAAGAACCGTCGGAGGAACCGGAGTTTGATTTTATCAGCCCAGTGGAGGAATTACACGCGGAAATCGTTGAAAACAAGCCCGAAGAAGGAATCGCTCTAAACGGTTCCATCCTGTTTGTGTCCACAGACCAACCGCTCGCAACTGAGGGAGATGACCACCGAACTAAAAGCAGTGGTCGATTTTCACCTGTACCCTCTCCGTGCGCGAGCCCCAGACCTGGAGCACTTACCAGGGTTCTAAAAAGACGACAGAACAATTCTGTTGAAGGCTCGGTGTCCAGAGGTGGAAGTAAATCTGAGGAAAGTGTCCTTCCTCCGGCGCTGACTCCAACTCCTTCCCCAGAAAACAAGAGCGACAGTCGAGGAGGGTTTCTTAGAGGTGTTATCAGTAGGATTGCACAGAGGAGAAGTAATCGCGTTCATGATGTCACATCTCCCGGGAAGTCCCAGTCCTCGAGCAACAGCGCCATTTACGGTAATCCTAGGTCCTCTAGCGACCGTGCCCTCCAGAGTACTCCCCAGACCTCCAATCGTAGTTCTTTGACGCGTGCGTGGTTGAATGTTCTGGGAAGAAGCTCCCCTCCCACATCAGGCAGAGTCACACAAATTTTGGTGCGTCCTTATGACGAGAGCCAAGCCGAAAACGGTCGTAGACTGGTGCCCTCGCCCGCCTCCGTTGAACGCAGGTCCAGGGTAGAAGTGTCCTCGCCACCTTCCCGCGTTCGGAGCTCTACCTCCGGCATCGTCACTTTCGAAATTGAAGATGATATCGAAGTCTGCTCTTTCACGTCGAGTCCCACCTTCGACGCGCGTTCCGCCGCCGAGATCGGCGGCGGGACGTGAGAGCCACGCCCCTTTTTAAGTACTTGGCCTCAGGCGTCCTCCGGAACGTCGAACCAAAGCATCAGAGGTACGTCACACATACCGTGGGGGAATGGGGTGAGTGGAAGAGATACTCAATGAAGTTCCTAGAGAGAGGGGAGAGTAAGGAAATTTTATGATTTATTTGGGAGGGGTAGACGAGAGAAAGTGGTCTTTGCGGTCAAAACATTGACTTATCGTGACGTACATGGAATAGGTGGGTACTTAAGCCGTACTTGAACGATTTAGACCAAGCGATCGAAATGAAGAACCTGAACTAAAGTCTGACCGAAACCCAGATTAAAATTCCGATGTGAATAGCCCAGTATACTCTCGTCGTACTTTGGAATTCTCCAAATCTCCTAATCGGCTTTTCCACCAGGATACCGTGATTTTAAAACGTAACGTATATCACCGCTCCCCATGATATAAGATATAAATCCCTGGTTTGTGTTATCTAAGCTTTCTTCCCTGCTGTTCCTTCAGTGTCATGTTCTAGAGATAACATCCTTTGTGCGTGAGCAATTTGAAACCAATGTTGTGACTCAGAACACGCAGCAATTCACACGTATATTTTCAATGGTTTCCCTTAACGTCAGTCAATACATGATTCAATTCAATTCGATTGATGCCTTGAGGCCTTAGTGTATACGAGTAAGGTCTGGTACTGACCCAGAACCGAAAAACTTAAAAAACCTAGATTAGTCGAGCAGACTTCCTGGAAACGGCCATAAAATTAACAGTCACTGAATGACGCGCGTGATTCTCGCCATCCACGCGTATTTTCCGCCAAACGTGCGCGCCATTTGTTGCCCCAGGGTAGGCCTCAAGATAATCCAGGGAAATGAGGGAGTAGGTCTTTTGTAGTCTCACCCCATTTACCGCACAGAGGAAATCGCGTTGGATTCATTATGTGCTAAAAATAATGAAATCAAAGCTGGTCATATCGGAAACAGGATATCCAGTGTTTCTCTTTTCTTTTCTTGTAGCAATAAATATTAAAAAAAATCGACTTGTTGATCGATTGTTCTCATAACATGCTTCATTGACTTTGTACCGACGACATTTGAGAAAAAAAAATTGATCGTCATCACCAGGAGCCACAATCACTCTTAGAGCGTTATTTTCTAATTCGGGTGCGTCAGTACCCCAGTACAAGTCATAGGCCTACTCGCCCCCGTCCAGATTGCTTCAGAATTACTACAACCGCGGAAACCGAGCCCAAACTAAGAGTTATTCTATTGGATATAAATCCTGTCGATTGGTTATTTTTCGGAAGGAAACACTCACAATCTATTGCATACGTCGGGCGTGAACCACTGACTTCAACGTTGACAGGAAATACGGTTTGCGTTTATTGTCTTCATCGATGCTTCTTTGTAATTAATAATTCGACGAAAAACATACCAGTACTGGCTAAAGGAAAGATAAATTGACTGACTGAAATTTAGGCGAAGAATGAAAGTTTTTTTTAAAAAGTATCTTGAGTATTGCTGAGAAAAGTGTAACACATCAGGTTGAGAATTGTAAAGACATGGCGGATCATCGCAGTTAGATCTTTTTTATAATCACTTGCAAAATGAGAATTGAACGATTATGTTAGGTTGCGTAGTAGCCCGAGATAAAGACGCTCACGGAAGCCATTATTTTTCCACTTTCCCTTCACTTCGGCAGAATATTCTCGGCCTCTGTTGATTAAAGAGAGTCGCATTTCCTTTCAGCAAATGAAAACTCAATTTGCGTCAAACACAAGACCATAAAGAATTTCACCATCAACCAAAATTTTTGCAAAATATTTTCTGACACTTCAGCCACTGGACCTTACCACAAAGATATCGTTCCACATGAAGAGAATCCAAGTGTAATTTAAGCCGAGGACATGTACAAAGTTCGACGGGGGCGGTGAAACAAGTCCATATACAATTCCACGTGGGGGTAGCGAGAGCAGGGGAAAAATTTCGCTTCTCGGCGGGAAACTTGGTTATTTCGGCCTCAGAAAATACTACTTGGATTGTTTAAAGAAATTCTTAACGACTGATAAAACTGACCCGTATCATATTAAACAAACAACGGAAACAAGTGGATACCATTTTATGAGAGTTATCGCACTTGAATACCAAAAATTATTTTTCAGGAAATGCCAACTAAGGTCACATTCCGTGAGAGCCATAGCATGATAACGCCGGTACTGTAACCTTCTATTAGGAAGTTAGACTTTTTCTCGATTCATTGGACTGATAGGTGTGATATCTACAGTGATACCAGGCTAGTTTTCATTCCGAAACTCTAATTCGAGGGTTAATTTCCGCTCATCACGGCTGCTATGAAATTGTATTCAGGTAACAAAATATTTGTTTTGCACATTAAACCTTTGTTTGCAGTAGTAAATAGAGGCAAGCATGAATTCATATTTCAGGATTATTTACATGGCGACATTTTGTACTGAAGTAACGGTTTTCGTATCAGTTTCAATGCTGCCCAAAAATGTGGTTCGAAAAGTGCGTTATGATTTTTTTCCTAACCGCTATTTTGGCCTTCTGACGTCAATTCTAATTCACTGAACTGATTACAGTTTTAATTAACAGAGCTTAGAAGTCCTTCTGTAATTAAAAAACCTGCCATATCGATAGACAAAACAACGTTTTTTTAAAGGATTTTGTTTTTTGGTGGTTTACACCTTCCAAAGACAGGTTTTCAGGTTTTTCAAACTTGTTTCAATGAAATGTCTTCAGTGTGCTTCTAGAAGTCTGTTTCTCCGAGTTGTGTCATCGAGGTTCAAACCTCATTCCATTAGGACAGAAAGTCTGGAAAAACAATGCTTTGGACTGTCTTTTCTGGTCAGAAAGAATAAAAACAAAACCCGTATTGTTGTACGTTTAGCTATTATGGTATGACTAGGCATTGTTTACAAACTCAAACCAACCGGCGTTCTGAAAAACGTTTTGCAAAGAAAACATGCGCACATAAATATTTTAGTAAATAATATTTTGAGTTTTGATAGACTCAAACTTCGACTTCACTCTTGTGAAATATGAATACCCAATCAATGTGAGATCGGTCACTACCTGGTTTCGGTCTGATACGGCCAGAAAACAATGAGTATTAAAACGAAATGTGAATAAAAAGCTTGCACGAATTATCTGCTGTCGGGTCACTCACACAAGCTAAAACAGACGCAGCAAATAGCTATTTCGTATGTTATTTAGTTTCGATTGTCATTAAAACGGCTGATTTAGAGCTGATAAGAAAGGTTTTGAGTCCGTTTCGGACCTGAGACTGTTATGTTTGTACAGGAGACTGTCCGGCGAAGCTTCCATCTCGTGTCTTGATTGGTTGTCTGCACAGTTGTAATTATCAGGTCATTACCATGTGACGTCATCATGCGGAGCCCCTTTTGCTTTGTTCAGAATCTTGTGACAAGTTGTACTCTTGGTTCGTTCCTTCTGCTCTGGTAAATCAACGTTTGTCTGAAACGTGCAAAAGACGTCTGTGCCCGTTTAAGACATTCGAAGCGGAATCGATTCGAGCACGTGCAATGGGCTCGAATTTCATGTTCTAAATCTACGATGATCTGAAGCCGTCAGGGATATTAGAGAGCGGTTGACTCGATTGTTTTGAGTGGAGAAAATTGTTTCCTGCGTTTCTTTGCCGACAGTTTTCCTTCCTGCAGGCAGAATTCGGTTAATTTATCTTTGCGGCGTAAGGAATGATAGCGGATGTAGTGTTTGGTAGTAGTTCTTGACGATATGCCCGAAATCGGTGAGCATTTTTATGCCGCTTCGGCGGGCTTCTTGCTTTATAATCTGAACTTTTGCGTTTAGATGACCGGTAGTTGAAGATGTCAGATTTGGTTAAAAACCGCGCGGTATCTTTGCGAAACAAGAAATTGATAAAGCCTTTGCCGTGTCCGAAGGGATTTAAGTGTTGTTTTTAAGTGTTCTCTGTTTAGACCAGGGTGAATGACTGGCTTAACGAAAGTTTCGTTTGAAGTTTGGTGTGTTACCGTGTTGTGTTGTAGTGCTCAGTGCTCGTTGAACTAAATGTGACACTACTCTTGCGTTCTAGGTCGGGATGATTTCGACCATTACGAGAAAGGTACGGTAATTGTCATCGTTTCTTTATTTAACTAACGACTGACTGCGATATAATAGAGAAGCCTTGATTTCTTTGTAGTTTGCACATAGTCAAAGTGCCAGAGAAAAGTGCTGTATGCTTTATATAAGCTACATAAGCTTATTATGGACATTTTTTTCCACTACTCATTTAAATTTGCCTTGCAAGCCATCTACGTTTATCAGCGAGGATGGTCAGATTATGCTAAATCTTGAGGTTGCAATCAACGAGAATATTCATCGTCATTTTGCGAGCCTTAGGCGTTTTCGTAAGCGTTTTAGCTTGCGGAATTTAAGTTATATTATTGTTTGATCAAGTTGTTCGTAAATGGCTTGTAGTTGTGAAACCAATGAGTACACAAATCTTTTTTAATTCTAAACTTGTTGGAGGCCTTGAAACAAAAGAAGGTGTTTATGGGCTGCAAGAAGAAAGTCTGTTTGCTAATTTTGATTTTGATTTTCTTCTCGTGACGAGAAATTGGAAATATATTTCAAATCGAATGCATAATTATTGCGTTAGTTACGTGCTTACACGGTGAAACTCTTAACGAATCGGTTAATCCTGTTTACTGGCTCTTATTTGAAACCAAGCTTTCGTTTTCTAGGTACGTGATTTTCTTCCAATAAGTCTCAGCAGGCTTAATTATTTTAACAAAGTGCACTTTTAGGAGCGCCCATAGTGATATAACTTTTGCATGTTTTCTTGAACCTTCACTTTGAATCGCTTCAAAATTTTAGAACGGCGAGTTTGCCAGGGGAAACTTTGTTCCAGCAATGTACAGACAGAGAAGCAAAATGCTGTGAAGGTAAGATTGATTTTCCTGTAATGACTAAGACCTGTTTGTGATTGATTTTTGTGGCTCGATTGTCTTAAATATTTTTTTAGCTCTAACTTGGAAGTGGAAAAGTATCGTGATTTGAACAATTTGCATACGGTATTCAATTCGCGAATAATTTTTCCTGGGCTTATCAGTCTGACCGAGACCTTTGATTGTGACCAAAATCGAGAATTAAACCTTGTTACTAGTCCACAAATATGTTTTCCAGAATCATCCTTCAGTAGAAAATAATGGTAATAAGCAATAAAAACAAAAGAATGTAACTGAACTATTAATATAAAATCAGGAATTTAATCAAGTTGTTCAAAATTTGGTTTCTTGCGAAGTGCATGTTCGAGACGCCTCATCCAGCTTTTAAGTCTTATTTTTAGCGCAAAAAAATATATCTTTCATTCATTCTGTGACTCACGTTCTGGGGTTTGCTGGGTGTCTAAGGTTACTCTATTTTAGGTGATCTGTTACCTGAGAGCACACTATAATTGCATGCATGTTCTTCAAAACATTCTAAACCTCATTAACAGAAATCCTGATATATAGATGGTGGATTACATTATACAGATTGATGGAATATTAGGTTATAAAATTATAAGACGACTTCTATGAAGTTATTCTTATTTATTTAAAAGAACAAACAAATAGCCATTATATCCTAACTTAACTGGTGTAATTAAATTATCTGTAATTTAAGTCCGGTCAGCTCATGTTCATGTGCAAACCTCACCATAATTTAGGCTAGAGTCTTCTCCAACATAGATTTATTGACATGTATCTTATAATTTGGATTTGATAAAAGCTTCACAACTGTTATAGCATGTACAAATTTGTACATTTTTCCAAAAGTTCTTGTACATATATGTACTTTTCCAGTCATTTATGGCTACATTGTGTATTTAGGGTTTGGAGGTATGCCTAACATGTTTAGTGATATTTCTTGTGAAGTAGATATTCAATTATATGGATTGATCCAGACATTTAGGTCAGATATCATAGGATTATAAATATTGAAAGGTACCAGAATGATCATGTGAAAATAAGGCTGATTGGTCTTAGAACCACAAATTGATGTCATCATGTAACGGCTGACTTTCATGTGGCCCATACAGTTTCATCTGTTATTGGTTTGTTAAAATACATTAGAATTTACTGCTTACTGTTTCATCAGCACTGAGTTCTTCATCCCAAATAACTTAAACAAGTAGCAGACTTTTTACGACCTCCATAGAGATCTCCATTTTTATTACATTTTTTAATGTCCAATTGTAGTTAAAATTTAACTTATAGAATCTTGCAAAAGAAATTATTATGGATCGGGTGTGATTCTAGCAACTTAGGTGGCTAGCAGTACTGCAGTGCAATTTAAAGTTCAAATTTGAATTGAATGAGAAATTTTGATTCATTGATCTTTTGTCACAAATTGGAGAATGGTGTAGATAACCAGTTTCAGAGCAAGGTTCACAATTTTGTTCTCAGATAACTCAGGCACGTACAGGGCTTCTAATTAAGGTGATGAACTTCGCTCAATCTTCAGTTGCAAGTACTGCACTTACGTAAGATTTGAACCATTGTTGTATTGTTTTGAGTTTGTGTTGTACTGAGATAACCAATTGAGTAGCAAACAGGTCATAATCCTTTTAATTGAAAATAACTCATGCAGAATGTTAGGTTTGTCTGGAGTGTGAATTTCATTAATATTTATAGGATAATCAGTAATAATTATTTAATGTTATTCTGAGTAAAATATGTGTGTAGTGAATGTTATACCTGTAGCTGTGTCCTTTGCAAGTGTGTTGAACGAACTGGCAACATTAACT
>Ga0126338_10002262_pt1 | contig 13154 bp, 11 predicted proteins | sample OrbCmetagenome_2_FD_92529 | JGI IMG/M metagenome (GOLD analysis project Ga0126338, IMG submission 92529) | Coral microbial communities from Petempiche,Puerto Morelos, Mexico - Orbicella C C metagenome | ecosystem: Host-associated > Invertebrates > Cnidaria > Coral | place: Petempiche,Puerto... | reverse complement strand
CCACACAGTTTTTTTAAAAGGAATCCCCGCCTGGAAAAGAAAACCCAATGAAACGTGACTCACTTCACGATGCAAAAACTTACACGTACATACATGACGATATTTTGTTATGAATACTGAAAAGGAAAACATATTGAAGTAGAAAGTTCTTGAGTGATTCAGAACCTCCTGCTCAGAGCTTAAACGTATACCAGATGGATATGATATGGAGATTCTATGGAGACCCGCCGAATAGCGAGGTTTCTCTAGACACTGAGCTTTTCCAGCTGCGCATTTCCGCTTGGGAGTGATAAGATCATAAAACTATTCAGCTCAGCATGCAGTTGACTCCCAATAAACGGAAAAGTGAATGATGCGTGGGAGAGGAACCCTACCACAAAAAGGCCCCATACCAGATTTCCATCCATGGACAGGAAGGAGGGGTCGGGGGGTTATACTCAACAAAGTAGCACCACCTCGAGAAACAAACGCTTTCCCTATTTTCAGTCACCGACAAGGTAACCATTTCTGACATCGTCCATAAGCCGGAAATGGTACCCCTTTCGCATACCTACAGCATAATTTTACCGACTGCTGAAAAGGTCCATCACAGTATTACTGAGGCTACCCTAGAAAATCTCCAAATCGTTCGGTTCAAACCCCAAAGCCTCCTCTTCATCAATAAACCTCAGCGAGATATTTCAAATACCCTTTTAACTGTCTCAGAATAACAATTTTTCATACGCCCTTTTATACTTCAACTAGGAAAAACCCTACGCTTTAATTAATGTACCTACAAACTGAAAAACTTCTTTTGGGCAGGGCATAGCCATATACTCGATTATTGGGAGGTACCATCCCCCCGGATTTCCATTTGAGAATGCGACGAGGCTATTCCGCATGGAACCCGCCTTTCCAGTGGCACACCACCCCTGTCGTTATTGCGTAGTTTTGAAAAAGAGTATAGAAACCAGTATATATCTGCTGATATCAGATGGTAGCGCTGTGAATCTTTATAACCGAACTGGCGAAAAATAACGTAAATGTTCGTTTTATCGATAGTTTATATTTGTTTTGAACGGTGCTACGTTAATTGGCTCACCCAACATCAGTCTGTGTATATCACAAAACTTAAAGAAAACAGTTAGATGCTAGAAAATTGAAAATTGTCGAGTCCAAGGTATATTACCTCCTTTCTTGGCTTGCATCCGCAAAAATGTGTGCTCTATTATGGGGAGAGAATACATGAATTATCTTTCTTTCACCCCATGGCTTGTGGGACATTTATTCGCTATATTGGGGCGTAGATTTTAGTACGTTTAGGGCTCCGAAAACAAGAATTTCGGTATAGACGGGTTCTGTTCCGTACCGTTTACGTGTAGAGGTTCGTTAAACCAAGTTTCATTGACTGCAGCGCTAGTTCTGTTTTCGATTTTTATCGCTTAATTATCTTCTTTTGGCTGGTTTTCTTTGTATCATTACGGTAACTAAAATTATCGACAATTTTTAAACCACGTTTTTTTGTTTTTGTTTTCATTATTATTTGTTAGCTTGCCTTGCGTAAGAGAAACATTAATATATCAATATCAGACACATCAGTTTCAAAACTCTCCCTTAACACGCAGACCGGATACTGATAAAATATAATTATGTTTTACTAAATAGGTTTAAAGTGATAAACAAGTGATAAGCTATATTTTCCTTGCGAAATTAGTGGTAACGCTTTTGTCGACCGACTGACCCGCAGAGGAGCATTATGTCGTGCTTTGTGAAATATCGCGCTTTTTGTGGGTACTTACAAAATTAATCGTAGCAATAATTGAGTCGAAAACACTCAAGTTATCAAATATTTAGCAGTTCAGCTCCCGATATGGCCGATTATTCTTCTTTTTCGTGTAAACTTGCTATTGTAGCGGCAGATGAATTTAACTACGGCGCAAAGTGTAAAATCCCCCCTTGCAGTCACAGAATGTTGCTTGCAAACAAGGGTTTCCCTCCCCGCGCAATATACGCCTGTCACAGCAACCAGAGGGCTCTTTGTTTACTAGCCTGCTCATGCAACTGAAAACGGGCAAGACTGAAAGGAATTTTTGGTTTTGGCCAATATACACCAGCCGTAGTGCTTTCCTTACACAATGAAAGCATATGGCACGAAAATGAGAGCAGAAGAAAAAAAAAACTTGAACGGTTTACAATGGTACACAACTACCCGTTTCACAACCTGCGCGTAAACACACAACCGATTACATTTTATGCACGCTTCTTCCTAGGTGGTCAAACTGTTGCAGGAAATTGTGAAATTTCTAATATTCCGACCTTTTCTTCCAGCATGGCTGCTGTCAAAGCGACAAATTATACCTGTCTCATTTGATATACGTCTGACAAACGCGTCAACTAGCAAAGAGTTTGTTTTCTTCACATGAAAGGAGATAGCAAGACCACTTCCGAAGGGCCGTAATGGGACGAAATCATTGGCTCGGCCGGCAAACCTCCCGCCAAATTAATAACCTTGTGTTGACTGAGAACTCAGCAGTTGACAGCTTGCCTCCCGGGGCGATAATTTATTCCCAAGGCAAAGGTGTAAACAAAACGCAATATCGCTCTAAGCGGGAGATGAGAATTTTGGCTCTGCCTGTTGGGTTCACAGTATCCCTGTGCCTTATTCGAGGTAATTTTTAGCTAAAAAAAAACCCTTTAGACTCGCCCCGTGACCGACGGAATTACGATAAAATCTCTCCGCGTCGACAAATAGAGGTTGCCCGTCGCGCGTTTGGTGGGCGGTAAAGCCCGGAAGCCGACAACTCGTAATATCATATTCCCCTATAATGTACCCCCATTGGTGAAGTGTTTTGCGTGTGTCGCGACAATGACTCGCGAGTCACGCGATCTCTTCGCGATAGCCAAACATCCATTGCTATGGCTTAAAGAGTCATTAAATTTCTCTCCATCATTGGCAGAAATCTCGTTTAGCCTAAGGCAAAACGCAGAGCTGACCGAACGCGCCGGATAAAGTGCCCTCGATACTTAGGTATTGTTTGCCGATTAATTTAGTTGCTTTGACACGAATCATCCCAGGTTATTTTCAAAATAAAATTAAGAAAAGGACAAAAAGTGTTCTTTGAAGTAAAATAGCTCTTTCTGATTCTCACGTTTATCCAAATAAGTCAGTAATTTCCCTCTTGCTTCCGAATGAGGTCACTGATTCTGGCTGATACACTAAAGGACTTTGGCCAAGAACAGAAAGAAACCAATTGTGATTTTACTCGGGAAATTACTTCTATCTAAACAAGTTATTCGATAAAAGAGAAATTAAATGACGAAATTCGAATAATCGCCATCGATTTTGTCATGTTTTCCACACTAGCCAAAACCTTGCCTAGTTTTTTTGTGATGTATTTTCACTTTAGAAGTTCAGCCTCTACATACATTTAGCTTAGACCAGGGCCAATTTTCTAATGTCAAATCAGTTGATGAAATTTTCTTTTCTCAAAAGAGCTCTTTAAACTTCCTCTAATGTAAATTGTTCTGATTAAAGAATTCTGTAAGGCCCAGTACTTACACCTTACATCTTTGTCTTACTTTAGCCAGCACAACGTTGATTTTTTTGTTTGGTATCATTAAACGGTGTAAATCGCAGAAGGCATACATGTACAGTGTAAAATGCGTTATTGCATTCATTTTATTAATTACTTTCTTCAGAGAACGTTTTGAAATATAGAGCCCATCTCGTGACATTATTTTCATAGACAATAATATTTCACGTGATAAGGCGAAGAGTAACTTGATGTTATGGCTGATAACCAACTTAAGTCAGTTACAATCAATTTCAAGGCTATTAGTTCTTAAGTTTTGCTTCTTTTAAAACTGTAAGAGACACTTCCATACTCTCTCTTAACCGAAACCTGTTAATAATCTTCCTTATAAAAAATGTTTGTTGTGATCAAAGAGGCCAATTCAGTTGAGTTTCAGGGCTTTTATGGAAACGAAACAAAACGCGGGTGTCTTCGCTTAAATATATCTCAGAACGACGCGACGGAATTAAATTTGCAAGGCTTTATCAATACATGAGCCAGATCAGGCCAAAACAGCATTAAACCCACTGTAGGAAATTGGTCAAATTGGTGGCGTTCAGCAAGACTTAAATCGGTCTATTTTGTAGAATCAGTTCTTGCAGTTATAATATTTCATAGATCACGTTATAAACAAGTAACTTCCAATTACGAGTTTATATTCAGACTGAGCCAAAACGAAGCAAATGGAACATGTACCAATTGTTTTGAATTTTTCACATTGAGAGAAAGCCATTCAAGGCGATACCTGTCGGATTTCAATGTCTGAAAAATTTTATTACAAAAATTCCTTTCTTTTTCTCTTGAACAAGCATGAATCCAGAAATTTGCGAAATTTTTAAAGCACTTGATCTCCAAATGTCATGAAATTTAGGAATAAATTTTTGAGTTCATATGTCGGTTCTCTGTCGAAAGATACCCGGAGGGGCTCCTAAAGCAAGTCCATGAACAACCTTAAAATGTTCCTCAGATCTCAAGCCATGAACTTTCATGTGCTTTCTAAGAGAACTCGGGTGCGTGTAACTTTTGTCGCAACCAATGTACTTACAGCGATACGGTTTTTCCAGCGTGTGAACGTGAATGTGTTTCCGGCGATCGCTGGAGTTCGCGAATCTTTTGTCGCAGCCTTTGAATTCGCACGCGAACGGCCTCTCGCCCGTATGCGTGCGAACGTGGATTTTCAGGTTCTCCGCTCGTGCGAAGCTCTTCCTGCAGCCCGGCTGATTGCACGTAAAGGGCTTTTCACCCGTGTGAACTCTGATGTGATTGATTAGTTTGTACTTTGCCTTGAAGGGCAATCCATTTCTCATGCACTCTTTCCAACAACAAACGAACCCCACGGGCGTGGCAGAGATCAGGTGTACATCAGTGATATGCGCTACAAGATCCTCTATTCTATAAAAACCTATACCACAGACCTGGTTAACCATCTTCTCTAACTGGATCCATTCACAAATTAAAACAGATGAACGCAACGTTGGGCTTTTTGCATCGTAGTTTGACAAACGAGATTCCTGAACATCAAGATGGCTGCAAACGCCATTCAAACTCTGTGGCTCTGTTTGCGTGGAGAACACGAGCGAAGGAGGTAAGTCTTGCGCGTATCTCTCCACGCGAGTTAGATATCCTTCGCTCGGGGAGTACGCTTCCCTGCCGTACAGTTTTCCAGGAGTGTCCATATTCAGATTGCAGTGCTTGTGGAAGACTATATTTATCCCGTTGTGCGTGTTTGACGGTATTCCCGGGATGACAATGCCCTGTCTGTCTCGACTAACATTCCCGCTCGAGTTATTATCGCGAGGCGCAGAGCTCGTCGAGTAAGTCTGTCGAGAATCATTGCTTTGCGGTGATTTGCGCACCTCCTCTGAAGCGCTGCTGTCCTCTTCCATGTGGTCGCACTCGTTTTCACCGTCTTCTGAATCTTCCTCGTCCGCGCCAGACGTGTTTGGTTTCCAATCTGTCCGATAAGCCGGGAACGAGAAGTATTCGCTTTTCACCTCATTGCACGGACTCGGCTCGTTCGACCGTTCACTCTTATCAGTCGGCGCGCTTACATCTTGTTCACTCTCACTTTCACTGTGCAGCGACTCCACGGAGCTCGTCCTTTCCATGATGTTCCCGTCCGTGTGTACCTCATAATAATTTCGAAACACAACCCTAGACTCTGTCTCAGACAGGCTGGTATATTCGAACGGGCCACTGTCGAGAGGTTCCGCTTTCACGACGATTGACGGACGACAGTGGTTGAACTCTTCGCTCCCCATGTTGGGAATCGAAACGCCTGTTCCGTCAGGGAGCGCTCCTGTAACGGAAGAAAACTAAAGAGACAGTGTATACCCTCCGTTCTCTGGAGCCACTACAAGGTTCTGAATGTTGTCACTTGTGCGCCGCCTGAGAACATTTACGGGCCCGGCGGCGCATGCTCCATGCCACCTCACTGGGTGTCTCATTCATCACGTAGTATTTTTGCCCCCACCGTCAAAGCGCCCCACAGAGCGCTTTCAATCTTTGCGGCTGTTTCAATAAAACTTGTATTCAAACAATTTTAGTCGCAGCAAGCCGTCGTAACAGAGGTTGACACCCATGAGAACATCTGGGTCACATAAAATTTTCTGCTTCTTCCCATTGACACTTCCAACTCCCCCGAGTTCAAGATTATGCGAGAAATCTACGGAAGCAGGGTCCACACCGCAAGTGCCTTTGTTTTGGGGTATCAAGGACCTTGGACGGCGAAAATAACAAATTGATTTCAGGAGTTTTTTTGGCCCGAGTCTCCAATAAATGAGAAGGAAGAACGAGTTACCAATAACATGATTTTTTCAATTTTTTTTTACATGACCAGCTGAGTTCGCTCGCTATGAGCTTTGCGTTCATTGAGTAGACCGCCCTCCAGGAATACCAGAAGTTTATCTCCCACAGAAAACACACGGAAATTATTTTAGCGCCTCGCACGCAGGAGACTGGATTGAATATACAGTGTCGGAAAAGCTCCGTCGACTTTGCTTTCTTTCCTGACGGCCCCATGGATCAGCGTAGAGTTAAATGAAAGGGTTTGGAAATCAACTGAGCAGTTTCTCGCACGATTATAGACGAGAATTTCATTGCGTGACGGTGGTGTTCGACCTTGACAAAGAATAGACGATAATACGCGTTGGCTCCCCAGGAGTGACACAAAGTCAATAATCGAGGTTTGTGCTTTGTGCGTCATAGAATATAGCGCGCGCGAACGCGTCTTTCGGCCACGCGTACACGCGACTCTTGTTTCTCTATTAAAGCTACACGTTCTCGGCGAATTTTTGCTTTTCTTTGTTGAAGATGCTGATTTTAGGTTCTGGAAGAAATGGCGAGAAGTACTGAAAAAGACGTGAACTGCACGCCGGAACAAACATATTTTTCGAAAATCACAATTTAGACACAGTCATATTTGCGGTGCTTTTCTTCTCTCGCTTTCGCTCGGGGCTGTTATAAGCGTTGATTTTTCATCGCGCTTTAATGTTGTAAAACTATAGTTTCAACCAATATTCAGTTACCAGCTCAAAGACCTTATTTTCGAAGCCTTGTTTTGATTAAAAATAGATCCACCTTGTTAAGAACTTTCCGCCCTCAAGTAGAATCAACAAAAAACACGATGTATTTTTAATATAGAAGCTTAACCCTTTGGGGAAAATAAACCATACGAATTTTTTTTCAAAGCGTTCAATTGACGTTTTAAAGCTGGCGAAGTGAATATTTGCGATAGAGGATTCCTATTGAACTGAGATGATAGTTAAATTTACGAGACTTGTATCTCTAGAGTCTCTTATACCGTAATTATTTTTTGTGCGCCGTTCGTGAATACTTAACTTGAATTCCAAGGGCCACAATAGCTTCGATTTCATATGCGACAATTCATTTCGGCGATGTGTAGAATTTTTTTTCTGTATTAAGAACTAAATGATCTCTTTAGCACATGTACGAGAAATAAGAGGAAAAATGGTGTCAGTCCTTCTGGAACAAAGACTTTCCGCGCATAAGCGTGGCTCTCTATTGACTAGACATACAGGTCTTTAAAATAACGGCATCAGCACAAATACGATTTCTCGCGGCGGTAAATCAAGCACACAATATCACCAGAGTGGTTTATACAAGTGCTGCATTCGTCCAGGTTTGTAAGAAACAAAAATGGTACACGACCGTAGTTCCGGTCATAATATGGAGGCGGTATTTTCTAAACAGTGAGACGAACTCCACGGTTTAATGGCCTATTGATGCATTCAAGACTCGACAGTTAATACTGAAGACACTTCAATCGTCACGGCTCTAGATTTCATCGATCTATAGCGAGAGAAGTCTTAACTGGCCGAAAGTAAACTGCTTCTGATCGGATCGTGCGGGTGAACCCTTGAATGACTCGCCTCTAAACGTAGTCTCTTGTAAATATGAATGGGGCATCCAGGAGACATATAGTAAAAGATTTTCTCTTGAATTGGCATTTTCAAAGTTGCTGAACCCTTATTTTCCCAGTTTATTAACTGTCTGTTTTTTTCTTAGTTATCTTTATTGCGTTGTTCAAGAGAGAAGTAGCCGAAGTGTATGAGCTGAATGCAACCATACCGTACAGGGTTGTGTCTGACATAAAACTGAGTTGTAGTCACTTAGTCTAGAGGCTTCTACTTACCTAAACCTGGGCCATAGGTAGAGTTCAGGCACATGTACGAGAAGAAACTGCTAAATTAATTGATCATAAAAATAAGTTGCGTTGTCTTACCTAACGTGAAATAAAATTACAAATATCAGGAAAGCGTTCAAACTGCAAGTACAATTGTCAACTCTCCCGTAAAATTGTTTATACAAGTGTTATTTTAGCTGGAAGAAGATTGTGTCCGTTTCTCTGTTTGACTTGACTTAAATTATCTGTTCCAATATCTAATGTTTGGGCATGTTTGATATTGGGCTGACTGTTGCATACATCAATACGGCCCTAAGTGTTTTGTTGACGCCAGAATGGGTTAGACGCTTTTAAACTACTGTATTCCGCAATGAAAGAAGAAATTAACGAAAAATGAAACGGAAACATGCGGTTTTATAATTAATAGCCTGTCTAAAGTGAGATATTACTGTCTCAATATTTGCGGAGTGGATGTCTCGCACGAGATTAGTCGGCCATTTTATTCTTGTATCGATCAGCCCCGGTCTCAGCCTGTAGATGAACTAAAAAAGACATGAAGTGAATAATTTCAGTGTTTTACCTCGGACAAGTAAAGCAAAAAATTACCAACACCACACTTTGTGCTTGGGCAAGGATTTAAGATAACGAATCAGGGCTATTCACTTAAGTTATACCAAGTTGTTTGAAGAGACTGTTGTAAAGTGTTATTCAAGGTCTGGTGATGAGAATATACAATGAATTAGAAATGACAAATCTACACACGTAGCAAACTTTCAATCATCTTTCCATAACAGCCACACGTCACAAGTTTTCACCGAGATTTAAGGCAATACAAAACCTGGTTCCATTGGCCGTGCAATTTATATTAATCGAAGAATCGACAAAGAAAAGTTGTCGCTATCACCAGATTTGTGGCGGAGTATTTCGGAGAGTTTCTGCTAATGACAAGAAATATGAACGACAATTTTTTCACGATCGTGTTTTACATACAACAAACTTGTAAAAGGCTCAGTTTAATGAATCCTTTTAGAAGGCAGTCGCTAATACCGAAATTTGTTTGTTGACAAGCATGCACCGTTTCACAACACATGCACGAACTTTAATTAAAGGCTTAAAGAGACTTAGCTTTTGTTTTCCACGATTACTCTGCTTAAGCAATAAATCCCTCTTTTCCTACCAATTTTCTTCTCCTAATATCTGCCGTCATTATCAAAAAACTTCTTACCTTTACTTAATCCGTTTGGATCTGAAAAAGTACTTCTATTCTTTACAGATTCTCCTTTAGCATCAACGACCGAACGAATACAGCTCCGTGCACTAAATTGAGACCAAGTGAGTTCGGTCAATCCCGATTTAGTTTGTTCGTGGGTGGCGAATTGAAGTTCCAATTCAATGGAACACAACATGGTTCGGTAATCCCTTTATTATTTTTCGCTTTTTAATAAACTCGAGCTTATAGCTTAGCACAACACGCTACAAATGTAGCACTTTTAGGACCCTAATGTACTTTGAGCTTAAGTTGGCCCAAGGTAACAAGGTAACTGACAGTAACCGGAATCAGCTGAAGAATAATTGATTGTTGTTCGTCTCTTCCATTCTTTTTCAAGCACTCCATAGACGTCTATATTTGTCGAGTCCCAAGGTGTTTAAAAAGCTCTACCTGTGTTGGCTTAAGTGTAGCGACAAAGGACAGACCTTTTTGATGCAAACAAACGACTCTAAAAATAGCTAAAGGAAGACAAAAAAACCTGTGGCGGAACAAATTTGAATTGTTAGTCCAAAGGCTGGTTGTTTCTTGTCCGGCTGTCTTGTAACAAACTTGGATGTTCCACGTTCATCGGTAGGACAGTACGGTATGTGAAGATAACAACATGTGATAACATCAAACATTTGTACAATCTTGGCATCTTTTAACAGGCGCCTGATTATTGATCAACAACATTCAATGCAACTAAACTGATTAATTGAGTATAGAGTTTGCAGTTCAATGGTAGACAGAACTGGCCTAATTTTTAACAAATCCCAAAGTTATCATTCAGCTCATTCACCGAACCTCATGGACAAATACAGTTTGTGTTGAGTTGTAGACTTTATATTTCACTTTGTAATATGTTTTTAAGGAGTAGAAGTAGTTACTAATGTATTTTTCGCCCAGTAGAGGGTAACATTTACTAAAATCGTTCTTTTCTTTCGTTGCGACACTGTAGACATCCATATGAAGATAGTTTGCTTTATATGCATCGTGTGTTTTTATGCGCGTTTTAAGCTAATTTTAGTCGGCATCTACGGATTCAGTGATTATCCGGGTTGATTATTTTAACTGTTTTTCTTGCTTTAATTGCCAATGGAAAAAATACGAGGAGCTAAAAGCTGGTAGATTGTATGCTAACAATTGTCTAGACACTGCTTCAAGCACACGATCTGACCTAATCCTACAATGCTTTGATAACAAAACTCACGAAAGCCTTATAACATCTGAGCTGAGAACTCTCTATTTATTTTAGCCGGAGAAGGTCTTTGCCGAAATGTCTTCTACTATCCAGGAGTATTCCTACATTTACTCAGTCTCATTGTCTTGGGTTGAAGGGTTTTGGTAATTCGTTAACTTCATTCCTCTTTCTTTTTTCTTTTTTGATAGAAGTTATAGTTCGCACATATTCACTTCGTTTTAAATCATAAAGGGATACCCTACTTGCCAGTGATTATTTTTGGAAAAATCAAAGACGTCCCGAAAGAACTGATGAGTTTTCAATGAAAAGTACGGATTGTTTTGATCTATTTTGTCACAAATACATTCTTAAATTTGACATATAACTGCCACTGATTAAGATTGCTGAATCGACGCTGACTTTAACAAGTCTAATCATAAGGAAAAAAAAGAGAAAAGAGTAAGCATGTATGGCCTCTCGCTCTAATTGATGATATTTTCTCCTGAAAGACATCCCTGGTGAGGCAAAATTTGGAAAATTTTGCCTGTGACAATCATGTGCTGGTGTTTATATGGAATTGCTTTCAGTAAATCAGATGACGCCATTATTTACACGTGATTATTACAAATACTGACCAAAGGAAAAAAAAAACTGATTTACACATAGACTTTGATTGCCGTAATATCGATAACTTGTTGAACATAAATGATGAAAATTCCACGAACATGGTAATGAGCCCTGGTAAAATTTTCCTTCGGCTGTACTTGATGTTTCCAAAATGTTACAAAAAGCATTTCTCTTTTGTGTAAGTCGCCGCACTTTGAGGGAGGTTAAATTTTAGGAGGCTTTACGTGAAGTGAAAATTGAAAGTTTTAAGAAACGCAGTTCCTCAGTTTCTATATATAGCTTTAGGTTCAGTGTCTTGTTTATTCCGCGACTGATGGAGCCCGTTTGTCTTATCTTTTACAAGGCCGTAACCAGAAAGAAAATTATGGCTGAGCCAATGTCAATGAAAAACTGAAGTTACGACTGAGGCAATGTCCATGGTTAATTTCTTTCCATAGGTATTTAGAGTGTTTATGATGACTGCAAACAACAAAAAAGAAAAAAAATGACGGAGGCAAGTTCCTTGGTTTGCCTAAATTTAACACTGAAGAGCCTCAGCTGTAATCGATTGTTACGGCGACATGTTTAAGTGTAGTATATATTAAAGGCAATGACTTAATCAAGGACTAAGGCATAGATGCGCTGTTTTGTAGCCCACTTCCTCGCTTACTTGTTCGTCTCTTACTTGTTCGTCTCTATCTTCCTGTTCTGTGGCAATGTTCCAGTGTTTCGGCGGTGTTCACTCAGTCTTAAGAAATAGTAAAATATCTGTACATAACTACGCAATCAGTAGATTTATTTATAATAATTTCAATATTCAGTATTTAAATTGACCACTTTCGGTTTGAAACTGCAGAACTATATATGACATTGAGAGATTGTCTTCCTTCTTCAGTTGGGGTACTCTTCGGTGATAAACCTCCAACATGGCGGACATAAACCGGCAACGTGTAAATTAATAGAGATTTCGTCAGAATGATAATCATTTTACTTTAGACTTTTTATATTTACACTTCTAAATTTTAGCGGCAAAAATCTGCGGATAGAAGATTCAAATCACTTTTATTATCGACTCCGTGAGGATAGCACGGTATCGACACGGAATGTCTCGCAGGCCTCGTCCACACTACGTCGAAGGAATTTGAAAACGCAGCTTTATTTCTACGGTTAGGCCTAACACACTAATCCGTCGCGAAAACAGAGCTTTTCGGAAACACGCTCCAAACCGGAGGTATTTGAAAACGCCGGCTTTTCGTTTTAATGTGAACTGAAAACATTCTAAAAACGCAGTTTTTAGAAACGATGACCTCGCGATAATCACGTGACTTCCCTGTCCAAGATTTTTTCAATCACAAATCCAAAATTAAATGACCGGCGATTGTTACGTTTTTAAATTCCTCCGGCGTAGTGTGAACGGAAAACATTTGATGCGTTTCCAGAGCTTGAAACCCCCGTTTTCAAATTTCTCCGGCGTAGTGTGGAGTTCGCAGAAGGTGAACTTTTAAGAGTTTTTAAAAGTTCGCAGAATGTGAACTTGTAAGTTGAAGTGGAGGATAAAGAATAAGAAAATAATTGTGTGGTAATTACATTTATATAACGTGCTATTTCTCTTAAATCTCCATAGAAACATAATAGCTGGAGGCTGACTAGAAAACCCTTGGTTACTTCAGTCTCCAGACTCATATGACTCATAAGGTTCACTTTTTTCTTTGTCTTTACATTTTACGGATATATATATAAAAATAACTGTAAATGTACGAGTAAAATAATAACTACTTAATAACCGAGAGTGAGGTCGTTACGGGAAAATCTCAAACTGGGGTCTTGCCGTATTGACCGAGCGACAGCGAGGTCAATACGGTAGGCCGAGGTTTGAGATTTTCCCGTAACGACCGAACGGTCGAGGTTATTAAGTTGTTTATT
>Ga0126338_10002259_pt1 | contig 13161 bp, 3 predicted proteins | sample OrbCmetagenome_2_FD_92529 | JGI IMG/M metagenome (GOLD analysis project Ga0126338, IMG submission 92529) | Coral microbial communities from Petempiche,Puerto Morelos, Mexico - Orbicella C C metagenome | ecosystem: Host-associated > Invertebrates > Cnidaria > Coral | place: Petempiche,Puerto... | reverse complement strand
ATTTCTTGTATATATAGCCTAAACAGTAAAGTATAGAGCAAATCAATCCATCTATTTTCATTTCACTAGGTTTTCTTTGAAAGCTGGAAGCCTCTCTGCCTTCAAGCTCAATGATCAGCAGGACTCGCAAGAGACACAAACCTAAGCGAACGCTCGCTGATGAAAAATAAGAGAAAAAGGGGTGACATGTTCCCGTTGACATATTCCCCCTCAACGTATCCCCCTTCTAAGGTCCTTTTCATCGCTAAATAAAGCTACATAATCCTCCAATCATGTTCCCCACAACAAATCACCCCCTCCTCCCTCCTCTCCCCGGCTAGCCTGTAAACAACAAGAAAATCCTAAACTACAAACAGCTTTCGTAAAGTGGATATCTCTCCAAGATCATGAAACTGAAAGAGAAAGAAAAAAGCGCGAGCAGAAGCAGTGCCGTGAAAGTAGTAAAGGTGTTAATCCCCCAGGAAGAATTCGTCTTGAAACAGATATTTTCATGATCACTGTTGCGATTAATATCCCCTGAAAATTTATATTTCTTTTCAGTCTTTTCAGAAAACCTTCGACATAAGACTACCTATTTTCTAAATACGTGCACAATACTTTTCATCATATAGTACTAGAATTGGTACTTTGGGCTATTCTTGTTGAAATACCTCTTGGGGCAGATACCATCAGGATATTGATTTATTTATTGATTTATCTATTTTAATTGACTTGTAGCGATAAAGCTATAAATTCGGCAAGTTCTGCTTCGTTTGACAATTCTAAGGATTCGATATTAATTGCCACTCAATCTTTTCAGTTTATACAGACATGCCTAAAACTTAAAGGCGTTTTCCTTACTTCCCCGAATTTTCCCCGTAAAATTGAAGATATATTCGAAAGAAAAACGGTTCTGGTCATCACTTCCCTTTTCGACACAATCGACTTCCGCCCCAATTCCGAGAATCCGAAGGCTATTGGTGATAACGTTAAAAACAATTCTCAGAAATATTGTGGCTCTTTAGCTCCGATTGTTTGGTAGTAAAACGAAAACACCTAGTGGAAGACCTGAACAAACTTTAGCAATCCTAGTTTATTTGGTATTCGCTGCAATATGTAAATTGATAGATGTATAGCAGCATAATAAACAATTTGGGGAATACGCCGAGCAACGAAATCTACTTCCGCTTTCCGGTCGTTTTCTCGGAATTTCCAAGAATCCCCCCTCTGGGTGACATCGACGTATATAAAGAGGTTCGTGGTATTCGTCCAGCATTTAGTGGAAAACACCTCAAGTGATCGTCAGGGTTTTTGTTCCACACCAAGAGCTAAAAGGACGTATGTAGTGATCTGAGTTTAAATTGATTGAATTGAAGAACATTTTGTCAAGAATGTAGGTTTCAAAACGAATTTCGCGTCACGATGAAGTGCCCCAATTGTGGGAACGACGAACTCCAAGAGCATCACCGCTTTTGCTCTAATTGTGGTTGCAAACTTTCTGGTCTCCAGTCGCCATGGGAAACAGTATCAGAGTCGACAAACAGCTCCCAGCAGGCGCAATCTGTCGAGGCTTCTGATGTTGCAGGTTAGTCAAAGAATTGTACACTAATACACTGCATATCACCGAATTATAACCTGACCGTCCGTTCAAATTAAAGGTTTTTGGAAATCATGCTAATCAGTTGCGAGACTGAATTGGTGGTTTGTTATACGTAACAAGTAGAATTTATAGAACTTATTCAGTATCAAAGAAGCTGTGTGAATTGAGATTTCTAGAATTTCAGTTCGTAGGCAATCGTTTAGCCGAACGCAGATAATTTTCAAACTGCCATTGTTTACTTCCTTCTTCAGTGATACCTTCGCTTCACAGCAAATCGCTGCATATGTTCAGGCTAGTTTTTGAAGCGATTAGCTTCCTTATATTTATATTAGGGCTACGAACAAGTGCGGCAAACAGTACCAAGTAGAAACGAAAACCGAAATCGGTAGATCAAGTTAAGAAGTGCTTTAGGAGCACTTTGTTCAGGACCTTGAATACACTGTAACTGGAGACAAAACAAAAATCAATTTTATTTCAGTGTAAATTAACTCGGGCTGTATTTCGTTTATAAGTTGTCATACTCAATCGAGTAACAAGAATCACATTTTTGGCCACTGAACAAAGCCAGGCGGGCTTACAGTTTTCACTCATGCAAACGAAAGTTCAACAGCAATTAATTCGCCTTCAGGATCTTTTATGTTTTCAACTTAAAAAGCTTGCATGGGCAAGTCGGACTGACAAATTCATTATTGTTGAAACCAGTCAATGCTTCGTCAGAAGAGTCGTGATATTCTGGAAGCATGACGCTATGTAAATGAGATGATAAGAAACCGAAAAACAGCTGAAATGTACCGTCAATTTTATCAGACAACATGACATGGTCATCATGTAGCTCATCTCTGGAGGAGAACAAAGGCCCGTTCCAAACGCCACTCCATTCATGCGCCGAACCTAACTGATGAGTTAAGTACGGCAGAAGAGCGGCATTTGAATTAGTTTGGTTCGGCAGGTTAATTTTGGTGCGGCAAACAACATTAAATTCGGCAGGGTCTGTCGCACTATGCGACGTTAATTATGTTGGAGCGGCAGCTGATTCGTACGGCGTTCTCCTGATGTGTCGAACCTAATGCATAAATTACTGTAATTTATTTTTCATATAACGGGATTCGTGGCTCAAAATTGAGTGGCGTGACCAGTCATGCATGAAGCTCAAAGTCGTCTCTAAAAATAGAGACAACACAATACCAGTATGCCTTCGATTTATGAGAAACGGGACTGTGTAAGCGTGTTTCTTTGGCGCAAATTCATTTTTTGCTTTTTCGTCGTGATAATAGCCCAGCTTATTAGATTTCCCTTTAACAAGTCGATTTAACCGGGAGAAAACCTGTCTAAATACAAACACTGAACCTTGGGGTTGAATTTGCTTCCCTAAAATAATATTGCTATAACAGCATGATAACAGCGAAATGTTAGTCACAGCTTTTCTATTTAGACAGAGTTCTTGAATTCAGAACGCATTTTTCTCGTCGAAAATTGTTACCACCGGCTTCCCGAATTAAGTTCGACGCAAGTACGCCGTACTGAACCAGCCGTCGCTCCAAACTCGCCCTAAAGTCGAACTTAATCAACTTTGGTTCGGCACATGAGTGGAGCGGCGATTGGACCGGGCCAAAGTTTGTGAGAGGCTTGAAGGTTTTATTATGACATGGTAACGTTCAGCTGAGTATGTATTATGCCTGCCTGGTCGAATACATAGTAGCACGTACGTAATTAAACAAAAATTGAAAAAATATACAGTGAAAAACGGTTTTAAAGTTTTTAGTGCCATTTTGTCTTGATGCTTTAGGCAGGGTCAACCTTGTCAATGTTAATAGAGCAAGATCGGCAATGATTACAATTTTTGAGTGAATTAGGTCTAAACGTTACCTTTTCACTAAACAGGTGTCCAGACCTCAGCTGAGACTGACACTGTTAAAGTTGTGAAGAAAAGATCAAGTAGTGAAAGCCCTGCTCGTGATCAGGAAGCGGAGGATGACTCTGTCAAGACAAATGAAAAAGTTAAGAAGTTTGAAGGTGTACAGAGTGATGGGATACCTCCCATTGAAAAAAGCAAATGTTTTCAGAGGCCTGAAGGTGTAGAGACTGATGCAGTTCATCCCATTAACGGGGAGAACGTCATCAAGAAGTCTGAAGAGGAAGAAGACGATGCAGTTTATCCCCGGGAGAATAGGACAGACGAAGAGAAATTTAGGCGTACAGCTCATCCCAGTAAGGAGACGAAAGACGAAGAAAAGCCCAAAGGTACTGAGAATGATGCAGCTCATCCCAGTAAGGAGAAGAAAAACGAAGAAAAGCCTAAAGGTACTGAGAATGATGCAGCTCATCCCAGTAAGGAGACGAAAGACGAAGAAAAGCCCAAAGGTACTGAGAAAGATGCAGCTCATTCCAGTAAGGATACGAAAGACGAAGAAAAGCCCAAAGGTACTGAGAATGATGCAGCTCGTTCCAGGAAGGAGACGAAAGACGAAGAAAAGCCCAAAGGTACTGAGAAAGATGCAGCTCATTCCAGTAAGGAGAAGAAAGAGGAAGAAAAGCCTAAAGGTACTGAGAATGATGCAGCTCATCCCAGGAAGGAGACGAAAGAGGAAGAAAAGCCTAAAGGTACTGAGAATGATACAGCTCATCCAAGGAAGGAGAAGAAAGACGAGGAAAAGCCTAAAGGTACTGAGAATGATGCATCTCATCCCAGGAAGGAGACGAAAGAAGAAGAAAAGCCCAAAGGTACTGAGAATGATGCAGCTCATCCCATTAAGGAGAAGAAAGACGAAGAAAAGCCTAAAGGTATTGAAAATGATGCATCTCATCTCAGGAAGGAGAAGAAAGATGAAGAAAAGCCTAAAGGTACTGAGAATGATGCAGCTCGTCCCAGGAAGGAGAAGAAAAACGAAGAAAAGCTTGAAGGTACTGAGAATGATGAAGCTCAACCCAGGAAGGAGAAGAAAGACAAAGAAAAGCCCAAAGGTACTGAGAATGATGCAGCTCATTCTAGTAAGGAGAAGAGAGAGGACGAAAAGGCTAAAGGGGCGGAGAATGAAGCCCTTCATCTCAGTGGTAGAAAGAAAGACGTTGAAAAGAACCAAGGTGCAAAGAATGATGCCACTCATTCCACTGAGGGGAAGAGAGACGCCAAAAACTCTGACAGTGCAAGGAACGTTGAATCCATGACTGTTATTTTCCATGCATTGCTCACGCCAACGTTTAATATCGACTTTCAAAAAGGCGATAAAGTCGTCCTGAGAGGGGGATCGCCCTTTTCTTGGCATCACACGGGACAGCAAGTTGAGATGCATCCAGTAAGGTATGGTTCAAACTCATAAAGTATTCTGTTCTTATTACTTATTAAAATTGAATAATCCCAAAGAACGGCAAATTATCCAAGAATGTTCCTGAGTGAAAAAGTTTGGAATAATTTTTCTTTCCTGTATGAACATATCGGAAGATGTTAAAACAAGCTGAATGCAAGCCATGTGAAACTACGTAGCTAACATGTGCAGCATTTTCAGCACTGCTTTGATGAATCAATGCTACCACTCTTTTATTTTTTTCATTTTTTTATTGAAGCCTTTATTCATGGTATTAAACAAATGCCCAGTCATTGGTAAAAAAAAAGAGTTACATCATTTCAGTGCAATTCATCAAAAAAACACCCTTAATCTTATAGCTTTAAGTGTTTATAATTTAAAACCAACACCAGTGATCGTCATGCCCAGTTTTATTATGGAAGGGTGATTACAATTTAGGAATTTTGAAAAGGAATTGGAAAGAGTCTTAAAGCTAAATATTGTATATTTTTAGGAAAGTTCTTGACGGTAACTACTTGTTAGAAGGTGAAGCCAAACTAACGCTGCGACAGGCCTCCGGAAGAGTTGCGTATAAGTACGTTGTCATACCAAACCAAGGACGAAGTGTGAAGGATAAACCAGCTAAGGTTCTCTGGGAGTGCCTTATTGACTACGGGCCTTTCGTGAATGGTAACCATGTCAACCGATGCCTTCGCATCCCTGAGAGTTCAATAAAGTCCAATGGTAAGAATTAAGGAAACTCCCGAGTGACTATGTGTTTTGTACCACGCGCCTATGCTCTGATAAAGTGGTTCTCATTACCTTAGACCCTAATGATAAAGTTGCCCTGATTACCTTAGACCTTATGGTCTTGGAGAACGAACTTCAACAGCTAATATAACCTTACTCTAAAGTAAAGGACTTACGTACCACTTATAATTTATACTTAAACAAAAAGGACACTGGTCAATGCCTTAAGAACACCATACAACTATAATTCTTACCTTTCACGAGGCACGCAACTATTAATAGAGAGCTATTTACAGCTACTGCCCATCCTAGTTTACAGACGAAGGGATAAATTATGTCAGTTTATTTCAAAAAATTATAAATTTGCATATATACCTTCTGTTCAATTTTGCAAACTTGGTCAGAGTAAATAAACTGCTGAACTGCAGTTTCGGGTGGTTTTTCTCTTTTGCCTACTTGTTTCTTTGTCTTTTTTGCTTGTTCGCTTGTTCGTTTGCTTGCCTGAATTATGGACTCACTGACTCACTGAAAGTCACTGAGACTCACGGCTCACTGACAGCGTACAGACGGAGGGATAGACTGGATGGCTGAAGAACGGACGGACGGCTGACGTCTGACGGATTAGCGGAGTGATTAACGGATCAATTTACCGTTTGTTTGATGGATTGATTTATTGATTGATTGATTGTTTGATTGATTAGAGCAGTTTTCAATTGAGTGACGTAAAACCAAAGCAAACCAATTACAAACCAATTAGACTACTCAGCCAATCTCAAACCGTAGTAGAACCAAAACCAAAACGGAAGTGATTGCCTGATTACTTTCGAAACTCAAATGAAAACCGCTCTAACGGTCGATTAATCAATTCAGTTAATGTTATTGTTTCTCCAACATGTTTTTAGGCACGTGGCATCAATATGACGATGCAATCTTCAGTCAACCTGGATTCTGGGACTCCATTCGCAGCATCTTTCCTCACTGGAAAAACGATCCTGCAGAGGGCCGGAGATTGGCTATGACAGCCATGCTTCCAGAATGGGAGGGAATTTCATTGAAACAGGGAGGGATGAACGCACATGACGCTTTGAGTGAAATCAACAATGTGGTACACTGCGTGTCAAAAGCTGAGATTGAAAACGGGGGTCTTTGTCATCTTCGTATTACATACGGTTTCAATTTCATGGAGGTTTGTACCTGAAAACGGATTTTTGGTGCAGAGTGCACTATTGGGATGGTTTTGGGGGCTGCCATCCGATACTGTACTAAGGAACTAAGGGACTAACGCACTAAGGTGTAAACGTTAATGTTTCTTTATACGCTGGACAAAACTGTTCTGGATCGACGTTTTACGACAGAAACTTAAAACCAGCAAAGCGATGCAAATAATTTTTTGATTGTCTTAAACCTTATTAAATTCCACACATGGAAAGTTATTTTCATGTATATCAGGCAAGGAAGACTTCCGTTATACCGTATCTAAATTTGCGGACGGAATCACAAAAGTACGGAAAATTGCACGATTTCTGGGAAAAAAAATAGTTACATGTATGGTTTACGTCGACATCGTGGCGTTAGACCAGTGTTGTTGTTCGAAGAACATCGTTACGTGTTTGTGATTCGAAGAGATGGCATGAGGAAGGAGCGATTGTCCATCTAAAAAGCACTATAATCCTGTGATACACCAGCGGTTTAGAGAATCAAAGATTCAAGTTGTGATGCTACCACTGAAACTCCACAAGACAAACCAAACAAAGTTATTTCAAGCTGTCAGTTATGCAAGAAAATGCGAGAAAATGGTAAGTTGCTGGTAGATGATCCCAGAAACAGGTCCGGAAACTTTCCTAAAAGCACAAATAGCAGTGTTTGAGGCTCTTCGCTGACAACGCTTTAACACAGCAGTATCTTGACAAGTTGTGGCGTGTACGAAGCGAGAGCTAAAGGCAGCCATCGTCAAAACAAGTGGAAGACCGATCTAATGGCAAGGACAGTTTAAAGACTTCAAAGAAGATCAGTTTCTGAATACAGTATCGTATTTCAGAGGCCAAATAAGTTTTAAGTCTTTCTAGTGCTTTCTTGTCAAAATCTTAACAAAAAATTCCACCACCACGTGAAGAGTTTCTTCGCAAAACAACACTCTAAACGTGACTCTTTTTTCTTAGAAACACATGATTTTGCATACTTTTGAGACTCAGCTAGCGAATTTGGACAAGGTGTAACGAAAGCTGTTCTTGTGTCAAGTTTCCATGCGTGGAATTTCAGTTAGTAAAGTTCAAGACAATCACAAAATTAAAATTGTGCCACTTAATTTGTTTTAAGTTTTTGTTGTAAAACGTCGATGCAGAACAGTTTTGTCCAGCGTACTAATTAACTAATTTCAATTAATGAATTAGAATTGCAGCGAGGGGGTGGGGTGGGTCAGCTGCCTGTGTGTACTACATAAAACGTGTTACACGTACCTCAATTCGTTAATAACATCAAAGTTATATATTTCTTTCAGAAAACCCCTTGTTCTCTTCGTTAGTTTTCGTTCTACACAACTCAGAAAAAGAGGAATTCTTTTTGTGTGTTTCGTAAACCACAGACGGCGAAATCAGCTTTAGACTTAAAACTGATAATGGTGTATCAGACTCAAGGTTAAAAGACCATACTGAAACGATAAATGACGGAAACTTTTGCTGTCAGTTGTCATCTAATACCCTTGCTGCCCCTAGACCCTATACAGCACAACTGCAGCAATTATACTAAAGCACGTTAATTTACAAAGGAACCGAGACAACTTTTCATACAGAACCAGCGACCCGTAAGCCAGGGATTTCTACAATGAGAAACCGAGCGCTTTAAAAACATGGAGCTGTGGAATTATGGAACAATTTTTCTTGGTTTGTCATACTGTCTTGAACGTTAGCTCCTCAACGATCTAAATGGGAATCAGTTTTCAGTGGAAATTTTCTAACGTTGTCTGTATACAGTTTAACCCGTACTAACATCTCCTCCATCACCATTACCGCAAATTAAATAGATTGTAGAGAAACAGAGAAACTAACAGTTTTGTTGTTGTCCTTCTGAAAGGTTCTGTGCGGATATCTTTTTTCACAACTAAACCGGAATATCGAAATACTGCAAGTTCACACTGAAGACAAGGAATCTCAAGCTAAAAGACTTATTACTTCGGTCATGATTGCATCCATTGCCGTTCTTCACCAAACAACGATTTTTGGAGACGATCAGCTAAAGAAGCTACTTGAGTGTCTTCTCTTAGATGGCACTGAATATGATGCTCTATTTCCTCACTTTCCTAAGAAACAGCATTTACGGTAAGATATTTGAGCTGAATGCTCAAAATGTTGCTAAGGTTGTTCTTGAGACTCCTTGCTCAATAGTACAGCATTCGCGTGTCCCGAAGGCCTGCGGGTGTGTGAGTGTGCGGGTTTGCGGGTGTGCGGAAGATCTGGGCCATGGATATGACGCCTAATGGGAGAACTCAGAACCTTTTTTTTTCAGAATAGCCACACCGTGCCACCGATTGTACAATATTTTCTCATCTATGTATTCGTACACTGACACAATGACCAATTGACTGTTCGATCGATCGATCAATTGATTGAATGATTTTTCGACAGACTACTCGAGCATGTGTGCAAGTGAAAATCGCGTCGCGTTTACATTTTCGACTGACAAGTTTGTTGCCTTCAGTAACACTTTGTTGCCTTTCGTAACCTTCACCTCATTTCAAATTTGATGCATTTTATATCCTAGCACGATGGCTGACAGCTTGTTGCGGCTTTGCATGCATGTTATCGAGTATCGCCGTGATATCTTTCACTGGCTGTTTGCGATGCCCCTGCTTCATTTCCTGTCCGAATCCGTTCAGCCATACTCCTTTGAGACACTCACCTTAGAACCGAGTTCAGTAAAAGATACCTCGTGGTGGGGAACGCAAGGCTTGGAGTTCCAGAGTGTTCGGCGGCGAGCTGCTTTTTCCAGGTACCCGTGTTATAGGCCAGTTGTCATGAAATATGTATATCGCGTATTTTAAATGACCTAATGAATTTTACGGATATTAAAATATATATATTGACATTCTTCTTTAATTTGATAGACTTCGAAAAACTTTGATGGTTTAAAATTGAATTTTTTCTACTAATTCTTGAAAAGCTTTAATGTTTGAGCCAAAAGTTTATTAGCAACCAGAAATACCATAATTTCCTCTCGGTTGAAAATAAATAAGTAATCTTAAGATTGCCTACACTAATTTAAAAGTCATATTATGCAATAGAAAGCGTACTGTACATGTAGGTAATCGTATTTTAAGCAGCATTTCTGAGTACGTGCGCGTGGAACCAATTGTCTTCGTTTATTTGCCTGAATCGCTGGAGATCATCGCCAAAGTTTTCCTGACTAACCCAACACTTCTAAAAAAATAACTGGAAAGCGACCGTCAAGTCATTCATGAAGTCAAAGGAGCTACATGTATACCTCAGTGGGTAGCAAAGTTTGTTTTGTCAACACTTTTCCAGTGGATAGTATATTATCCCCAGCGTTACCCACACTTTGAACAACTGTGCCCAGATCTCCTTAATATATTCACTCTCCTAACAAAGATGAGAATTACACCAAAAGTAACAACATCACACTCTTGGTCTGAGCATGACTAAAACAAACTAGAAATCAGTCTCATGCTATTGCGCCGTAACGTTGATGACAGTTTACTGCGTTAATTAACATTTACAGCAACAGAAGCCCAGTACATCTTCTTCATCAGCTGTCTCCAATGTTTAAGATCGATCCTTTGTTTACGAGAACGTTTCTGCTGACACTTCCCATAAGTGACATTGTTAAAGTACTGCAAAGAAAGGTGTTCCCTCTGCACGAAGTTTTTTGGACACTGGCTCGAGTTGTGGAAGAGAGACCGGATCATACCTCTGTTTTGCTTAAAGAACAAGTGAGTTAATATTCGCCAGATCGCTCATTACTTCCAATGAGCAGTAACAAGAAAATCATTGGTACATGCACCCCGACTTGCTAAGATTTCGTTGAACTTTTACAAGTTCTGAAATTTACCACCTGCTTAAAGAATTTGTAAACTCGAAAAGCCACCCAGAATAGAAGACGAACCTCCTAAAACACTCCTTACAAAAAACAATGCTCGGCATGGAACTGCCTTTGATCTGCAGTCAAATTTCATTAGTACACTCATGGCAAGCTAAGGGGTTTTTTCAAGACTTTTGGAATGGACATAATATGAAAGGGGCTTAGTAAATAGGGGTTTAAAAAGGAATATTTGATGTCTCTGTTTGGTTCATGCTTTTAATTGCGGTAAGTCTCGGGAATTTTTTCTTCCAGAGCTCGACAGACGCACGATAAGCATGATCCAATCTTTATAATTTATAATTTCTTCCTTTCTTGTCTAGTGGGAATCTCTTGAACAGTGTATACAAGAAATAAACGACAGCTTTGCAGGTGTTGATAGGTGAGTTGTTCAAACAATGTGTGGCCATGGACGGGCTATAAAAACCTATTTAGCAGCGACGTAGAACAGCACATTGAGATAAGTGGTAAATATAACAACTAGGCGATAGAACTTACTGAGTGTTGTAACGCTTTCAATTCTAAATTCTTCTTGTCTTTAGCATGGAACACTCTAACTCCCAGTATGAGGCAATGACATCTCTAGCCAAAGCAGCATTGCATCTTCTGCGTAATTTACTTACAGTAGATGAATTAGTCATCCGGAAGAGATTCCAGGTTGTTTCTGGCATTTTCAAACTACTGGATCAAAGCCTTTTGTTCGCAAAAAACAGTTTGTCCACAGAAGAGACAGCAAGTGAAGTCAAAGCATGCAACGAAATCTTTCAAGCAGCGCTACAATCTTTACACGATTCCCTGGAGAAACACTGTCGTTGGGACTTGCTCCGTCTATCAGCGAACCGGCGCAATGAGGAACTTCAGGTAATACTACAGTCTTGTTTGACTGACAGACTGAATCTTGACTGCCTGACGGAGGGAGGGGGACGGAATGACGTAGGGGCGCAGGGACGGAGAGACGGATGGAAGAACGGAAGTAGGGATAACGAAACAAGTGGATCAGTTATAACACATTGTAAATTAAGGATTATTCTTTAAATCGATTTTAGTACAAAATTGCCTCTCACTACTTTTGTTTTCTTGAAAAGGCTTGGTCACACTTACTATCGGTAAAACTTGAAGACATCGAGTTCCAGCAGTTTTGGGAATGCAGCATAAAAGAGTCCCTTAAAAATCGCATATACAAGGTAGGTTTAACCTTTGATTTCCTATTAACCCTAAGTAAGCAGTATCTTAATTGCACACATATTACAGAAATAAGCCGCCAGGCGCAGGCAGATGATGTAGTAAAGGTTTAGAAGAAAACGATGGTTGTTGAATTGACGTTTGTGAACAGAAATCCGGCTTGACGCTGTGATTTTTTTTTTCTTTTTTTGCGTCACTTGAAAACACTTGCTTGACAAGTTTATGTCGTACCCAGGTTGCCCACAGAGATGTGATAGAATTGTTTTGTACACTGGATCTGCGCGCCTACCATCAAGACATCAGCGAGTGTTTGGAGTCTGCCGCTTTTGAGGCCGTAGACCATCTCTTGAAGGTAAGCCACTGTTCTCTGAGATTGTTTAACGTCGAAAGCCCGAGGAATAACGAGGTATCAGTCATAAATAGCTAATATGAATTAAAAAGCAAAAACCCCTAAGTACTGTTTGTTCCTTTAAATGAACCACTATGGGAATACGCCCTATGTAAAAAATTCTCGACACTGTTATTTTTAATAATTGTATAAAAGTTGAGACTGGTATTGCGTTACCTCCTTAGCTTATACTAGTTGAATGATGAAACGTTTTGAATTAACTTTGTTTTAGGGAGGAATGGTGGAAGAACCGATGACATCAGTAAGTTCACGCCTGGAGTTTTCCAATTTAACGCACAGACAGGCTTCTGGTGTGGGCAGACTGTTTTCTCTCCTGTTGAAAAGATGCTGGCCTGAGGAAGGACACGGAAAAGAAATTTCTCAAGATAAGAAGTTGCAGCACATTCTTTCTTGGAAGCCAATGGCTTCGTACTTTAACTACTTTGGTACGTTATGTGAAATACGAGTATTTTTTCAAAATCGACAGGATATAACATTGACCTCCAACTGATAATAGATGCTAAACACTTTTTTGTTACCATTCAATAAGAATTGGCCGAAATTAATTCCAACGCTGACATCTTCTCAAAAACTTTTTCAAGATCTTTTTCAAGATCTTTTTCCTGACTTTTTCTGTAACAGTTTGAACTTCAGTAAGATGGAAACTGTGCCAGCACAAAAATATCTATAAACTTCACATTTTGATTTAATCATTCAATTCTCAAATATTAAGAGATTTAAGGGCACAAAGTAAATAACATTAAGAGTATTCGAACAAGTCCCAACTTCTGGCGGGCCATGGACTTTACTAGTAAAATAGTATACATCTATAAACATACGTATGCAAAAAAAAAAAAAAAAAAAAAAAAAAAAAAAAAAATAAAAATTTTTTT
>Ga0126338_10002256_pt1 | contig 13174 bp, 3 predicted proteins | sample OrbCmetagenome_2_FD_92529 | JGI IMG/M metagenome (GOLD analysis project Ga0126338, IMG submission 92529) | Coral microbial communities from Petempiche,Puerto Morelos, Mexico - Orbicella C C metagenome | ecosystem: Host-associated > Invertebrates > Cnidaria > Coral | place: Petempiche,Puerto... | reverse complement strand
TATTTTGGGAATGTATACTGAACAGTCATGATTTTGGAAATGCTTTCTTGAAAACAACAAGGAAATGTAAAATGAAACTCCACACGAACATTACAGTACTGATAGCATTCTTCGATCGAGTGTATGTTAATGGCATTGTAAGAGTAAGCACAATTTCGATAACGTGCCGATAGAAACGTTACTATAGCAAAAATGGAGACGTCCGGCAAATATTAGCTTGAATGTGGCCTCAAGTGATTTCCGGCTGTTTCTGACCATGTTTTGAGCGATTTTCTCGACTGGACTCCGTGACGTTGAACATTTAGCTACATTTGGTTATAGCTATGTCCTGATTGTTTCGAAAAGTCAAATGATGGCTGTACTCTATGTGGCAAGAGTGAGCCATTCAACCTCCTCATTGGTCGTTAACTCTTGTGGCATTTTAAATTAGAATAAAATGCTGACACTGTGATGTTCTGCAACAGAAATATATGTCCTGATATGGTAGCTTTTTAAATGGGAAATGTTTCGTGCAACAGGTATCGTCAAGCACATCTTCACCATAGGGCAAAGTTGATCAAAATTGCAAGCGACCTTTGTGCGTGTTCAGTCGCAGCAGTTTACGATCATCACGTAGAGATAGGAACCACAATGCCAATACCGGCTCTTTTGCGGTCCTATTGAAGGTTGTGACGTAGGGTAGGTGGCACTGACATTAGAAGATTGCAGAGATATCTGAAACCTCGTCACGTCACGTCAAGAGAGAAAAAGAGGGAGCGCCTGGGACTGAGGGTGAAATATGATTTGTATTTTCAAGATATGTATCTTGTTTACGTCGTCGGTTTAGGAACTATTCCGCGCAAAACTGACAACTTTTGAATTGAAAGAACAAAGCTTTTAAATGTATAGAAAAAAAGAGACTTTGCTACCAAACTTTGAGAAACTTTCAAACCAAAGAAAAAATTTCCTTACCGCGGGCGCCGGTCGGACAGACTATTGTTTTACGACCTTTTTAACGTCTGGGATGGAAGTGGAATCCAAGCCAAAGTCAGTTGAAATCAGTAACTTTACGTTTTCAGAGTGATTTAAAGATTGACACTACCAGTGCTACGGGTTTGTGAGATTCGTTGAATGTTGTTCCTTCCTGTAGTGATCGACTGCAGAAGAATTCCCTTGGATAGTCCTGTTAGATTCTCGAAGACAAGGAGGAACTCGGTTTGATAAAAACTTGACTACAGCATATGCGTCTGGACATATCGCAATTTATTCTTGGAATACTGGATGAAAGAAAACAAGCGTTGAAACTTCATATCAGGTCGAATTAAGAAGCCCACGGGTACCTTCCGGAGGAAGGGCATTACTCAGTCCCTTATATGGGCTATATAAGTATGTGCGGCCCTAAATGGCATAAAAAGGGCATCGATTTTGGTCATTTTGGTCATAAGTAGGGCATGGTTTTTGTGCTCTAGTCTTGAACGACTTGAACTGGGAATGTTTTTTAGAAGAAGTTACTTTTTCAGGTCATAAATAAGGTTGGGGAAAATCGCAGATTTTGGTCATAAATAGGGTAAGGGTTTTGGGAAGTAAGTTGCACACCCTTGAATACCGTCTAACTTGCTTAAGGCCTTTAACTTCTCCTAGCGTATAGGTCATCGGTGGGAGTCTTTTGACGTTCCCTGCCCTGCGCCACCATATCCTACTGTCTTCGTTGTAATAATGTTTTTATAGCATGTTCGTAAATGGTCCTTACGTCCCATGTCTCGATGTGTAGTGTGTCGTCAAGATAACATACGTTTATCGAGACATTTGAAGAAGATTGTTTGTGTAACATTAGGGTATTAGTATGCACAACGGACCTATATTTTCGTTTCGGTAACTTGTCACGTGCTTGAGTACAGCGGCGTATATCGCTGGCTACATATTATACTGCTGTCAGCCGCTGTTCTTCCACCATCTTTCTTTGTCGTGGTGTGGACTGAGTTTGTTAGTGCAAAAAATCATTATTTGTTGACCATTCAGCTCTCAGTTGATCTTTGGAAAGAATTAAGTACCTGTCTGAAGATATTTGTTGAATTTCTGGCCTAAGAGAGTTTTCTAAAGCCGAAAAATATTCATGAAAATACTTTGTTTACTTGTGGAAGCAGATTTCGAAGACAGCTGATGTGGATCTACAGATATCATGTCAAATGAGACTTTGTGGAGCGACCAATCTTCGGAACAAGACTCAACTCCCGCTCCCATCTTAGAGAGCACATTATTAGGAGGAGCAGACGACCATGTCATCGTTAAATTACTGACGACCAACAACACTGCTTCTTCGAATGGAAGCGAAGTTTTGACGAAGCTTCTTACGGGGTCCTCTACCCCGGCTGCGATAAGTGTTGGAACCACCATCTTAGTAACTAGTAACGTCCAGTCTCAAGGCCTGCGAAAAATCGAGCCCAAACCGGCAGATTCTGGAGAGGTCATTGAAAAGGTTGAAGCGGACAGCGATTCCAACGCGTATGGAAGGTGAGTGGTTGTGATGTTACATAACTTTTTGAAGTCACATTTAAGCTTAAGTCTTACCTGAAAACTAATTTAAATTGCTGCCTTTGTGCATTAAATATTGGATAAACCTTGATTTTAGTTTGGAATTAATTTCAGTCGACTGTTAATGAAACTTAAAAATTGCAAGTTATTACTGCTAAAAAAAGACTACTACCACAATCTGAAGATTTTTATAGCAGAGCTTTATCTGACCTTTGCAATTGCACACTTTATTAAAAACATGTGAGCTATTTCATACCACATGTTTCTTCTCAGCAGCCAGAGAGTATCTTGTGGTGGATAATTTTCAATATTTTTGTTGCCTGTCTGCTTATTAAATTATATATTATTGTTCTAAGGAGAAATCAGTTATTGAACACTTGTGAAAAATAATCAACTTAGGGGTTGTGAATCGTAAATGCAGGACTTGGCGAGAAGGCGAGACTAGAGTTTTTCTTTGGGTGTTCGAGGTATTTTGATTTGTTCAATTGTGAGACCGAGACTTCAAAGTCTTTTAAATGCAAGCTTGAGACTTTCAAGTTCTAAGATGTTTAGACATCATTTAAGCTTACAAAAAAGCAAACATACTGGTACTTCTAGACTTTCTTAGCCTTGAAAAACAATTGAGACTGCGAGACACATATAACTGCAAAAAAAAAAAGCTGCAAGACACATGAAATCTGACAAAAATTTTGGGAGACCCATCGTTTTTTAATGACCTCTTGCCACCCCTCATATTGGCTGCTTTTGCTGTTGTGATAGGAATCTTATGCTTTAGCATTCCTTTTTCAGACTTTTGGGTATAAATGCTACAAGAAGAGGAGTCAAGACATGTCAACTCTGCATGAAGAAGATTGGTTATCGATCAAAACAGTGCAAGTTTTGTAGTCCCAGCAAGCAAAGAAAGAGATCAAGAAAATCTCAGCAAAATAAAGAATCCAGCAACGATGAGGAAAAAGGCACTGTCAGTATAGAGTTGGATACTATGAATGTCGATGTTGTAGTGATGGAAAGTGAAACTGAGATAGCCACATCTGAGATCTTGAACACTGCAGAAGATGCTTCAAAGCAAGTTGTGGAAGATTCTGAACTAGCTACAACAGCATCTTATGAAGAAGAATGCCAACAGAATATAGCATCTGTTGTTGATGGTGTAGAATCAGAACCAGCTCCACAAAATGACAGTGAACAAGTGATTGGGAAAAAGAATTACCACACAAGTCTGCAGGATTTAATCCACACTCTCCTTGTACAAAATCAAAACAGCAGTGTCTACATCGCACCAGACCATCAGGTGGAAGCTGATAAACTGGGTATGGAACAGCAAAATTGTAATTCACAGGGAGGACAAGATGGTGACGAAGAGATTGAACAGCAGCAAGAACAGACACAAGTATCCACTGGCCCACTGGGCAGTCCTGATAATGCTTATGACGCAAATTCTGTTGCATTGTTCTTGGGTCATCTTGCACAGCAGAATGGCAAGAAAATAAGAACTGCATTAAACCCAGTGACTGATAACACTCAGCCTGGCACAAGTTCGTCAAGTCTGATAGGAGTCAAAACAAAACATATTGTTATCGAGGATGACATGTCTAGCCAGGCAAAGTACAGGAAAATAAGACCAAAGTCATTTGATGAAGGCCAAGCTGTTCTAGAAATTCAGTCAAGTGTGGCATCAGCTGTTGAGGAAGAGATGGCTGACAGTGTTGTTGAAGTGAAGCCTACAGACTCCCAGCTAAGGTAGGGACTTTCAATAGCTAAGTTTTTATGGGTAGCCTGATTGTGAGTTTGAGGCAATGTAGATAATGCAGACAATAGAAATGATCTAAGAATAATTTTGAAGGAAATACTTATAATTTTATTTTCATTTGCAATTACTTATCAAGTGAATTCAAAATATGTTGGTTGTGTGGTGTATGGACTGAGTTTTTTTGGTGGGGAATCTTAGATGCTATCATTGAATCTGCAAGCCATCTTCGAAACGTTAGGTTTGATTTCTGCCACTCTCTGGAGTCCGGTCTACCTTCCTCCTCAAGAGAGTCAGCTGGACTTGCTATTATCACTTGTCCAGCTGTGATCTTCAAGGGAGGAGCGTGGGCTCCTTTTTCGAACAGTGACTAGTAATCTCAACTTGGGAGTAGCTAGACTTGTATTCCCTTCCTCTGTCAGACTTTTACCTTAGCCCTTAAGCAAAACTACCAAAGAGTAGATTTGGCTTTTCTTTGACACATTAGTCACTGGAGTGGTAATCCATGAATACGTTCTCTGTTTAGAATGCTTCCTGGAAATGCTACCAGAAGAGGAGTGATGCCTTGCCAGAAGTGTCAGTGTCTTATTGGCTGCCGCTCTAAAGTATGCAAGCACTGCAAGTTTCTGTTAAACGAGTCTAATCCTCCATTCAAACGGAACAGGAAGCATTTGCGACAAGCAATTCAGCTTCACATCCCATCAAACTCAACAGTGTCTGTGTTCTCTGTAAGAAGAAGCAAGGCTGGACCAGATCACAGGTGCTTTGTTTGGTGCGAAAGAAATGACCCAGAAAACAGAATGCGAGATGTTTATTCATGTGACTACCCTCCCTGTGTAACAGCAAGGGAACTGGGTAACAAGCCTATGTCCTTCTTATGTGAACACGCAAAGATTTCCCGTACTCAGGGATTGACAAATAATTCAATAGTGCTTGAACTCAATGAAGAGAAGTTAACAAGTGAATATTTCTCTGAGGAGGTGTGCAACTCATTAAAGGAATTGAACAGGCAATGCAATAGCAAAAGTGTTCCTCTCGTGCAAGGCGTGTCAGACAGGACTTTTGTTGTTGTTGATCAACTTCACACAGATCAGGGCAGTAGCCTAGCAACTGATCTCATTGGGTTTGTCCATGTGCGATTTGAAAGAACCAAAGTCAGTGGCTCTTGGCAGACTCAAGTGTTTTGCTCCGGGAGACCTTGTACAGCCTGGAACCCTATCTTCAGTTGTGTCACCAATAAGAACACATCTCTTCCAACTGTGCTGCGATCAGTGAACTGTATTCACTACTCAGCGTGTCTGTGGGGGATAATCTCTGATGAGAAACTTGTGCAGGAATTTGAACCATATCTCGAAGGTGCTAAAGCTAAAGTAAATAGTGATGTTCCTTGAACATCCATACCTTTTACATGTGCATGTAAATTGCTTTTCAAAGGGTTTGTGCATAGTGTCTGGAAACAGCATGGTAGTATGACATGTTTTTCCAGACAGCTTTGTCCAATCTTCAGCATGTCTTAGGTCTGTGAATTAACCTTTTCCTCTCTGAAAGCCTTGAGTCATGTGTAGTTAGTTGGGTTTTTCCAATGTTCAACTCTATCAGTTGTGGTATATTGTGAAGTAACGCACTCTAGACTTGAATCATGTACCTTTTAATGTTGTAATTTTCTAAAAAGAATACTCTGAGAGAAAAGTGGAACATATTGGCAGTAACATTTGGAGAGAAAGTGCAGGTTGTTGTCGGCTATTTATGACTTTGTGATTTATTGACAACTTTGGGTGAGAATAAATAGGCCAGGCCACTTTTATTATTGTTCATGTTTGGAACGTTTTGTTTTGTAAATCAATTAGCAACAAGCCAAAGCTATATTGTGGAGTTAAAGACTCCGAACTTAAGTCTTGTATCTTTTAATGTTGTAATTTTCTAAAAAGAATGCTCTAAGAGAAAAATGAAACATTTCATCAGTAATATCTGGAGAGAAAGTGTAGGTAGTTGTCAGCTATTTATGACTTTGTGATTTATTGACAACTTTGGATGAGAATAAATAGGCCAGGCTGCTTTTATTTCTGTTCATGTTTGAAACAGGCCTGTTCAGTTTGAACAGGCTGCTTTTATTACTGTTCATGTTTGTAAATTTCCTCTTCACACTGTCTGCATGTTGTGGTTGTATTGTCTGGTACTGTTGTATTTTTGGTAGACTACTGATAATAATTATCTAGTGTTACAATGAGAAATTTGTTCAGCAACAAAACCAGTTCATCTCAGATAGATGGTGTTACTTGAGGACAGTAAGCTTGACCTTGATGTGCTTTAGCATAATGAAGATGGTTGTCTATCATACTATTTATAGATCGTTTTCACATGATGTCATCATTTTCTAAAATCGAAAACTAAAGAGCCACAAAAGTTTTTATCCCCATCAGGCATAAGAGGGGGTAAATTATTGTTAACAATTTTACAGCTCAATAGTGTGCTTGTTTGGAAAACAGGGTATTTTTGGATTTCAGAATTATGGTGGTGCGTGACACAAAGCTACGATCGCATTTGTCGAAAAATATATACCTATCTCATGATTTTTAGCTTTTTTAGAAGTTAGACATAGACCAAAAACGTTGAGAAGTATCTTCTTTATTTATTTCCTAGAATATCACAATTTCTTGACTTTATCCACTGAATGGTTTTCGATTTATTTTTTTATTGTGTGACAGTGAAAACAATCTGTAGATGTCAGCTTGAAATTGGGTTACATAATAAATCATTTACATGTTTGCTAATGAATTGTTGACTGTGCAATTGGTAATAGATTTTTACCACACAATAAATGATTCTTGTTGAGATGACTAGCTCTCTTCAGTGTTACTGAAATTTATTGAGTTAATTGACTAGTTTTTAGCATCAATGAGAGGACAGACTGACGATTGCAGGCCATCTGAGGGCCTTGTAGTTTGACAAAATTTTTTTTTTTGGAACTCTTTCAAACAGTTTGCATTTAGCACAATGCAAGTGATTGATGGAAGACCAAAGGCAAAAAAATAATTCCTTTTCTTGCCTACTCTCCTTGAAGCAGTTATAGGGTTGGCACACATCAACAATAACCAAATAACCACTGTGATAGGGATTTATCACTTTCCCAAAACTAAAGCTTTTCAGCAGATAGAACAGTTGGATTTACATCACTTGTGCCATGGAAAAGTGAAAAAAATTAGCCAAAAAACACACAAATGGGGAGAGATGTTTTAAAATGTCTACAATCTCATTAGTTATTTTATTAATACTATACATGAAAAAATTACGCGATTCTGATTGGCTGAGAGCAGTGCAGTTCAAGTGTAACACCAGTGCAAATTACACATCGTAATTCTCGATTATGATTGGCTGAAAGACAATAAGAAATTTTCGAAGCCAATGATTTCACGTAAAATGATGAGGAAAATTTTGTGCGGAAACTTTGAAAAAAGTTTTCTTGAATGAGAAAAAATGGCTTCAAGAAAGGTCTTGCGGCACTTCCTCCACGCAAAGTTTTTCGTGTTTTTATCATTAATAAGTAATCATACGGTTTCGAGTTCAATTTGGTATTGATTTGCACTTGTGAGTTTTTCAAAAAGCTGAAATTCCACTCGCCGAACTGGCTCGTGCAATTTCAGCTTTTTGAAAAACTCACTCATGGAAATTAATTCGAAATAGAACTCGAAACTGTATGATTACCTATACAAACACTAATGAATACCAAGTGAGCTTTCACTCCAAAACATGATATCTACACACTTGAAAATAACATGTTATCTTAACATGGGAAAAGATTGCATTGCTACAGTAACATAATAAATTGGGCCTTTCACTGCAAAAGTCAAAAGGTTTGTTATTTCATTGGTGTTGATATAATAAATAGAACATTACACGGTCGCTCAGAGATAGGAAATTGCTCTTCTCGTGTTGAAAAGTATTTCACTCGTTTGCTGTGCTCACTCGTGAAATATTTTTCAACACTTGACGAGAAATTTCATATCTGCGTGGCCATGTGATATCCTCTATGTTATCTTCATTCAAAACGGACACATTGCAAATCTTCAGAGATAGGTCTTCTCTCCAAACTATAAAGAAAAATTGTCAGTCAGTGTGGTAATGTTCCTGTGCAGCTGAGAAATCAGTACAATTTATTGTGAAAATTTGCTCACAGCAAACACCATCACGAGGATAGGAAAACTTTGCATTGCATCTTGTATTCGCTCAGTATATATTTCATGCTTGATCAAGGATTGTGTCATGTCAAAACAATTGTGGTAATCAGGTTGGAGTAAGACTTCTTATGTGCAAATGAAACTTTTCCCTTGCATCAAATGAAAATCACTTCTAAATGGAATGTGGTAACTTGTGACTAGTTTGAAAGTGGTAATGTAAACACTAGGCTAGGATTTTCAACACTTTATTTGAATAAAGATTGGCATGCTGAGATGCCTTTGACCTGTTGCATACAATAGTTAAGGAACAGACCAACAAAAAGTAAATGGACTAACAACATTTGCACTCAAAGGAAGGGGAAAGGGGGAATTCATCCTAGGAATTTAAGCTTTGGGCATGCTGCCTGATTTTCGAATCATTCTCCTCCATGCAAGCCAAAATATATTATTTTTCACATCCTATTTATATTTCAGACTTCACCTGTAAAATCTGTACCGTATTCTGATCTTTTGAGATCTGTAACTTATTTCACACAATCCACAACACTAGTACTGAAGAAGATTGTTCAGAAGTCACCCCTTTGGGCAGGCACATTGAAATACAGCTCATATTGGGGAGCACTCCCGGATATTGGTATCACCACAGAGTTGGAAAATCTTTTCTACCTGAACTAACAAAGGAACTGCTCTTGCCTGTAACCTGGCAGACAAGCTAACACTGAGGTGGGATCAGTACAGCATGTTGGGGGTTGTGGAGAGGTGGGTGTTATCCCCTAGTGGCTGTCTCCTCCACAGAGAGGTTTTGACAAGGGACGTTCTGCTGAGCGCAGAGTTAAGCACAGGATGCTAAGAATGTTTGCTCAATCCAAGCACCTTCACCTCTCAATTCTATGGTGAATATTCATTTGCCAGTCAGCAACATTTTTTTATCAACATAGAAACTGGGGAACAGAAGTTTCAATGCTGGCCACAGTATGATTTTTATTAGTATAAATCTACTACCGTTCTATCACGAATGATATTCTCTGATTGGCTATGCTACTCACTATCTATTCTGTGAGAGATAGTGAGTAGCGCAGCAGTGTGCCCTTGCTAACAAAATGATGGCCCCTTCCTGGCGTTTTCGGAGTGTCTGTGAAGAGGATTTAGATAAAGTTTTGAACGACTAGTAGATTTATACTAAAACAATATTAGATTATTTGCTCTTTATTTCTATTGAAGCTCATAATCTAGTTGTTTAATATAAAGAACAGGTCTGGGTAGTGGAGAGGGTAGATACTACTATCTACTAGATAGATCATTATCCCCTGGATAGTGATTTGTTGAGTAGATAGCATTATACACCCACTGAGTAACTGGTGCTTAGTTAGTGAGCAAGTGAAACACTCTAGTTCGGATCTCGCTATACCCTTGATAAAAACTGACAAGACTTATATTACATTTGGTTGATAAGATCAATACACTATAAAACAAACTTGCAATAGAAGCTGATACTTCCGTAAGTCTTTTGATTGGTTACAGTTCAACTGGTACCTCAAAACATAAGACTCATTAAATATTTGTCACACAAATTTTGGGTATCATTTTTTTTCTCAGCTTCCCAGCGTTCCGGAATCCTAAATCCTTGAATCTGATTGGCTTATCATGCACGATCCAGTGGTCTGAATTTTACCATCTGGACCCTGAGTATGGATGGCTCTCAAATTTTCGACTGGCAACATTTCAAGCTTTTTATTTATACACCATAAAACAATGTGAAATGTAAACATTCAACACAGAGTCAAACAATTACGGACAAACAATTATAGGTTTTTGTACCCGAAAAGTCAAACACATGTGTATGCCAGATTTGCAGTGAATGGCTTTAATTAAGGTTACTATATACCTTTAAAGCACCTTTAGAGGTATCTCACGTCCAAGCGATATAGGGCATGTGCTTTAAACTGTAGATAGCCAAACCCCTATATCAAATTAAAGTTTATTGAGCTGGCTATCACACTTAAGAAACACCCAACTAGTGGACTGATGCAAATCCTGCATTTTAATTGGCAACGCTACTAGAAGACTATCAGTAGTAGTCCTCGAGTGGCGAAATTGGCACAATCGAGCATGACCCTTTCTTTCCTTTTATTCCCAAATAAACATTTCTTCAACTTGCATTTGCTAACTTTATTATTGCCTTTCCTGTCCGACTAGTTGGGTGATACTAAAACAATTAGACCCTTTGCCCTCAAGGGCCACAGGACAATAGTAGCCCTTGTGCGCTAAGGGCCTAATTGTTAAATATCAAGAATTTTGAGAGAAAATGAAATTATTGTTGAATTTTTCATGACCTCTAAATGTGAGTGTCCAAATCATCTTTTGGGTCCCTTTTGAAAGCTACAAGTCAAAGGGAATTTGTTTGTTTGCCCTCAAATTTGGACAGTAGTTAGTTTCTCATATAAACAACAAAAGCATGTCTGCAAATTTTTTTCTTTTCAAATATTTTTTGTTGGAGAGCGATTTTTATATAGTCACTCCATATTTTTTAATCCTATTTTGAAAATGTTCTGCAACTTTTCACTGAAATTGAATATGGCAAATCACAGACAGGTTTTTAGTGCTTTGGGGCTGGAAACTGAGGAACAAATTAAATAAGTGAAAAACAAAATTCACTTCAACTTGTAGCTTTCAAAAGGAGGTTTGGATGATCGCATTTAGAGGTAAAAAATTCGATAATTTATTTTATTTAAAAAATCTTGGTATAGTTTGATAGCCTAAGCTTTAATTTGATAAAGGGTTTTAGGTATTTACAGTTTAAACCGGATGCACTACATCCCTTGGACATGAGACACCTCTAAAGGAATACAGTAACCCTCAAAATAATTCAACACAAAAGTTGCTTCCAAAGCAATACTGTAGAGAAAAAATTAAACATGTTATTTGCTGGCGTTGTTTGGTCTGCATTAGGAAAAACTGTGCCCTTGATCTTGAGTGCTGTTTTTTCCAATACAGACCTCCTGGCCAGAAAATAACATATAATTATATGTCTTGTTTGAATTTGTTACGTGGGACATCACATAACACAACACTTCTGGAGCCTTGCCTGGTGATCTAAATCAAGCTAGTGAATTTAGATATGTACATTGTCCTTACAACAATTGTTACCATAATTTTACATTCAATGACATGTTTCACCTACACCTTCATTTCTTGGGATGAAGCAATAAAATTATAAATAGCATTAAGTTTCGTATTTTATGTTGTATTCTAAGTTAACATTCACTTTCTTCTCCTTCTTCAGCTGTAACAATCAGCTGTGAAGAGGCAAACTGTCCTTTATGGGTACAAGAAGATGGAGGACATTCCTGTCAAGATAGAAAATTGTAATGTTTAGTTAGAAGGGATAGTGGTTCTTCAGCTTCATATTTTAAAGAATAATTATATAAACCAAAGAAAATACCTTGCAGTCTTCTACAAGACAAACTGGACTTCCTCGGTTTAGACTTCTCTCTTGCAGGAAATCAAGGAACTGAAATGAAAGCATTATACAAGATTACAATCAGCTCTCTGTTGAATAACTTGCAACTAAGCCAGAGAAGAGAGGAAGAGAGAAAGTGATTCTTTTGATAATTCAAATACAACTCACCAAGCAACGCTTTGGTTGGCACTTACTGTTTATTATAGACCATGTTCATTAATGGCTGCCGATTTAATGTTCTTTTTTGATAGTGTCTACTGCACTGTACATACAAGATAGTTTTGACCTTTAAGTCTGGAAGGAACCCTAGTGTGTGGCCATTTAAATGAAAGCTGTTTTAGCCACCTCTTTCATGTAGTGTGATCCTGTGTATTATTGGAATTTTGTGCATGTGACAATTCAACTGAAGGATGCAGAGCATAGATCACTCTCAAATGGCGCTGTTTGTTACCAATTTTTAGACAATTAAGAGAGGGAAGAGTGTATATGTTTTAGGTCAATTTGTTCTTTAGGTCACAATGATTTCAACCTAGGTTAATTTGTGTCAAAGTAGAAGGTGCTTAAATTAACTATTAAATATTACCTCTGCAGAGTCATTAAAAAGTTCATCTTCATCTTCTCCTGGTGGCCTGTTTTTCATCACTGCATGGAATTCCTGATCTGGACTTTCCTCAGCCATGTAAAAATGGCGATCTATGTATTTTGAGCGAATGAAGTTTTGCCTCTCCTCCCTAGTTAAATAATAAATGTTAAATTAAGTCCTGTAAGTGGTAATGCTTACCAATGGAAGTGGAAATCACCAGGCTACATATGTTGTACATGTAACAAAATTAACACTGAAAGATGTGTTTCCATTGTCTCTTTTCAATTGATCTACAGACAAAGAACTGGATAATCTCTTTTGAAAGTGCATGATTCGGATCGTCACACAACAAGAAGCATTGCGTGACAACCCAAATAATGGTGGCAAAGATTTAGACTGATACCTTGCATTACCTGTGTGTATATATGACAACTCATCCAGAATCTTAATAAGAAGATCCTGGAGAGGTGTAAAAGCTATTGCTAATATTTGCCGGACGTTTTTAGTTGTAAATTAATAACTAAAATTAGACTTGGAATAGAAATAATCTCAAATCATTTATCAGTCCATGGTTATGTTATTCTGCTTTGCAATTCTCAAGGTCATCCCTGTCATGCAGCACTTCTCACAGTGCATATCATTACAAACAATTAAAACAAAGATGCAAAGAAAATTAAGTCAGGGAAATTATTTTTTTT